>Ga0335078_10008279_pt1 | contig 15465 bp, 20 predicted proteins | sample Lox_Sample_32_FD_206711 | JGI IMG/M metagenome (GOLD analysis project Ga0335078, IMG submission 206711) | Soil microbial communities from Loxahatchee National Wildlife Refuge, Florida, United States - Lox_Sample_3.2 | ecosystem: Environmental > Terrestrial > Soil > Wetlands | place: USA... | reverse complement strand
TTCGGCAACTCACGCTGGTAAGCGAAGAGCCATGATCAGTGATCTTGAGGAGGGTGTTTTGCCTGGTGGAGCTAACGAGACTCGAACTCGTGACCCCCTGCTTGCAAACAAGGATCGCTCCGCACGCCGACGAGGCTGAATCCTGAAAGGCCAGGTCAGAAGCTCCTCTTCAACCCAGTTGGGAGTGCTTTGGGGCATGCTCATCCAGACGATGATCTCCCAAATTCCTCCCAGTTGATCAAGGAGGAGCACGCATGTCGGAGGAAGTCTTCGAACAGCCCGGTCTCGACCCTCACGATGGCCTCCATGCGCCGGACCTGGCGCCGCTGCGCGTCGCAGCACAGCGAGAGGAGTTGGCGGAGGCCGAGGCCCGCCTGGCCGACGGCCTCGGACATCCTCTTCCGCCCGGTGACCCGCACGGTGCCTGCTTCCGGTTCCCGGCGCACACAACCCTGACGGGCAGGGCGGGATCGCGGTGTCGTGGACCACCCACGACATGCTCGCGCTGGACTGGGAGCGCGGCCGTGAGCACCAAGGCACTCGGCAGACCATGAACCGCGCGCTCGCCAACGTGCTCACCGCGCTGGGCTACCAGGTGCGGCCGTTCGGCACCGGCGGCGCATCCCTGGTCACCGGGTCGTCCCGCTCCAGCCGGGCAGCAACTCGGTTCCCCGCCGCAAAGGAGCGCCGGTGAGCGCTGCCGACCAGGCCATCCGCGCCTGCAGGAGCGTCGCCTCCCGGGAGCGGCCGGGATCGTCGCCTAGACCAGATACTGGCACGCCCGCGAGACGATACAGGCGCAAGGAGACTGGGATCACCGCCAGGCTGGCGCCCGTCGGTGCCCATTACTGCGGACGAAGTGGTGTGATCTTCTTCCGTTCCCGCGAGGCTCGGTCATGCTCGGCCCTGGCCGCCATCGCCGCTTCCAGGCCCGGCTCGCCTCGCGCCTCTTGCAGGAACTTGAGGATGATGTCGCGAGCGAAGGCCGCTGCTGGGACCCGGCGCAGGTACGCGTGGGCTTCGAGTTCCTCGGTAGCTGCTGCAGCGAGCCGGATATTGAGCTGTCGGCTTACCACTCGCGTGTCACCTCTACACTCGCGCCACTTCGTAGCAAACTACTCAGTAGCAGTCTAGGGCAGTGCGGAGGTAGGATCGCGCAGTGGTGACGAGTGATCGCGATGCAAGCGTCATAGGCGCCAGACCCATAAGAGTGGCCGGCAGGGAGCTTCAGCCGACCGCTGTGTTCGACACTTACTGGCGGTTCGCTGCAGCAAGGCAGGAGATCTATGAGGCGCGTCTTTCGGGAAAGGCTCCGCCTTGGAGTTATGACCCCGTTCTCGCCCAATACCGCTTCACCAACTGTTACCGAGCCGCAGACCGTGTCAGCCAATATCTGATCAGCCAGGTCTGCTACAGCGGGAATCCGGCATGGGAAGAGGTATTCTTCCGAGTCCTGCTATTCAAGATCTTCAATCGGATCGCCACCTGGCGGCTGCTCACAGCACATCTCGGCCAACTGGACTGGGCGAGATACGACTTTGCGACTTATGACACGATCCTTTCCAAATCGCTCGGAGCAGGCAACAGGATCTACTCTGCGGCTTACATCATGCCGCCGCCGCGGCTAGGCGAAGGCCGTAAGCACAGCAACCATCTCCGGTTGCTGGAGATAATGATGAATGATCACGCCCCTGACAAGGTAGCCCATGCGCCGTCGATGTCTGCGGCGTTCCACATGTTGACCAGCTACCCAGGTATCGGTGCTTTCTTGGCATACCAGTACTTAATCGATCTAAACTACGCTGCAGGGCTTACCTTTAGCGAGATGGACTTTGTGATACCCGGGCCTGGGGCGAGGGACGGAATCCGCAAATGTTTCGGCGCCGCTGCGGACGGAATCGAGGCAGAAGTGATCCGTTATATGGCTGACACTCAAGATGAGAATTTCTCGCGCCTTGGCCTCCGATTCACAGGCCTTCGTGGCCGCCCGTTGCAGCTCATTGACTGCCAGAATCTCTTCTGTGAGGTTGACAAATACGCGCGGATCGTGCATCCGGAGATCGTAGGTATCAGCGGCAGAACCCGCATCAAGCAGACTTACCGCCGCGATCCTGCAGCGGTAAGCGCGTGGTTTCCCCCCAAATGGGGCCTGAATAAGAGCGAGCCACCTTCTGATATGTTCCTCACTGAGCCTCCCGTCAGTGGCCTCATAGAATCGAAGCGGCAAGCGGGCGGAGCAATACGCGGGTACTGGGACGCACAGCCAGTCTTGTTCTGATTGCTACTCATCGTATGGTCGGCGAGCTGACCGTTCTTTGGTCAAGCAGGAATCAACGACAATGTCAACCAAGGAGCAATGCGCGGACCGGCCCTAGACTTCGATTCGCAATGGATCACCGACCTTCGGCGATGCCGACCCGCAATAGTTCTGTAATGATATAGTTCTGTGTTTCGGCTACCGACATCATGGGCACCATGACGGTGATGTCAGATTGGGCGGCCGCCAATTCCCGGTATCCGAGAGCAACGCAGTCTACATTGTTTGGATCTTCTTCGTAAGGGTTTAGAAACAAGAATGCTATTGAGGCGGTGATAGGTTCCCATATCCGTTCAATCAGTTCACGGAACACGCTCTCAGATATTCCTGCCTGCTCGATGTCCTCCGTACCAGCCGTAAGCCACGGTGGACCACCACCACCGATCGAGTACCAGCGCGCGCGACCTGACAGTGTCCGTCAACATGCGCATGTTCTCATGGTGGCAGGCGAGGTGAGCAAGTTGACGTGCCAGCCCAGACGACGGTGGTTCGTGCTCGAGCACCTGATAAAGGCTCCGGCTGAACGCTGTGTAGCCTGATGGCATGTGTGCGAAAGACGCACTCCCTGCCTCTACTCTGGCCTTGAGCAGTTCGAGTTGAGTCGACTTGCCGGCCTTATCGAGGCCTTCGAAGACCACGACCTTCCCGGGAGAGAGTCGTAGCCATCCGGTCGTCATAGCGTCTTTCAACCTCCCTATATCACTCAGGATTCGGCCTCTGAGTGTTCGTGTCGGGTTGGCGCAAAGGTGAGGCTTCGAGTGTAGAGATCCACGTGAACAGTGCCACCTCGATGCTGCTTTAGCTGCCTAAAGAGTCGATATCCGGCCAGGATAGCGTATTCCCAGTCCGCCACCGAGCGACGCGCGACCTCTAGATGTGCTGTCATTTTCTGACACGCCTTAATCACATCGATGGGGACTCGGTCGCTGCTAGCGAACAGGCTATGGGAAACAGCAACCGAGAACACATAGGCAGTTAGGCCTTCTTCGAGAACTATCGATCTCCCGCCGTCCTGGACACGGTCTACGTCCGGATCGCTTGTTCGCTTTACCTTCAACAAAGCACGCATAGTTGGCGACCATCCCAGAACGGCCATATGCCCCAGATGAAGCGCGTCGTGGAAACGATAGTCGTCGCTGTCATCACTGTTATCGTCGAGAGGATCTCCCACTCCCTGAAGCCCGCGATAAATGCGTACAACGGGAACGGGCGCGCTCCCGCGCGCGCGATCAATCTCTTCGACGAAAGTGATACTAAGGTTGCGAGGAAGCTGCTCACTCGGCGCGACTCCATCGTCAAACAGCGGCTGTGGCGGTGGGGTGTTGGGCCTTAGGAAGCGTTCTCTAGTCTTGCGCAAGTTGTCGCTTAGCACTTGTTCGAGGTCTAAGTCGCAACGTCGTGCCAAGGCCGCAGCGTACCACAGTAGGTCGCCGAGTTCTTCCCGAACTTCGTCACGGAAAGTCCGGTATCCAGCGGAATCCCGTCGCCGTTTCTTGTACTCCGCAGCGAGGTTACCGACTTCTCCTGCCAGTCCGAGAAGAGGCAGCCCGAGGTCACTCGGCTCCAGTATGTCGGTGTCAGCAGTGAGCCGTTGATATTCACCGATCTCCATATGTGTTGCCCTCTTCGTTCTTTCAGGATGTGACTGTCGCCGCCTGAATGGCATTAGCGATGAGATAATCGACTGGAAGCCACCCATACCCCGCGGCACCCCAGAATTCTCCCCAGCTGTTACGGACAAGTAGACATCGGCCCCGAACCGGGTCTGTGGCAGCTCCTACGACGAGTACGGCATGATAATCACCAGCCGGGCTGCGTATGTCAGGAACCTCTATCATTCCGTCCGCATTGGCGTTCTCGAATTCGGCGGTGACTTCTATCACTAGAACGATCGGGCGTTTAGCAGCGAGCAAGTCCTCGATGTCAGCTTCGACCCCATCGTGAGCCAGATGCACTGGCATCATGGCTGCGGTATGCCAGAGGGGTTGTCCGGCCGCCGAAGGAGGATCTTCAGTCCCTACACCCAGGTAGGGATTCCACGGCCAATCGCTAAGAGACGGTTGGCCCGTCTGAGCGATGGCTTGGCCTCCGTGTTCTAGCAGCATCCCGGCGGCTGTCACCTGCTGCAGCATGGTACAGCGCCACCACACCGCCTCCGGAGCCATCGCGGCATCGTGGCTGGTGACACCGGCAGCGGCTTCATGAGCGTAGCTCAGCGTGAACGGGACGCACATAGGCCGGGCGCCTTGGTCCATCAACGGGCTGGAGATCAGCCCACGCAGATCCACATCCGGTCGACTTCTGTCCGGAACCGTAACGGTAGACGACGCGTCGACGACGTCAGATGCGTCATCCGATGTCAAGACGGCTTCCTCCAGTCAGGAGCATCGTCATCGAGGTCGACTTGGAGGAGCTTCCTTCGGCGCTGCACTTGAGGCGTAGGTGACAGGATCACATCGAGGCGGTAACTCTCCACGGTGGGCGCTTGCGGATCAAACGCAGAAGTGTAGGAGAGGCCGAATGAAACGGTTCCTTCTCCTGCGGACCTAAGGGCGATGAGACGAGAGCCTGTGGACGCGACGGGTATGGCACTAGCGTCCAAGCCTTCACCGCGTTCACCCGGTCTTTGATGAGGGAGATAAGCGTTGACTGTCTCAGGCAGAGCAAGGTCACGGCGGCCGGCGATAGCTCGGCGTACGTTTCGAATGGCCGACTGCGACACAGGAGCCCAGCCGGCCTCGTAGCGATCTTCGATTACCTGCAAATCAGGTGGCTGCACGGTCACTGCAGAGGCGTCCCACCGTGACCCGTGATCCGCCGAACCAGTCGTCTCGGTTCCTTCCGCAGTCTCCTGGGCGGACGGTATGCGCCGGGAACCAGCATCACCAGGTATCCGTGCCAATGCACGCTTGATGCTCGCTGCCGAGCGGCCACCCACAGCGATCTCCGTCGGCTGCCCGATAGGACGCGGCGACTGCAGGTCGCGCTCTTGTCCGAACGGCGCAGGTGGGCGTGCCATCTCCCGTTCGCCTCTGACACGGATTTCATCTTCGGTAAGCCAGCGGTATCCAGTCGTACGGTTCTCTGGGAGCGCAATGAACAGTTCGTCCCCTTCGGTGATCTCGACATACCTCCCCGCGAAGCTGTCGTCGAGCGGCCACACATCGACCGCGTCAGCGGGATGATGCCCGTGGCATAGCTCGGTCTTGATCCTGGCTGGTGTCAATGAGAGCAGGTAATCGAGCCTGGCATGGTCGATTATCCGCAGATTGGCCAACTGACGTGCGGCTGCTTCGTAGCTTGCGCCCATGTCGCGAGCAACCAAGTATACGGCCTCACCGGTCGCGTCGTCGGCATCGGATATTCCATAACGAGCGCAGCTCGTGAACACCAGTGGCGGCGGCATGAGGAGTTGGCCAGCGAAGAGTTGGGCAAGGCGTTCGCGGTCAATCGAGGGATGAAATATGCTGTCCTCGGCGTCGAATGCTGGTTGGTCGATGTCGAGGATCCAGTGACCTATCTCGTGTGCGGCAGTGTAACGCTGCACTGCGGGACGTCGCTGCGTGGTCAGCATGATTCCGCCATCGCCCTTTGGCACGACCGCTCCGAGCAAGCTCTCAAACGGATTGAATGTCAGCCAGAGTCCCAGGCGATCGATGATCTCAAAGACATCGATTGGTGACTCTTGATCCACGCCGAACTCGCTGAGCAATTGGTCCGCTGCTTGCAGCGCTCTTCGCCGCTGCGCAATGCTGGCCATCTTCAGTCCCTGTCAGCCGTTTGCGAGCCGTTGCGGTCGATGGCCGCCCGACGGCTGGGTCCGCGTGCAGAAGATGCCTGAGCCGATGCGAGGAATTGAGCGAAGCGTAGCACTTGTTCCCTATCCTCAGGGGACAGGTCCGAAGTGGCTCGGAAGAGTGCTTGGTCGCCGGCGCTGGCTCGCTCGGTTTCTCTTGGTTCCTCTCCGAGAATCCATGCGACATTCCGACGATATAGTCTGGCAAGCCGACGCAGCTCCAGGGCAGTGACTTTACGTCTGCCAGCTTCCATGGAGATCACGCTGGTGCGTGGTATCCCCAGTACCGAAGAAACGTCCTCTTGGGTTAGTCCCAGCGTCTCGCGGGCCAACCGCAGTCGCTGCCCCACCTCTAGCTGTTCGCTATCGCCGTTCATCGTGTCAGCCCTCTCCCTCGCTACAGTTGTTGGTCAAGGCTGCTGTGTGCGACCACGAACGCGATGGCTAGGTTTGATTCGTGGCTCATCGATAGGGCCAAATCGTCTACACCTATTTCTTGGGCTCGCCGTTGCGCACTTCCGTGTAGCCGCACCTGAGGCATTTGTCCCTCCTCTGCCACAACCTCGATGTCGACGGGGTCGACGTCGCCGATGCCTTGTCCTAGTGCCTTCATCGTCGCTTCCTTGGCGGCCCATCGAGCTGCCAAGCGTGAGACTGAGCCGTTGCAGTATTCTTGCTCGGCTGCCGTCCAGCAGGAGTCGAGGAAGGTGGGACCCGATGTCTGGAGCATGCTGGCGAGTTCGGGAACGTTGACTAGGTCCACGCCGATGCGGAGCTTCAACCCGCTCAATTGGAGTCTCCCCGGCGTGCAGAGATGATGAGTTCGCCGACCCCTTCCTTGGTATACGTGTCGTGCTCAGCATCTGCCATCGTGGCGTGGACCACAAGTTCACCAAGCTCATAACCGCTCTGTTGTGCAAGAAATGCTTGGAGCCGAGTCAACCCCAGCAGGTTGCCGTATGCCTTCGTGACCAAGTACTGGTGACGATATACGGCTGCCATGCTGAGCCGTCCGCCGAAGAGAGTCAGGTCGATGTGGACCAAGCACGGAAAGCCTCTTACCCGCCGATCGCCCGCCGCATAGACCTGGAGCCCGACGCATGTCCCGCTCATGAGCCCTTCAGCTTCGCCACCTATCACGATGTCATCAACGCCGCGCCTCTGATGGTTGGCGTCACGGGCTCTGCGCAGGCTGGTGATGCGGTCCGCGATCTGGTTACGCCCACCACCCGTCTTACCGGGCCAGCTCACCATCCGGCCGAAATACGTTCCACGGTTGTTCGCAGGGTCGGTTGTGAGGATCGGCAACATCTCGACGTAACTCTGGTATAGATCCGATGCGGACATGTCGAGCGCAACTTTTGCATCTGGCTCTAGGTTTGGGTGATAGCTGTATCCGAGGTCATCGTAGAGGTCGGACGGGAAGATCGTCCCTGCTACGGTGTCCACGCTCTGAATACGGATCCCCGACCGGTAGCCTTCAACTAGGACTGAGTCGATCGCGCTGCGAATACTGGAGTCTTCCGAAGCGAGCGGGTCAGCTACCGTTGTCATCACGTTGATCGCATACCCGCCACCGGCGTGAACTGCCTCCAGCGTGCGCAACCATGCCTCGCCGATGTTAGGTGCTGGCTCGATGTAGCTACTCATGCTGCACTTGCTCCCCGGTCCTTCTCGATCGCCTTCATTAGTAGTTCCGCGAGGCCACCGATACTGCGCAAGCTGTCGCGGCTGGGAACCTCGGACAGCTTGACCAGCCGACAGCCGTAGGCGTCGCTGACTCTTCCGATGAGCCACACCGCAATGTGGCTAGTGATTCTCAAGCTGCCGTCCCCGTGCCGCTCCCCGGCTTCGAGATCAGCCCTCGATCCGCGTTTCAGAGCGCCCAGCAGCGCTTGCAGGGTCTGCTCCATCTCGGCACGTGTCGCTGTCTCAAGATAAGCACGGTCGAGGCCAGCAACGGCCGCAACGCGCTCGGTCAGACTCAAAGTCGGTGCACCGGCGGCAGGGCGAGCTACAGGCGACGGGAGAGCAGGCGCCTTCGCCGGGAAGAAGGTAGGGCCCCGTCCATGCCCGTAGTCACCCACGTTCGAAGTCACGACATCAGTGTCGCATTTTCCGACATCGGTTGTCAAGTGCCGCGGCCATCGCTCGCATGCTAGGCCGTGACGCGTTGGGCTGCCTTGGTTCGTTGAGTGGCTGGTCCGTCTACGGTCAGCTCGCCTGCCGCGTCTGTGCGCTGACGACGCGATCTGGGAACAGGCCGCCGCGGCCGCTAGGGGCGCGGCCGCGGAGATCCGCAGTATCTCGCATAGAGCAACCCGGCCGCCGCGGCCGATGCCACCTGGGCCGCAGCTCACACCCTGCATACGGGCCGCCGCAGATGGCCAGCCGGATGGTCCGCTAGGCGGCCGATAGTTACAGCCGTGCCGCGGTACTCCGTGGAGAAAGTTGTCTCAGCCGCTCGGCCAGACCGTTGGGCCAGATCGCCTGACAGTTGTATGATCAGGGGGTTACGATATCTCCTATCAGTATAGGAGGACCAAGTGTCGGAACGCGCCACGCTGGAAGCGGTTGTCGACGCTCTGGATGCTGCATCTGCTCTCCTGCGAGAGCGTCTTGCCCTGCTCCCAGTCGCAGCCGCTGGTGTGGCCGCGCAGCAACCTCCCAGTGCAGTTGAACTTGCCAGAGCGATCCACCCACTGCTTGGCCCACGCCAAGCTCAGATCATTGGCGAGCTGGAGAAGGCGGGTCCGGCCGGGACTACTACCGGGCGCATCCGAGAGGCTATCCATTATGACCAGCCTGATGTCTATCTCACGCTCAAAGGTCTGATCGAACTTAGGTTCGCAGAAAAGGATCCTAGCAGCAGGCCCCACATCTACAGGCTCGGGGATCGCTTGAAGCAATAGCCCTGATGTCCTTTTAGCGGACCTCGGGTGCTTTCCATGACGTCGGCTCTGCATGGCCGTATTGGGAAAGTGGTGGCGACTTTCAACTTGTCTGTCGGCACGCCGCGTGGCGCAATGCACGGCAGCGTGCTTGACGCTACCTTCACCGTAGGACCGGACTGTGATCATGAAGGAGGTGAGGCTGGGGGCCGGGGAGTTCGGCCTAGCAAACCATCACTCCCCGGTCCCGCCGCAAGTCCGGCCCGCGCGCCTGTAGCTCAACGGATAGAGCGCACCCCTGCTAAGAGTCGGATCCGGGTTCGAATCCCGGCAGGCGCACGGTCCTTCCCTGTACCGCACAAGGTACAACACCAGCTTGCGCATAGGCTAGGACGGCACGCGGATACGTATGTGAAACATATATTTATCGTAGGTGATCGCGATGACGAAGCTAGGCAGCATGTCGCTCGATGCGGATAGCCTCGTGGTCGACCACCTCGACAAGCAAGCAGCGATCGCATGGCCTGTGCCTGTGGACGTTCGGCTTGAGCGACTTGTCGATCAAGCCACCGCAGCCGGCGAACGTACGAGCCGCAAGGAACTCGTCGCGGCTCTCGTTGCCACCTGCAAGATGAGCGATGCTCAACTTGGGAAGATGCTGAAGCGCTACAGGACAGCCAGGGTGCGAGAAATCTTGCCTGTACCCGAGGGGGAGAACGTTGTGCCGTTCACCAAGCGACCGCCTGGCCGCCCCCGCACTGGAAAGCGATATCTGCCCGGCTAGATCTAAGATGATCGATTTTATATTCTAATAGTCTCGCGGCGGGCGCCGGGCAACACTGGGCTTATTTCGGCATATGCAGGGCAGCGTCCTGGCATATCCAGGACGCAGTGCTGATTAGCTGCGGATCTCATGAGTCTTCAGGGCACAGCTCCTCGTTAGGCGTTCCTCGTTAAGCTTGCACTTCCAGACGGTGCCGCTAAGTGATTTCCCTCATCTAAGTCTGCGCTTCAATACCATGCAGTGCCGATCGATGGCCGCACAATTCGGCCTCGCCTACTAGTCGAAGCGAAGCAAGATGTACCTAAACCCGGGATATCTCTGGATCGAGCGCGATCCAGAGATTATGGTGGCTCGCATATCTCATTCGGATCAAAGGGTGCGATTACGATTTGGGCGACGTACTCGCTGAGCTGGAGAGGCACCGCGCGGCAGCAGGAGACACGGGGAATGACGGCGCATAACACTGGCAGGCGCGTAAGTGGAGTGACGCTAGGTCGCCGGTCGCGCCAATCGGCCGCGCGGCCACGGCGGGTGGAGTTCTCCCTGACTGAGGAAGAGTTCTGTGATCTGGACGCGGCAGCTGCGCGGGCCGGGCTGGCGCGGGGCGCATATGCGGCGGAGGCGGCGCTGTCTGTGGCCCGTGGCGTGGCCTGTCCGGCGGATTCCCCGCTCCGCGAAGCTCTGGGTGAGTTCATTCGCGCCGCCGGACTGGTGCGCCGCATTGGGGTGAACCTGAACCAGGCGGTCGCGAAGCTGAACGCGACCGGGCAGCGTTCCGGGGACCTGCTCCCGTACGCGGCGGCGTGCCTGTGCCGGGCGGAACGGCTGGACGCGGCGGCGGAGCAGATCCGCCGCCAGCTCCGGTGATAGCGAAGATAAGTGATCCGCGCGGGGAGCGGGTTGCCAGGCTGATCTACTACCTATTCGGTCCGGGGCGGAGAGAGGAACATATAGACCCGCACCTGATCGCCGGATGGCGGCACCCTGCCGAGCTTGAGCCGTCGCTGCGACCAGACGGCCGCCGTGATTTTCGCAGGCTCTGTGGGCTGCTGCAGCAACCGCACGCCGCACTCGGGTCGCGCGGGTTCGCCCGCCCCGTCTGGCACTGCGCCGTCCGCGCCGCGCCGGAGGACAGGATGCTGTCCGATGAAGAGTGGGCGCAGATCGCCGCTGACGCTATGCACCGTACCGGGCTGGCGTCCTCTGGACGGGAGGACGAGGCTGTCCGCTGGGTCGCCGTGCGCCACGGCGGCGACCATATCCATATCGTGGCGATGCTGGCGCGCCAGGACGGCGGCAGGCCGAGGCTGTCGAACGAGCGGTACCGGGTCCGGGAGGCGTGCCGGGCCGCGGAGGAACGGTACGGATTGCGGAGCACAGCGCCCGGTGATCGGACCGCGGCCCGCCGCCCAACCCGCGCCGAGAACGAGAAGGCACGGCGGTGCGGATGGCGAGAATCACCCCGGGTGACGCTCAGGCGAGCGGTCAGCACTGCTGCTGCCAGTGCGTCGGGTGAGCAGGAGTTCTTCGCACTTCTCGACAGTGCGGGGGTGCTGGTCCGCATGCGGATGAGCACGCGTAACCCCGCCGAGGTCACCGGCTACTCCGTCGCCCTGCTTGGAGACACCGCTCACGGCGGCGGCCCGGTCTGGTTCGGTGGTGGAAAGCTCGCCGCCGATCTGACTTTGCCAAAGCTGCGCAGGCGCTGGGAACCAGCCCGGAACGCCCCGGCCGGGGGGTTCACTGTCCCGGAACGGAACGCGATCTGGGAGCAGGCCGCTCAGGCCGCCAGCAGCGCGGCCGCGCAGATCCGGGCGCATGGAACGAGCAGTCCGGCCGCCGCATCCGATGCCGCCTGGGCCGCCGCAGACACCCTGCACGTGGCCGCCGCTGCGGTGGGTAGCCGGGTGCTCCGACAGGCGGCTGACAGTTATGACCGTGCCGCGCGCGCTCCGTACGGCCGGATTCCCCGCCCCACGCCGGTCGGCAACAGCCTGCGTCGGGCCGCGCGGCTCATGGCCACAGTCACCGTCGGCGCCGATGACGGCACGCTCGCGCTGGTCACGCTGGTCACCCGGCTTGCCGCGCTCGCCGAGGCGGTCGCCGAGCTGCGTTCTGCTCAGCGGCACGCCGCACAGGCTGCCGCCGCTCGCGGGGCAGTCCAGCAACTGCACGCGGCCTACAGCCATGTCACGTCGCCCCGCGAATCGCTCCGGGCCCGGCCAGTCACGGCCGCCCAGCAGGCACGCCTTGACGCCCCTGCACTGCGAGTACTTCTGCGCCGTTCCTCGATGCCCGGCACGGTGCAGCCACGCCGCCCGGCCGACCGCTCACCCCGTAAGACCCGCGGCCCGACCAGCTGAGCATGCAGCCTGGGTGGCGTCGGCCCGCGCTGTGTTCCCGCTACCGGCTCGCCATCCCGAAAAGGCGTTCGACCTCGTCGAGGGCTAGGTGCCACGGGTAGCTGGCGATGAGGTCGCCGCCGGTGTGCGGCTCGTGCGGTTCGACACCGCCGGGGCCGAGCAGGATCCGGACTCCCTCACGGCGAAGGTCTTCGACACTGCGCCTGAAGGGGGCGCGGGCGGCGAGGGCGGAATTGACGAACGGCAGCACGACGATCGGCAAGCCCAGGCCGGTGGTCTCGGCCAGAACACCCAGGGCATAGGTATCGCTGATGCCCTGCGCCCACTTGTTGATTGTGTTGTAAGTCGCCGGCGCGACGATGATCGCGTCGGATGGCCGTGACCGGGGTTCGCCTGGGCTTCGGTACTGGCTGCGGACCGGACTGCCGGTCTGCGCCTCGATCGCGGCAGTGTCGAGGAAGGCGAGCCCGGCTGGGGTGGACACGACCTTGACAGACCAGCACCGTTCCAGTGCGAGCTTGACGAGCTGGCCGGCCTCGGCGGCGGGCCCGGCGCCGCACACCACGACGCAGAGCACGCGGGCGGGCAGCGTCACTGGGGGACGCCGATCCGTTGGGCGAAGTCCTCGGCGTGGTGCCGGGTGCTGGGCGCGGCCGAGCTGATCAGGTCCCGGACTAGACGATGCACCGCGGGTCGCCCGGCTACCTCCTCATGCGCTATCTCTTCGGCTGCCCGCAGCGACAGCAGGGCCTTGTCGTCCTTCCGGCACTGGAGGAAGGCACGGGCGGTGTCCACGAAGAACGCGGCCTTGCGCTCGGTCACCTTGACCTTAGACAGGTCGACGGTGCGCGCGACGTCGAGGGCCGTTCCCGCGTCGCCCAGGGTGACGGCGATGTTGATCCGATGCAGCCTGGCGTTGGTCGGACCGAAAGCGGTCCAGCGCAAGTTCCGGTCTTCACCCAGTCGCGCACTGGAGTCTTCGGCCTCAGTGAGCAGCTCATAGGCCGCATGACGGTCGTCGCACTGGGCAGCGGCGACCGCGCCTCTCAGCAGCAGCGAACCATAGACCGACAGCGACTCGGGGCTCTTCGAGCGCAGATCACCGCTGAGGTTGCTGGCCAGCGAACTGGCTGTCGAGGCCGCCGCTTTCAGGTGGCCGTTTCTCATCATCGCGTGCGTGACGATGCGCGCGCTGGATCCGATGGTGACCGGATCCTCACTGACGCGGGCGGCTTGCATGCTCCGGTCCGCGGCCACCCAGCCCAGGCCCTTGTCACCGGTCTTGAGCAGGACGCTCGCCGCGACGTGGTGAGCCTCGGCTGACAGGGTGCACGCTTGCGAGCGGGCCTGTCCCTCGAGGACCGTGCAGGCGGCACGCAACCGGGCGAGCAGAGGCGGGAGATCGTTGGCTACCTTCGCGTACCGGCAGGCCTGATAGTCACGTTTGGCCTGGGCGACCGCGCTGGCCAATGCAGACATGCTGGGTGGCCCATCGTCGGTGATTCCCTCCGCCGAGGGCCAGTACGTGGCAAGCGCTGAGGCCAGGGCTTCAGAGTCGTGGCGGCTGCCAGAGGTTTCAGCCAAGACCGCGCCGATCAGCGATGCGCCGGTGAGGCCGACAAAGGTTCGCCGTCGCACGGGATCCTCTTCCTCCTCCGTGGTCTCAGACTCTGCGCTGAACGTCCCCGAACCCGGGGTAACAGGTAAGGCCGCGCGGTCATCCCCCGGCGGGATACTCCGGCCAGGTCGCTCAGGTCTGCGGGCCAAGGCGGCCTGAGCGCCGACCGGGTCTGCGGTCGGGGCCAGGCCCAAGACAGACCGGGCGTGACCAGGCATGTTGAGGCCGTCAGCGATCCGCTCGAAGACTGTGAGAGTCTCGACCCTCGCGATGCCTCGCATGATCCCGCTGACCTTGGGCTGGGTCATATCACAGGCGATGGCCAGGCGTGTCTGGCTGGCGCCTGCGTACTGCCTGAGCAGGGCAAACAGGCGGCCGATATCACGGCTACGCAGCGCATCAATGACGTCAGACCGCACCCAGAAAGCATCCGGTATGTCGATTAAGTCCGTGAGGCGGCCGGGCATACCGTCGTTCCCTCCTGCCAGGGGTCCTGGTCAAGGTACGGCTGACTGTGAGCCTATATCCCGCCAGGGGATACCGACTGGTTATGGGTTCCGAGTTGATTAATGGGCGATCTTTGGCCGCATGAGAGCGCCTCCCGAGGTAGCGACCATGTCACCTGTGCCGCCGTCGACTTCCGGAACTGTCGCCATGCGTACCAGAGACGCCACCTATCCAGCCAGGGCCGAGCGCATAGGCCAAGTCCGAGCCGACCTGAGGGGCCTGCTTGACGGCTGCCCAGTAGCGGACGATGTGATCTTGTGCGCATCGGAGCTTGCTACCAATGCCGTCTTGCACAGCCACTCCCGCAGATCCGGCGGCAAATTCACCGTCCGCGCCGAAGTCATGCCCCGGCGCTACGCCCGAATTGAAGTCGAAGACAGCGGCGGCCCTTGGCTCACGGCCATCCTCGATCCCGGCCGCAGCCACGGGCACGGCCTGGACATCGTCAACGCGCTCGCCACTGACTGGGGTATCAACGGCGGCTACCACGCTCGGACCGTATGGGCACGTTTCGAGTGGCCACGATCAGCACGGCAACCACAACCGCAGCCCCTGCTTCCACGAGGAGACCACCCAGATATGACTGACTCAGCTGTGCTTCAGCGTCCCTCCAGCCTGCCCGCTGGCCCACGACCTACCTCGCCGAGGACGGAGAGAACGCGCTGCACTCAGCGATGGACCACCGCTCTCGACGGGCACAAGCTGCGGCAACTGCGCTGTCAGCACGGCCTGTCACAGGAGAAACTGGCCGACCTTGCCGATATCAGCCTCACCACCATGGTCAGGCTCGAACGACACCACCGATCACCATGCCGTACGTACACCCTCGCCCGGCTCGCCGCTGCGCTTGGCGAGCCCGCCGCGTCGATCAGCTTCGCCGCGCCGGGGTTCTGACCGGGCTTGCTCCATCCTGACGGTACACGCGGACCAGGCAGGGCCATTACGGACCGGACCGAATCATCAATCCGGGCCTGGATTATGGCTCCGTCCAGGATTTAATCCCATCGTACTGTGTAGTGATTACCGGGCTAACGCGGAGCAGGCTGAACCATTCCGACCCTGATCGGCACCCCCAGGCTACTCATTATCACGGCCGCCTCGTTTGACATAGGTCTGCGCTATTGGCATAACTTGACTTAATGCCGCATCGTCCCACGTGAACGGTCGAGTCAGAAACCACGGCGAGCGG
>Ga0335078_10008278_pt1 | contig 15468 bp, 14 predicted proteins | sample Lox_Sample_32_FD_206711 | JGI IMG/M metagenome (GOLD analysis project Ga0335078, IMG submission 206711) | Soil microbial communities from Loxahatchee National Wildlife Refuge, Florida, United States - Lox_Sample_3.2 | ecosystem: Environmental > Terrestrial > Soil > Wetlands | place: USA... | reverse complement strand
CCTTGTCTTGTCCTTGGCCCCTGGGGCTCGCTTTTTTGCTCGTATTGCTGAATTGTCCTTGGTCGAGTCACGAAACTCGAAATTGGAGAATCGAAACTCGGCAAGATGTACCCCAATTGCCACCTTGCGGCGCACCACTCTAACCCAACAACCACCGCCGACCTGACATTGCGCCTCACAAGCTCCCTTGGGCGTTTTCATTTCTCATTTCTCATTTTTGCTTTTTGATTTTCCTTTCTCTTCCCTCTTCCCCAAAGGGCAGGGCAAGCCTCGCTCCTACGGCCCGCCCAACGGCTGCGGTCCTGACCTGCCGGGCCACTTGATCTGTTGTTGCTTCTCCTGGTCTAGCGGTCCGCCCTTGACGGCGAAAAGGTGCATCACGAAGTTGCTGAGATCATCCGTTCGGTCCGAGAGGGTCGGAGCCTTGGGCTTGAAGAACTCAAAACTACGGAGATCGCCATAGAGCGCCACCAGCATTCGGTAGTAGGCCGCCTTGATGTCCTTGTCCGCCTCCAGCACCGCGCCCATGCACTTGTAAACCCCCAACGCGCGTAGCAGGGCAATCGTCAATCGTCAATTGTCTTAATGCACGATTCCAGCACTTCCTTCACCTTGGCCGCTTCTCTTTCCCGATGCTGCAAATGCATCTGGATCCGGTCCCAGGTGACTTCCGCCATCTCCAGAATTGACGATTGACGATTGGTCCTGAGCGAAGCGAAGGATGACGATTGAGAGGCAGACCCTGCTGGAGTCGGGGCCGCGCCGACAGTTTCAGGTACACTACGCCCCAGAATCCGGCAAACAGAATCAGCGTGGCGAGGAAGGGCGCGAAGAATCGGGGATGGCGCGCGATGCTTTTCAAATGTTGGCGCCGGCGAGGCGAAAGTGCCCGCTACCCGCCTAAGAAACGAAGAAGGAACGGGCGAGCTTTCGGTTTCTATGCCCAAGGCAAAACTCCGAACCGCGCGGCGGCAGAGTTTCCAAACTAATCCGCGATCCCCCGAACTCTTCCTCGCATCAGCGCGAGATAGACCACCAACGACACGCCGAAACCGACAAACCAACCGTAATTGTAGAGAAAGCGCACCGGGGGAACCACCAGCCCCACCAGGGCCACAACCACCCCCGCCATCAGGGCCGTAACCGCGCGGACGTTGACCCCGTGCCGGTATTCGTAGGCGCCGCCGCGACGGTAAAGGTCCGCCGCCGCCAGCCGCGTCTGGCGCAGCACGAAATAGTCGGCGATAAGGACCCCGGCGATGGGGCCGAGGAAGCTTGAGTAGCCTACCAGCCAGCCGAAGATATAATTGCCGTAGCTCGCCAGCAGCTTCCAGGGCTGGATCAGGAGGCCCACCAGGCAGGTGATGACGCCGCCCAGTTTGAAACTGATGTGCGAAGGGGCCAGGTTGGAGAAGTCGTTGGCGGGTGAGACCACGTTGGCGGCCACGTTGACGTTGAGGGTGGCCAGCAGCAGGGCGATCATGGCCACGATCACCGCCAGCGGATGGCCCAGCCGCGAGAGCACCGCGACCGGATCCCAGATCGCCTGCCCGAAAAGGACCGCGGTGGCGGAGGTCACCGCCACGCCGATGAATGAATAGAGGGTCATGGTGGTGGGCAGGCCCAGTGCCTGGCCCAGCGCCTGCTCGCGCTGGCCGCGGGCGTAGCGGGTGAAGTCCGGGATGTTGAGGGCGACTGTGGCCCAGAAGGCCACCACTCCGGTGAGCGAGGGAACGAAGAAGGCGAAGAATTCCCGGTAGCTCTTGAACTTCGAGGGCGCCGCCAGCATGGGCCCGAAGCCGCCGGCCTTGACGTAGGCCCAGGCCAGGAGCGCGAGGCTGATGATCAGCAGGAACGGCGCGGTGACTCCTTGCAGGAAGCGGATGGTCTCGATGCCGCGCACAATGACGATGAGATTCAGCAGCCAGAAGAGGCCAAAGCACAGGGGTACGCCGAGGGCAAAGTCGCGCCAGCGCGGCGCCAGCGCCACGATCATGGCGTTGATGGCTTCGCCGCCGATCCAGGTCTGAATGCCAAACCAGCCGCAAGCCACCAGCGCGCGCAGGATCGCGGGCAGGTTCGCGCCCAGCACTCCAAACGAGGCGCGCGCAAAGACGGGAAAGGGAATCCCGTACCGGGCCCCGGCGTGAGCGTTGAGCAGCATGGGAACCAGCACCAGCACGTTGCCGAGAAAGACGGTGAAAATCGCCTGCCTCCAGTTCATCCCTCCGGCAATCATCCCGCTGGCCAGCATGTAGGTGGGAATGTTGACGCTCATGGCGATCCAGAGGGCGGCGTAATTGTACGTGCCCCAGGTGCGCCGCTCCGGGGGGATGGGGGCGAGATCGAAATTCCACAAGCGGCCCGGCCGATTTTGGATTTCGAATTTCGTATCTTCGATCGAAGGGGCGTCCGTTCTCACTGGTCTCTTTTCCGTGATCTCGGTAGTGTGTTTCTACAATGCCTAACCCACGCCAACAAAGGAATTGACGATTGCCGATTGGAAGAGGAGCAGCCAAGCCACGCGGCCTTTTCAGTGGGTCATCCACAACCGTCAATGAGCGTCTCTTTCAATCGTCAATCGTCAATCTGCAATCGTCAATTCTTCGGTCATCCTCGCGTCAGCGCCTCATACGTTTCGGGCCGGCGATCGCGGTAGAACTGCCAGGTGTCGCGCACCTGCTGGATCATATCGAGATCGAGATCGGCCACCAGCACTTCGTCTTTGTCGCGGCTGGCCTGGGCCATGATCTTGCCCCGAGGGTTCGCAAAGTAGCTCTTGCCGTAAAACTCGCCGATGTCCCAGGGCAGCTCGTGGCCGACGCGATTGATGGCGCCCACAAAGTAGCCGTTGGCCACGGCGTGCGCCGGCTGCTCCAGTTCCCACAGGTATTCGGAGAGTCCGGCCACGGTGGCGGAGGGATTGAACACGATCTCGGCCCCGTTCAGGCCCAAAATGCGGGCGCCTTCCGGGAAGTGGCGGTCGTAGCAGATGTAGACGCCGATCCGGGCGTAGCGGGTCTCGAACACCGGGTAGCCCAGGTTGCCCGGTGTGAAGTAGAACTTCTCCCAGAAGCCCGGGTGGCAGTGGGGAATATGATGTTTGCGGTACTTGCCCAGGTAGCGGCCGTCGGCGTCGATGACGGCGGCCGTGTTGTAATAGACACCGGTCATCTCGCGTTCATAGACCGGGACCACCAGCACCAGTTCGTGCTTCTTCGCCAGCTTTCGGGCCCACGCGACGGCGGGGCCCTCCGGCACCTGCTCCGTCACCTGATACCAGCGGACGTCCTGTTCCGCGGCGAAGTAGGGTCCGTAGAAAAGCTCCTGCAGGCAAACGATCTGCGCCCGCTGGCGAGCCGCCTCGGCGATCAGCCCTTGGTGCTTCTTGATCATCTGCTTCTTGATCTTCTCCACCGGCAACGTGTCCGGCGACCACTCGCAACTCGCCTGCACCAAACCGCAACGCACAATCCGCGCCATCGGGCACCTCCAAGGAACGTTCCACGATGAATGATGAACCGAAGAGCGGCTTCTTGTTCCTGAGTTTCAGGCTTCATCGCTCGTCGTTCAGAATCGGGACCATCTTACTCGAAAGCGCTCCCGCCTTCAAACGGCGCTGCCACCCTCAAGCCTTAACCCGCGCCGTGCCCGCGACCGCTGGCCATTGTCAAATCTCGAGTGAGACAGCACACTACATGGCGTCAGAAGTCATTGCGCATGTCATTCTGAGCACAGCAAAGAATCCCTCTTGGTTTTCCCGATCAATTGGATTGAAGAGAGATTCTTCGCTATGCTCCGTCGAAAGTTGCGGCCTAAATCATGTGTTTTCAATGCGGTCGTCGCCCGCGAACTTTCATCTCCATTGGTGGGCCGAAGGCCCATGTAACACTCAGAATGACATGCCTGATGGTTTTCGGCATTCACTTATGACGCCGAGTTATTGGTTGAATAGCTGGTCTTTGTAGGGAATGGAAATGAATGGGCAGCGACAGTGGGGCCAAGTGCGCGGTCAACAAAGAACCATTCGTGAGCCAAAGGTGGGGGCGAGCCCTCACTCCCTTGACAAGGGGGGCAAGGGGGAGGGCTCGCGTTGAATCGCCGCAGGGACCGATGGGCGTTCATTTTCCGTTGAGGGTAATCGGCACGCGCTGGATCAACTCAGGCGCGCTGGCCATCTCCCGGCTTTCTGCCTTGGGCGCCCCGTAGGCAAAGTCTGTGCCTAGCTCAGCCAGATGCAGGACGCGAATCCTGGCATAGCCGCCACTACGAGTTACGACCAACTCGCTCGCCTTGGATGCATCCGACGTCTCGGTGTTCTGCGCCATCACCAAGGCCACGTTGCGAGTGCCCTGCTCGATCTTGATCATAGCCGGCAGAGCGCTGGAGTCGAGCGTAAACGTGTAGTCTCCCGCCGGCAGGGTTGCCAGGCCCCACTTCGCATCAAAGGGCAGAGTGAACTGGCCCTTGTACGCGGGCGCTTGGGCGCTGGCGATCCCCGCAAAAATAAAGGCGCCCGCCAACGCGAGAACGAGATTCCTTACCACTCCAGAAGTTCGATTGGCTTTCATGATCTTGCCTCCTCATCCCGATGTCAGAGCGTCTTTTCTGCTCTCACCGGATAAGGCGGAAACGGCAGGAAGAAAGTGCCATGCAGCGAAGGAATCTCACCGAAGTGGGCGGGAAGGGTGAAAGATATAAGGGTAAAGGATAAAGGGTCAACGAAGAAAGAGCGGAGCAGAGCACGTATTCGACCTTTTACCCTTTACCCTTTATACTTGACCCCTTTACGGCTTGTACTCGTAAAGCCCCTTGCCGGTCTTCCTTCCCAGCCATCCGGCGTTGACCATCTTCTCCAGCAAGGGGCAGGGCCGGTACTTGGAATCGTGAAAGCCTTCGTAGAGCACCTTCATGATATCCAGGCAGACGTCGAGACCGATGAAGTCGGCCAGTTCGAGCGGGCCCATGGGATGATTCATGCCCAGCTTCATCACTTGATCGATCGCCTGCGGCTCCGCCACGCCTTCCATTAAGGCGTAGATCGCCTCGTTGATCATCGGCATCAGTACCCGGTTGGAGATGAAACCGGGGAAGTCGTTGACCAGGACCGGCGTCTTGCCGAGCGAGGCCGCCAATTCCTTGGCCAGCGAGAGTGTGGCCGCGGAGGTCTGAAGGCCGGGCACGATTTCCACCAGCTTCATCACCGGCACCGGGTTGAAAAAGTGAAGACCCACAAATCGCTCGGCCCGGCGGGTGACGGCGGCGAGCCTGGTGATGGATAGGGACGACGTGTTACTGGCGAAGATCACGTTGGGGCCGCAAGCCTCGTCGAGGACGCGAAAAACGGCGGACTTCGCCTGGAAGTCCTCCGTAACTGCCTCGATGATAAACTGCGCCGCCGCGAGAGTGTGGAGGTCGAGCGTGGTCTGGAGGCGCTCGGCGGCCTGCTGCCGCTGTTCTTCGCTGAGGCGCCCTTTCTCAACGTCGCGGGCGAGCCCGTGGAAGATTCTGTCCGACCCCCTTTTGAGGTATTTCTCCGCAACATCCTGCAAAAGCACGGCATAACCGCCGCGCAACAGGACTTGGGCGATGCCGTGACCCATCGTGCCGGCGCCGATAACGCCGACGGTTTTGAATAATGGATCCATAGCATGACTCCTAAGATTGAGTGATCGGGCGATTGAGTGATTGGGTGATTCCCCGATTCCCAGAGAGCTTTCTTTCACCGAGCCCTCGCGGTCTGTTGCGAAGCAACGAAGATCCTGAGAGTTCATTGGCTTCCTTCAGCAACTCTTCCATTTTCTGTTTAGGTACTACGCCAGTCTCGACAAGGAGTTCCAGCCAGAAGAGCCTTTCGTCTGCTTCCTCGACCACGATTCCCATCTTGGCTACAAACTCCGCCTTAGATCGCGCCCGGCACACCGCACGGTAGTTGGCGGCTACGGACGTGCCTGACCGCAAAACCTGTTTTCCAAGGACTCGGGCATCGTCAGTTCTGGGTAACGAGCGAAGGACCTTCACAATTCGTATGGCGAACCGCTTAGTCCGCTCTCTCAGAATCTCGGGTTGGCTTGCCATCGAACCACTCACCAAGCTTCCGGAACCAATCACTCAATCGCTCAATCACCCGATCACTCAATCTCAGTCCCAAACGCCGGGCGTTGCCAGCTCGATCAGGTGTCCGTCCGGATCGCGGAAGTAGAGGCTTCGGGCTCCGTGTCCCCATTCGACGGTCGACTCGACGGCGACTCCCTGAGCGTGCAATTGATTCTCCCAGTCTGACCATTCGGCGGCTGGAATGGTGAACGCCATGTGGTTCTGCCCTTGGCCATCGTGGGGTGGGATGATCCCGCCGGGAATCCGGACCGGCTTCAGAGTGCCGCCTTGCTTGAATAGCAGAAAAACTTGCTGAGCACCAACTCGCAGGGCACAGATCCGATCGTCGGAAACAATTTTCATGAACCCGAAAAGTCGTTGGTAGAACCGCACAGAACGGTCGAGATCCGTCACGTAGAGCCCGGTCTCGCCGATACCAGTCACGTGCGGCATCGATTCGTCACCTCTGGAAACGCCCGCTCACCTACCGCTCGACTGCCAGCGCCACCGCATTTCCCCCGCCCAGACACAGCGCGGCGATGCCCCGTTTCACGTCGCGGCGGTCCATCTCGTAAAGCAGCGTTACCAGAATGCGCGCGCCCGACGCTCCGATGGGGTGACCCAGCGCCACCGCGCCACCGTTGACGTTGGTCTTCTCGGGGTCGAGGCCCAGTTCCTGGATCACGGCGAGCGCCTGCACGGCGAAAGCCTCGTTCAGCTCGAAGAGGTCCACGTCTTCCAGCTTCCAGCCCACCTTCTCCACCAGAAATTGCACCGCGCTCACCGGCGCCATCATTACCCACTTGGGCTCGACGCCGCTCACCGCCTGACCGACGATGCGCGCCAACGGCTTCCGGCCCAGTTGCTTCGCCTTCTCGGCCGAGGTCACCACCAGCGCCGCGGCTCCGTCGTTAGTGCCGGGAGCGTTGCCGGCGGTGACGGTGCCATCGGGCTTGAACGCGGGCCTGAGCCGGGCCAACGCTTCGAGCGACGTATCCTCGCGCGGTGACTCGTCCACCGCGAACACAATCGGCGCGCCCTTTTTCTGCGGGATCTCCACCGGAACAATCTGCGACTTGAAATGGCAGTTCTTGATGGCGTTCACGGCGCGGCGATGGCTTTCGACGGCGTACGCGTCCTGGCGTGGGCGGGAGATCTGGTATTTCTCCGCCACCAGCTCCGCCGTCATGCCCATGTGGAAGTCCTCATAGGCGTCCCAGAGGCCGTCGCAGATCATGGAATCGAGGATCTTGCCGTGCCCGAGGCGCAGGCCGGCGCGAGCCTGTGGGAACAGATAAGGCGCGTTGGTCATGGACTCCATGCCGCCGGCGACCACGATCTGCACGTTGTCGGTTTGGATGCCCTGCGCCGCCAGCGCCACCGCCTTGAGGCCCGAGCCGCAAACCTTGTTGATGGTCATGGCGGCGACGCGATTGTCGAGGCCGCCTTTGAGCCCCGCCTGGCGTGCCGGATTCTGGCCGAGACCGGCTGAAATGACGTTGCCCATAATGATCTCGTCCACGTGCGCCGTCTCAATCCCGGCGCGACGCACCGCCTCGCGGACCACGATGGCTCCCAACTGCACGGCCGAAAAGGGCGAGAGGCCGCCCTGAAACTTGCCCATCGCGGTGCGTGCGGCAGCAATGATGACTGGTTCTTTCATGTTTCACCTTCCGGTGGCGATTATAGGCGCGGAGGGCCTGGAAAATCAAAGGGCGCCGCGCTCCTCTCTGCCATGACAATGGCCCGTAGGGGTTCGCCCCAGACCGAAGGGGCTTATTCCATGGCACTCTTCGACCGACTTTCTCGCGTTCCTAGGTGAGAGGGAAAGAATGAACTTCAGCAAGGAAGCTGCAAGACAAGGAATTGCCGATTGCAGACTGACGATTCAAGATTGGAAAAAGCAATCAGGTATCAGCCATCAGCTATCAGCTTTCGCCGAGACGCCTGGACCTCGTGCTGAGAGCTGACGGCTGAGGACAACTGAGAACTGAGAACTGAGCAATCCGCAATTCCCGCGGCTCATTTGCGCACTGAGGCTTCAATCAAGATGCTTGTAATCAATGACTTAATAGGCAGATCGGCGGCAACCAACCATCCTTTTCGACTGGGGCTGAATCTAATCGGTTGAAAAGGGCGAAGGAGGACAGGAAAATGGCCACGAGCAACTTGGTTATGACGGTGGGCTGGGACGGCCTGAAATTGGCCTTGATTCTTACCGTCCTTTTCTATACGGCGATGGTCTACATGGTGTACTCCACCGAAGGGCCGCGCTACCGGCTCAAGTTCGATCCGGGCCAACCGGGCCGGTCGGTGGAGCGGCTGGCGGTGTGGCTCGGCGTCAGGATGATCGCGACCGCAGCGCACGCGGCCAAGGCAGTTTACGACACCCTCGCGGAAACCTCCGCCGACGTGGGCGAATGGTTCATCCGGCGTCAAGGCCCCGACGCCGAGGCCAGGTTCCATTCACGCTTCCTGTGAAAAGGACTCAGCCATCAATTGTCAGCCATAAGCTATCAGCCAGAAAGCCCGATGATCGAGTTGATGGCTGACGGCTGATAGCTGATGGCTGATCCCCATTCTTCTTAATCTGTGGATTGGGTCCTCTCCTCTTACCTGTCGGGAACTCGCCCAAAATAATTATATTGACAAACTAGTAGACTATGCTATAGTAATCTCAGGACTGGTGTTTTGTGCTCAGAACTAAATGCCTCAGCCACTGCGTCATTGAGCGATCAAGGGCGGAGCCCTTGGCTAGTTGGCCCCATCAGCATTCAAGATCGGGTGCCTCGTAGGCGGTGAGCAAAAGGCGCTAGGCAGAGGGCATCAGCAGGGGGCGAGATGACGGCTGACGGCTGAAAGCTGAGGGCTTTTTTGAAAAACGAAGCCACCGATTTGCATGAAAACAAAGGATCGAGCTGTGGAAAAGTCAGGAACGAAGCCACCGTTTGGTGGGCAAAAGGCGGTATGCAGTGACCAAAAGGCGGCTGGGAGCAGGCAGAGGGCATCAGGCGGTCAGCGCAAGGCAGCAGGCAGGGGGTGAACCAACGGCTGACCGGCTGAAAGCTGAGGGCTTTTTTGAAAAACGAAGCCACCGATTTGCATGAAAACAAAGGATCGAGCTGTGGAAAAGTCAGGAACGAAGCCACCGTTTGGTGGGCAAAAGGCGGTATGCAGAGAGCAAAAGGCGGCTGGGAGCAGGCAGAGGGCATCAGGCGTTCAGCGCAAGGCAGCAGGCAGGGGGTGAACCAACGGCTGACCGGCTGAAAGCTGAGAGCTTTTTGAAAAACGAAGCCACCGAGTTGATTGAAAACAAAGGATCCGCGTCCGACTAAAACAGGAACGAAGCCACCGTTTGGGGAGGCGGGGCAATACACAGTAGGCACCGGCTGATAGGCTGAAGGCGGTGGCCGCCTAGGGGGACGCAAATTGGGAACATGACCGGCTCCACGGAGGATTTTGACGGAACAAAGCGAGGGAGTTATTGAAAACAAAGGATCGGCCTCAAAAGACAAAGCGAAAACAAAGCGAAAACAAAGCTAAGAACACGCGCTCAGGAGTGAAACCCGAGAACTGAAAACTGAGAACTGATGACTACTTATGACTGGCAACTTTTTGCCTTGCGCTCCCAATGCCGGTTCTGCGATTGTAGATGGGCTTAGAGCATGACTGACGACAGCACACCGTATTGGCTGGGACTGGCTCACGTTGAGGGCTTGGGGGTGCGTGGAGCCCACCGGCTGATCGAGCGGTTCGGGTCGCCGCAGGCGGTCTATTCCGCATCGCTGACCGAACTCGAAGCTTGCGGCCTGCGCGCGCCCGTGGCACAGGCGATCTTCGCTCAGGCTGGACTGAAGGATGCCGAAAAGCAACTCGCGACGGCGGCCAAGGCGGGGTTCCAGCTCCTCCCGCTGACAAGCGACAGCTATCCGCCCCTATTGAAGCAGATCGCTGACCCCCCGCTCGCGCTCTACGTGCGCGGCGACGTGAAGGCGTTGGCCGAGTACGCGGTGGCCATGGTGGGGACCCGCCGCCCCACGGCTTACGGCAGTTCGGTGGCGCACCGCCTGGCGGCCGACTTGGCCCAGCGGCGGCTGACCATTGTGAGCGGCCTCGCGCGCGGGATCGACTCGGCAAGCCATCGTGGGGCGCTGGAGGGCAAGGGCAGGGGCAGGACGGTGGCCGTGCTGGGATCGGGCCTGGACGTGCTTTATCCGCGCGAGAATAAGACCTTGGCGGATCGGATCGCGGAATCCGGCGCTGTGATCTCGGAGTTTCCCCTGGGTACGTCGCCGGCCCCGGAGAATTTCCCCATCCGCAACCGGATCATCAGCGGCATGGCTCTGGGCGTGGTGATCGTGGAAGCCGCCGAATACAGCGGGTCGCTCATCACGGCTCGCCTCGCGCTCGAACAGAATCGCGAGGTGTTTGCCGTGCCCGGCAACATCACTTCGGCCCAGAGCTTTGGTCCCAACCACCTGATCAAGCAGGGCGCCAAGCTGGTGGATCAGTGGATCGACGTCATCGAGGAGTTTCCGGCTTCCATTCGCGAGCGCCTGTTGCCTCCGGTGGGGACGCCAGCCGGTGCGCTGGACCAAGCCGCTCCGGCCGGCGGTCCGTCGCTCTTCGAGCAATCGTTGACCCCGGAGCAGAAGCTGGTGTTCGGGGCGCTTCGTCCGGATGAGGCGCTGTTTGTGGATTCCATCCGGGAGGCGGTATCGCTCCCGCAGCCGCGCGTGCTGACGGCTTTGCTCGAACTGGAGATGAACGGATTGATCCGGCAGTTGCCGGGGAAGAACTTTATTCGTAAGCTGTGAGCAGAAGAATTGCCGATTGCCGATTGCCGATTGCTGATTGAAGAGGAGACCAGGCGGGGTGCGTCCCCCTTTGAGCCAAGTCATCCACAATCGTCAATCAGGCTTTCTTTCAATCGGCAACTGGCAATTCTCCGACGGGATCGGGTCACTGGAAAAGGACCACCGTAAGTTTAACTGTTACAATCAGATACGGGCAACACGAAACTAACCGCGTTCCCCTGGCATCCAAGCTCGGCGGGTGAGGGACAACCGTAGGGAGCGATTTTAACTCCCAAACTGAGAAGAAAGGAGACAGGAGACAGGAGTCAGCAGTCAGAATGAAGAACGTAACACCGCAGACCGCCGCTTTTCATTCTGGCTTCTGGCTTCTGTCTCCTGTCTTCCCTTTTAAAGTATGAGCAAGTCGCTTGTGATTGTTGAATCGCCGGCCAAGGCGAAAACCATTAACCGATACCTGGGCGACGGCTATACCGTCAAGGCGTCGATGGGACACGTGCGTGATCTGCCCAAGAAAGACCTGGGCGTGGACCTGGAGAAGGACTTCAAGCCCACCTACATCGATATTCCCGGCCGGAAGGCAGTAATCCAGGAGTTGAAGTCGGCGGCGAAAGCATCGTCCGCGGTTTACCTGGCGGCTGACCCCGACCGCGAGGGCGAGGCTATCTGCGCCCATTTGCGCGACCTCCTGGAATCGAAGAAGCAGAAGTTCCACCGAGTGGTTTTCAACGAAATCACCCGTGACGCGGTGCGCGAAGCGTTTGAGCATCCCGGCCAGATCGATGAGCACCTGGTGGAAGCCCAGCAGGCGCGCCGCATCCTCGACCGGCTGGTGGGCTACCAGGTGAGCCCGCTGCTTTGGGACAAGGTGAGGCGGGGCATCTCCGCCGGCCGCGTGCAGACCGTGGCCTTGCGCCTCATCGTCGAGCGCGAGCGCGAGATCCAGGCGTTCCTCAAGCAGGAGTATTGGACCATCACGGCGTTGGTAGAGGGAAAGGTTCCTCCGGCTTTTGAGGCGCGGCTGGTGAAGTTCCAGGGCCAGGAGTTGGAGGTCCCGGACCAGGCCAGTGCCGAGCGTCACGTCGCGGCCGTCCAGGCATCGCCGTGGGTGGTGGAGTCGGTCACTACCCGCGAGAAGCGCAAGTATCCGGTGCCGCCCTTCATCACCAGCAAGCTTCAGCAGGAGGCGGTGCGCAAGCTGCGATTCTGGGCCAAGAAGACGATGACCATTGCCCAGCACCTGTACGAGGGCATCGAACTGGGCGACGAGGGCTCCGTCGGACTCATCACTTACATGCGAACGGATTCCACGCGCGTCGCCGAAGGGGCCCTGAGCGCGGCCCGCGATTACATCCGGAAGAAGTTCGGTGAGGCTTATCTCCCGGCCGAGCCGATTCGTTACAAGAGCAAGAAGGACGCGCAGGACGCGCACGAAGCCATTCGCCCGACGGCGGTGGATCGCACGCCCGAATCCATTCGCAAGTTCCTCCACCCCGATGAATTCAAGCTCTACAAGCTGATCTGGCAGCGGTTCGTGGCCTCGCAGATGAATCCGGCCGTCTTCGACCAGACCACCATCGAGATCACCGCCGGCGACTACCTCTTCCGCGCCACCGGATCGGTGGAGAAGTTCAACGGTTTCCGCGCCGTTTACGAAGAGGGCCGGGATGAGATCGCGCCCAGCGAAGAGGAGGAGGACCTCAAGCACAAGCTGTCGGCCGTCGAGGCGGGCGAAACGTTGCGCCTGGAGAAGATCACGCCCGAGCAGCACTTCACCGAGCCGCCGCCGCGTTACAACGAGGCCACGCTGGTGAAGGCGCTGGAAGAGAAGGGCATCGGCCGGCCGTCCACCTACGCCAGCATCCTGAGCGTGATCCAGAATCGCGAATACGTGGAGAAACAGGACGGCCGCTTTTATCCGGTCGAGCTCGGCATGCTGGTCAGCGACCTGCTGGTGAAGAACTTCAGCGACATCTTCGACGTGGCCTACACGGCGCGCATGGAAGAGGAGTTGGACGAAGTGGAAGAGGGCAAGCTCTCCTGGACCCAGGCGCTGGACGAGTTCTACACCAAGTTCCAGCGCGATCTGCGCCTGGCGGAGCGCGATATGGAAGACTTGAAGGGCGAGGGCAAGCCCACCGAAGAGACGTGCGAGAAGTGCGGCAAGCCCATGAATATCCGCGTGGGGCGCAACGGGGCATTCCTGGCCTGCACCGGCTATCCCGAGTGCGACGGCACCCGCAACCTCACGCCGGAACTCTCGGTGAAATATGGCCTCGGAGCCCCCACCGGCCCTCCGGCTCCGGAAGTGCCGGAGCAGGTCTGCGAGAAGTGCGGCAAGCCCATGGCGGTGAAGCGCGGCCGCTTCGGATACTTCCTGGCCTGCACGGGGTACCCGGAATGCCGCAACACCAAGAAGATCGTCATGAAAGGGGGAGAGGCTACCACTGTAGCTGATACACCCCTGGAGGAGAAGTGCCCTGAGTGCGGCAACCACCTGGTGATCAAGCACGGCCGCTTCGGCGAATTCACCGCTTGCAGCAACTACCCCACTTGCAAGTACGTCAAGCGCCAGACGCTGGGCATTCCCTGCCCGGAGAAGGGCTGCACGGGCGAGATCGTGGTGCGCAAGACCAAGCGCGGCAAGACGTTCTACGGCTGCTCGCGCTACCCCGATTGCAAGTTCACCGCCTGGGACAAGCCCGTCGCCGAGCCCTGCCCCCAATGCGGCTCGCCGGTGTTGCTGGAAAAGGTCCGGAAGTCGGGCCCGGTCCGGGTTTGCCCGAATGAGGCGTGCACTTACGAGCACGCGGCGGGGAATTGACGATGACGATTGTCGATTGTCGATTGAAAGGCAGACCTTGGCTGGCCCCCCCAAGCGGGAGGTCTTGGCAATCGTCAATCGTCAATCGTCAATTCCTGCCTGGCCCTTCGGACCTTCTGCGCATCGACCGCGCCCCAGGTTTCTTCCGGCGTTCTCACCGCACGGCCCAGATGGAAGGCGCGCAGGAACTTCGTTTCCCGCAGCGTGGGGAGCATCTCGATGGTCAGGTTGCCGCCCACCACCAGGGTCGCCTTATCGCCGAGCGCCTGTTGGTACGCCGCCAGGCGCTCCACCCGTTCCGCCAGCGTGCCGGCTCCGCCTTTCACCAGGGCGCAGTCGACGTTGGGAAAGGCCTGCAAGGCGCGCAGCGTCGCCAACGGATCGCTGGTCTCTTCGATGGCATGGTGAACGGTGAACCGCATGGACGGCGCGGCCCCGATGATTTCCTGCAACGCCTCCCAGTCGAGCTGGCCATCTTTCGTGTGACCCACCACCAGCCCATCCACAGCGAGCGCCGCGAAAGCCCGCGCGTTCCGCTTCAAGGCGTCCAGTTCCGCCTCGCCGCTGATCGCGAAGGCCGCGCGTTGGCGCACCATGATTCGAACCCGCAGCGGCACGTGGCTGAGAATCTGCTGCGCCAGTTGCAGGGGCGGCGTGAGGCCGGCCTGATCGAGCCGCACGCACACTTCGAGCCGGGTGGCTCCGCCATGATACGCGGCACGGGCGTCGTCCAGCGAGCAGGCAATGATTTCGAGTTCCTTCGGTCGAGCCCCACCTATGGAACCGCTGATAGCCTTCGTCACGGTGGTCCCCCTCGGTGGCAATGCCGGGCCTGGTGGAACTTCCTGCCCCGGTTCTTACTCTCAGCCCCAGTATATAACAGGATAACGCTCGCGATCGGCAGGATCAGGCGCCGCGCTTGTAATCCGTGATCACGGCTCGTTCTCGGGGTCGTCCGGGCAGGCGCGATCGAGGAGGGAGGTACGCTCAGCCGGGCTCGAGTTCCTGCGCCGCCTAGAATAGTTTCGCGGCCCTGGACGGTCTCGGCCGGGCGGTGGCCCGCCGCGAACCTGGTGAGGGAGTTATGGTGCTTTTCCTGGGCAGCTCGATCGGCAACTTCGATCGCGGGCCCGGCGAGGATTTCCTACGCAAGAGACGCCGTGCGCTGGAGCCCGGTGACGCGCTGTTGCTCGGTACCGATCTGGAAAAACCCCTGGACCAGCTCATTCCCGCCTACGACGACGCGCTGGGCGTGACCGCGGTGTTCAATCGCAACCTGCTGGCCCGCATCAACCGGGACCTCGGAGGCGACTTCGACCTGTCCCGATTTGAACACGTCGCGCTGTATAACGCCCGGGAGCGGCGCATCGAGATGCATCTCCGGTCCCTGGAAAAGCAGACGATCTCGATTGGAGGAGCGAATTTCACCTTCCAGCGCGATGAGACCATCTGGAGCGAGCGCTGCGCGCATGCCCGGATTTGTCAATCCTCTCGCAGGTAACACCACCGACTGGAGAGCCGCCTGACATCTAAAAATTCAGGCCTGCCGCGATCTGGCGGCGGAAGGTCATCCACGAGCCAATGTCGTCGCCCGACCAGACCGTCGTAGCGTAACGCTGCTGCCCAAGGAACGCGGAGCGGGTAAGCAGGAAGACGCGCTTGCGCTGGGTGGTTTTGCGCCAATGATCGTGCACGCCGCCGGTGTGCATCAGCGGAAAGACGTTGGTATAAGGG
>Ga0335078_10008277_pt1 | contig 15470 bp, 17 predicted proteins | sample Lox_Sample_32_FD_206711 | JGI IMG/M metagenome (GOLD analysis project Ga0335078, IMG submission 206711) | Soil microbial communities from Loxahatchee National Wildlife Refuge, Florida, United States - Lox_Sample_3.2 | ecosystem: Environmental > Terrestrial > Soil > Wetlands | place: USA... | reverse complement strand
GGCAGGCTTGACCTGGAGAGCGGAGAAATAGTTGCCGGTCACTGCGCTAAGAGTAATCTGGTCGGTGCGGCCGTCGACGGTAAGAGGGACAAACGTGAGCCTCTGGCCAAAAGCCTCACAAACCGCCTTCGCCTGCCCGCGGTATTCAACGAATTCCGGATACGAAAGGCCCAGGGCACCCAGCGGGGCGCCTTGCTGGCTGACCGCCAGGGCAATAATTTGCTCCGGGGCCGGAACCGGCATGGGACGAATAAGGCACCCGTTGACCAAACTGAACATCGCCGTGTTCGCGCCGATGCCCAGAGCCAGGGTGAGCAAAGCCACTGCCGTCATGCCCGGGCTCGCGGCCAACATGCGCAGGCCGTATCGCAAATCTTGGTGCAGGGTGTTCATCGTGAGATCTGCGCATGCGCCCTTCGCAGAAAGGGCGCGGCACCCAGCAGGAGCGGGACCGAAGGAAGCACCACCCAAACCAGAGTCAGAATCAAAAATCCGTGAAGGCGAAAGTTGTGTTCCACCTGCTTGTCCAGGAGGACGGAAAAAGGCAGGATCAACACGAACAAACCCAGCAGCGCAATAGCCGGCGCCAGCGCGGCGACCGACTGGTGCAGCATGGTTCCGCCCGCCCTCCGCGACCAATAAGCAGCTATGGCGCCCACCCCGGGCTGCGTAACGAGCCACGGAACAAAGAAAACCAGGTAGGGCTCCAGGCTCGTGCCGCCCCCCGGCCACCTAAAACGCGAAGCCGGACCGAAGATCTGAAAGCCTGCCAATAGAACGTTGCTCAGGGTAAGCGCGCCCAATACTGGCAGCCACAGAGTTTTGGTTCGGTAATTCATATTCGCCTCCTCGGCTTCTGCGGAGAGGATCGCCTCGCGAAGTTCCGTCCAATCCGGCACGGAATCAAGCGTCGCGTGCAACGCTTCTCCCCTCCCCATTCCGTGCGCCTCGCTGGCGGCGGCAAGATCCTCCACATGCTCGCTGAGTTCCCGCAGAATCTCCTGTTCACGCTGGGGCGGCAGCCCCAAAGCGCCCAGGCGTTCTTTGATCCATTCACGATTAGCCGGCATGCGAGACCCCCGCGATTCGGTGGAGGGCCTGGAAAAACATGCCCCACTCTTCGCGTAGCGGCGCCAGTTGCTTTTTCCCCTCGGTCGTCAGCCGGTAGTAGCGGCGCTGGCGTCCGCTGGGAGCTTCCTCCCAGTCTCCTTTCACCCAGCCGCGCCTCTCCATGCGGTAGAGCAGGGGATAGAGCGAGGCGAGGTTGAATTGCAGGACGCCCCCCGTCTGTTGCGCGATGCGCTTGGAGATTTCATAGCCGTGCAGCGGTTCGCGGTCGAGCATCGCCAAAATCGCCAGCTCTCCGCTGCCGCGCTTGATCTTGCTGTCGATTCCGGGCGTGTGTGTTCTCATATATTTTTATCCTATATATAGGAATGCAGGTCGTCAAGGAAAAAGTTGGGGTATGCTCGTCTATCTGGCGCGCTGAAAATTTGCGAAGGTCCCTTCATTTTTCTCTTGACAAGGCTAATTAATTAGGCTAAAACGGATAGCGTATTTGTGGTGGATGACAGGCGGTGAGGCAGCGGGCCGACCGACAAGATGCAGTAAGGATGTAGAGACAATATATCGCTGGTCGGACAATCTGCCCTAAGCTGAGAAGTTACTAAATTCAATGGTTCGAAATCTCGATTTCTTCGACTCCCAAAGCTGACAACGTACTGAAAATAAATCCACTTATATGAAATTACGGAAAAGTGGATTTTGCGTGGCAAATTGTCCGAAAGCCTCTGCGGCAAAGTGTCTTTCGGAAGCCCTGCCGCGGAGGGTTCGACCGGGCGGTTGAACTACCAGCGTGGTTTGGTGGAAATCAGGCTCGGCCCGCGACTGTGGCGGGAAGGCATCGAGAGGTCCCTGTGTGCCGCGGGAGTGACCTTTCACCGCAGCGCAACGACGATGGCCAACGAGTTCGGCTCCGCGGGATCGCCGGACTGCGCCGCGAATCGTTAAGGCCGCACTCGATGGCGACAATCGGGCGGCCCTTTACGACGGTGACCGTCGCGCACCTTTGGCGGTCGATCAGGCTTCCTGTTCGGTTTGGGCGGAACGCAGGCGGGCGGCCTTGCCCCGCAGCTTGCGCAGGTAGTAGAGCTTGGCGCGGCGCACACGGCCGGAACGCACCACCTCGATCTTGTCGACGACGGGTGAGTGCAAGGGAAAGATGCGTTCCACCCCGTGGCCAAAGGAGATCTTGCGGACCGTGAACATGGAGTGATTGCGGGCGCGGCGCGAGGCGATCACGGTTCCTTCGAAAACCTGAATTCTTTCCTTTTCGCCCTCTTTGATCTTCACGTGCACCCGCACGGTATCGCCGGAGCGAAATGCCGGGACTTCCTTCTTCATTTGTGATTGTTCAACTTTTTCGAGCGCATTCATGTCTTACTTCTCCCTAAAGTAATATAGCATGCCTGTAAGAGCAGGTGTCGGGCGCCAGGTGTGAGGTGTCAGGGATCCAAGTTCCTGACTCCTGACTCCTGATACCTGACCCTAACCTCCCAGCGCGTCCAGCCAGCCGCGGTCTTCTTCGCTCAGCGGGGCGTGGGCGAGCAAGTCCGGGCGGCGCCGCCGGGTTTTTTCCAGAGCCTGCCGCCGCCGCCACTTTCGGATCTCTTCGTGGTTGCCGGAGAGCAGCACCTCCGGCACTTTCCAATCCCGAAACTCCGCCGGCCGCGTGTAGTGCGGACAGTCGAGGAGTCCGTGCCGCACTTCCGGCGCGGCGTTCGCGGGGATCACGAAGGAATCCTGCTCGCGCGACTCCTCGTTGCCGAGCACCCCCGGAATCAGCCGCACCGCGGCTTCCATCAGGACGGCGGCAGGTAGTTCACCGCCGCTCAAAACATAATCGCCGATGGAGATCTCTTCCGTGACGAGGTGCTCCACCACGCGTTGATCGATCCCTTCGTAGCGGCCACAGATCAAGATCAGCCGTTCCACGCGGGAGAATTCCTCCGCCACGGCCTGAGTCAGCAAGCGGCCCTGGGGCGACAGCAGAACAATCGGCGGGTCGATCGTCGGCGCCTCGCTGCACAGAGTCTCCACTGCGCGAAAAACCGGCTCCGGCTTAAAGACCATCCCCGGCCCGCCGCCAAAAGGCCGGTCATCTACGGTGCGGTGCCGGTCGTCGGTATAATCCCGCAGGTCGCGCAGCCGAATTGTGGCATGGCCGGATGCCATGGCCCGTTTCAGCAGTCCGTGCTCCAGGATGCTGCGGAAGAACTCCGGAAAAATGGTGACGATGTCGAACGTCATCGGCCAAACCAGGAGTCAGGAGACAAAAGTCAGAAGTCAGAAATTGCGAGATCCCTCCCCTGACTCCTGGCTCCTCTCTCCCTGATTCTAATCGTTCAATGCCAGCAGATCCTCCGGCGGCTCGATAACAATCGTCTTGCCGGCTGGGTCGATACTGGTACAGATTTCCTGCGCCAGAGGAATGAGCACTTCACCCTTTCCGTCGGGCCGGAGCACATGGAGGACGGGCACGCCACCCGTGGGTTCAACCTCGGTTACCGTGCCGATCTCTTCGCCCCGGGGTTCCCGGATGACCCGGCATCCGTGCAATTCGCACCAATAGTAGTTATGTGGTGGAAGCACGGCGCGCTGCTCCCACGGAACCAGAACATGCAGGCCCCGCAAACAGGAAGCGCTCTCGATGGAGTCGACTCCTGAGAGCTTCAGGATCATCCGGCCCTTGTGGGGCCAAAAATGCTCCAACCTGACGGGCTTGGGAGGCTGGCCGGGAACCTCCAGGAATACGGGCGGGAGTTGTTGGAAGCGCTCCGGGAAATCGGTGAGGATCTCCGCCACCACTTCTCCCCTGCGCCCCTGGGGCCGGAGTATGCGCGCAACAGCCAGGAAAAGCTCTGGTGAGTTTGGCGTCAAGATCTCTTCCGCTCTGCCCACCCCTGGCGAGGTACAGGGGACGACACGCGCCCCTACTCCAGGATTTCCAGCGTGAAACGCTTCTTGAGCTTCATGCCGGCGGCGTTGAGGATAGTACGTACAGAGCGAGCGGTCCGGCCCTGCTTCCCGATCACCTTCCCCAAGTCGGAGGGGTGCACCCGTAGTTCCAGCACAGTTACCTGTTCGCCCTCCACGGCCCGGACCGAGACTTCTTCCGGATTATCCACTAGCGCTTTGGCGATCTCTTCAATTAACTCTCTCATCTGGCCCTCCCGCGCACTCAAGCTGACATGCCAAGGTTAGTCGGAATCAGAGTGGTTGAGAACGCGTAACCGCAACTGGAGCGGATACCATGGCGGGCGCTGGAGCCGGACGCTTTATTCATGGCGCCGGCGCCGGTGCCGGCGCTGGAAGCCTCTTCAAGAAACTCTCTACGGTTTCCGAAGGTTGGGCGCCCTGCCCGATCCAATAATCAACGCGCTCGCGATCCAGCACAATCTCTGGCGGAGTGCGCCGGGGATTATAATGGCCGATAATCTCCACAAAGCGCCCATCGCGCGCCCTTTCGCGATCAATAACGACCACACGGTAGGTGGCTTTCTTTTTGGCCCCCGTACGGGCCAAGCGTATTCTTAACAATCTCCCCCCTTGTTGACTTTTGCGGGCGACCTCAGGCCGCATCCGCAACTTCATTTGCGATATTACTCAGGATGCCCGCAGCCCTTACGCCCCTGGCCGCACCGGCATTGCTAACTTGCTGAGTCCTTTACCCAACAGGCTCTGGCTCATGGACTTCATCATTTTGCGCATTTGGAAATATTGTTTCAAGACTTGATTCACCTCCTGGACGGAGGTCCCGCTACCCCGCGCAATCCGCTTTCGCCGCTTGCCATTGATGATCTCGTGATTGCGCCGCTCCTGGGGAGTCATGGAATCGATTATCGCTTCGATGTGAATCAGTTCTTTCTCATCCACCTTCACCTTGCCTGCATCCTTGAAAATCCCGAACTTGGGGAGCATCCCCAACATTTGCTCCATGGGTCCCATCTTGCGCACCTGCGTAAGCTGGTCCCGGAAGTCTCCCAGCGTGAACGTGTCAGTCTGGAGCTTGCGATGGACTTCAATCGCCTTCTGCTTGTCAATCTTCTGTTCGGCCTTCTCAATAAGAGAGAGGATGTCGCCCATGCCGAGGATGCGAGAGACAATCCGTTCCGGATAGAAAACCTCCAGTTGATCATACTTTTCGCCGATGCCCATGAACTTGATGGGCTGGCCCGTGACGTGGTGAATGGAGAGGGCTGCGCCGCCGCGGGCATCACCGTCCAATTTGGTTAGGATCACCCCCGTCGTCCCCAGTTGCTCATGGAACTCCTGGGCGCTGCGCACCGCATCCTGGCCAATCATGGCATCCGCCACGAGCAGGACTTCGCTGGGCCGTAACGTGGTGCGCAATTCACTGACCTCGTTCATCAGCTCCTGGTCAATATGCAGGCGACCTGCGGTGTCGACGATCAATACGTCGTGCCCCCGGTCAGCGGCGTCCTTGCGCGCCGCCGTGGCCAACTGGATGGGGGAATTGATTCCCTCACCCGCAAAGACCGGGATCTGGATGGCCTTGGCGATCACCGCCAATTGCTCGCGCGCGGCGGGACGGTAGACGTCCGTCGAAACCAGCATGGGGCGCCGCTTGCGGCCGGCCAGCCACAGGGCCAGTTTCCCGGAAGTGGTGGTCTTCCCGGAGCCCTGAAGACCTACCATAAGGAACACGGTAGGGTACTCTTTTGAAAACGTCAGCAGGGACGCTTCGCGGCCGAGGATTTGAATCAATTCATCGCGAACAATGCGGATAACTTCCTGCGCCGGCGAAAGACTGGAGCGAACCTCCTCGCCCCGCGCCTTGACTCGGACCCGATCCAACAACTCCTTCACAACATTGAGGTTAACATCTGCCTCGAGGAGCGCAATGCGGACCTCGCGCAGGGTTTCGTCCACTACCTCGTCGCTCAGAACTCCCTGGATGCGGAGGGTTTTGAATACCTTTTGCAGCCTGTCTTGGAGTGCATCAAACATGAACGTCAGCCAGTCACTAAAAGAACATCCGGCACCGGTCTGTTCCAATGCGGAAGGTCAACAAGAGCTACCAATACCCTTTCACGCCCTTTAACGGACCCAACCAAAGCGCGTCATATCAATATATCACCAGATTCGGGCGTAGGGAATGACGAAAGCGCTGCAGTCTTGTCGTTGACGTATTCAGATCAGGCTGCCGTCTTTATGGTGAGTTCTCCAGCAATAGAGTTGTTGCACCGCAACCGACAACACGCAGATCCCGCCGGCGATGGAAACGCTTATCTCCAGCAGGTACTGAAGCATTTCTTCGTGGCTCGGGGCATTCGTAGTCGCCGCCAAGGCAAATCCGTGACCGACGGCCCAGAGGCCAATGATGGCGCATAAGACGAGGGTAACAATCCTCAGGGCGGTCTTGAACATAGCCGCGCACCTTTCCGCCGATGGCGCATGATTCAGATCGTATGATTCATACACCTGGTTGGGCGCGGGGTCAACCCAGAGAAACGCACCGGCCAGTGGGATTCGCGTTGGGCGGGACGATCAGAGGTTCAGAAGATAGTCGGAAGCCGTCAGGTTTCCAAATCTCACCGTGTTCACCCGCTCTCCCACCACGTTGGCAAAATACTCCAGGATAGACGTCAACTTCAGGGCGGCCGGAGTTTCGCGCAACCTCAGCCAATGGCGCGTAACCAGGGAGGCAAACACGACTTTGAAATACAGGATTAGGAGGCGCTCCTCATAGCTGTATCGCTGATTGACGTTAGCAGCATTCTTGAGAAGATACGTTAGCGCCAGGAAATCGCACTTCAGGGTCACGGTCAATCGTGGATATTCCACCGGGGATCCCAATTCCTCAATTGCTTTCCGGACGGAGGGGAATTCCAGACGATTGGCGTTAACAATCGACTGGAAGAACTCCTGAGAGAATCGCCGCCGCAGGATCTTCTGGCAAGTCGCCTGGAAATAAAAGAAGAAAAGGGACGTGGACAGAATCAAAATCAGAGCCGCCAAATACATAGTCCACCTCGTTCCAAATTAGGGGTCAACCAACACCTCTACCAGAGCTTCCTTTCCTCCCTGCATATATCCTTCGGAAGCAGTCTGGGGTGTCTTGCCGATTGCATAAACCCAGATCCATAACATCGCCAAGGTACAACCGGGCGCCACGAACGTTATCAGCACCTGGGATACGTAGTTATTCATCAAGTGCAGGAACGCGAAGCCCGCCGCCTCCCCGGCGAATTGCACACCCAGTCCGCAGACCAGCAATCCTAATTCGTCGTCCTCGATCGCGAGTTGCTGCAGGGTAAGGTACAGGAAGGTATTCAAGACCAGACAAGCAAAGTAGAGGTTCTGGCTAAATTCAATTACAAAGGAATTGCTTTTGAGATCTGTATAATGGCGGGTAAAAGAAAGGGCTGTAACTCCGAGAACCACAGGGAATACGAAGATCAGGAGGAGGCGAATGAAGCTCCACAGCTTCTCATCCTTGCAACAGGCCCGCCTGAAAAAGCCGCATATCACCAGGAAGGCACCCAAGGCAAATAATAGGTCCGTTGTCCAGTAGAAATAGAAGAATTGCTTGGACTCGTGTCCGAAGAAATTGCTTACGGCCGGACGGGCCACGCCGTCCAGCAAGAACAAGCTTGCCACATACAAACCCAAGCCCTTAAGACGGCGCCACCGGCCCTTCCAAGCGAGCGTGGCGATAACGCACACTTCCAATATGTACGTCGCGTATTGCACGCCGTAGAGGAGGAGTTGATCACCCTTGAGCGACACGGAAGTAACCTTCAACTTTCATTGCTTCCGCGCCAACTATGATACTGTGCGCCAGAAGCAACTCAATTCGGCGGCAACGGAGGCGGCGTTCCACCAATTCCCAGGGTATTCGGCGGCAGGGGAGGTGGCGTTCCACCGATTCCCAGGGTATTAGGCGGCAACGGAGGCGGCGTTCCACCAATTCCCAAAGTGTTCGGCGGCAGGGGAGGTGGCGTTCCACCGATTCCCAAGTAGTTGGGGGGCAGCGGCGGTGGTGTTCCACCAATCCCCGCAACACTCCGACGAACCGAAACACTGCTCAGTACCACCAACAAAGCCAGCAAGAATGCCAGGAAGTAGTTTTTCACGGCTTTCCTCCAGATCTCAAATTAACAAGATGAAAATCTGGCGGAAAGCCTAATCCATTACCTACGCGAAGTCAATACCTGTAGAAACAATATTCCTACCCCTGACACTTTGACCGAAACATAACAACTGTCAAAAGCCCGCTAGCAGCTGAACTCGAACCGCTCAATTCACTAGCGTGGCCTCACTTTATAAACTTCCCATAACCTTGGCAATGGTACTCTAGTACCATATTAGCGATTTTAATCCACGCTTGGCCGGCGCCCCCTGCGGCGCGGGTCTCCCGAAATCAGTTGGCGAATTTCGCCCCAACTTTTCTTTCCTGCGAGTTGACCCTATCGGGCGCGAATGGCATCATACCTAGTGTCAATCAGGGGCATCGTGGAGCGTGACGTATGACGAGTGAGGGGAAGAAACGGCTTTTGCCATTTGTCCTGGCGGCTGGGGTGGTTGGATTCCTTCTCGTGGCGAGTTTCCCGCCCAAGTGGTTTGCCCAAACCCAGCATTTTTCGACTGCGGCGCAAGAGCAGGCCCCGGGACCTCAGCCCGATGTGGGTGAAACGGTTCTGGTTCCCAAGAAGACCCAACCGGCACCCGTGCAACCGGAGAAGAAGCCGGAGAAGATCAATCCCAATGAAGTTTACACGCTGTCCACGACCACCAGTTTGGTCAACGTAGATGTGATGGTGGTCGACAACAACGGAAGTCCGCTTCAAAACCTGGGAAAGAAGAATTTTCAGATTTACGATGACGGCGTTCCGCAAGCGGTCACGAACTTTGGAACCGGCGAAGCCCCTATGACCATATGCTTGCTCATTGAATTCGCCAGTCGCTGGTGGCCATTCCTCTATGTAGCCATGAACTACAGCTATGACTTCCTGAATGTCATTCACCCCAAGGACTGGATTGCGGTCGTCTCTTTTGATCTGAAGCCCCAAATCATTACTGATTTCACCCAGGACCGTTCCGAGGTCCGAGCGGGGCTGGATCAACTGCGCATCCCGGGGTTCAGTGAATACTGCATCTACGATGCGCTGGCCTTTGTTCTGGATCGCATGAAAGAGGTGCATGGCCGCAAAGCCATCGTGGCAGTTGTCAGCGGCATGGATAGTTTCAGCAAGCTGACCTACGACCAATGCCTCAAAATCGTAAGAGCATCGGATACGCCGATTTACCCAGTCAGCATCCTGGAATTCATAACCGTCCGCACCAACGACAACATCACCACTTTACAAGCTCAAAACGCGCTTAAGACCATTGCTTCCTATTCCGGCGGCCAGGCTTATTTTCCGCGCTTCGAGCAGGAAGTGCCAAGCGATTACCAGCAAATCGCCCAACAACTCCGCATGCAGTACAGCTTAGGCTTCGTCCCCACGAGCGCGACGAAGGACGGCCGGTTCCACAAGCTCAAGGTTGACGTGGTGGACGACCAGGGTAATCCCTTGACAATTTTCAATGAGAAGGGCAAGAAGGTGAAGTACCACATCGTCGCGCGCGACGGCTACTACGCCCCCAAATCCTAATGGGAGAAATGCCGCACGCCGGTCAGCAACATGGTGAGGTGGTGCTGATTGGCTGCGGCGATGGCATCACTGTCGCGCACCGACCCCCCCGGTTGTACGATTGCCGTGACCCCGGCCCGGGCCGCTTCTTCCACCCCATCGGGAAAGGGAAAATACGCATCGGAGGCAAGCACTGTTCCTTCCAATGAGTGCTTCAGTTCGCGTGCTTTAGTGGCTCCCAGTTTGACCGAATCCACCCGGCTCATCTGGCCGGCCCCCACGCCTACCAGAACTCCCGCCCGGGCGTAGACCACGGCGTTCGATTTGACGTGCTTAACGATTCGCCACGCAAAGACCATGGCCTCCATTTCTTCCGGAGAAGGGTGACGTTCGGTAACGCATTTCCACTGTTCGGGCTGCGCCGGAAGAAAATCGGCGGTCTGGACGAGCAAGCCTCCGCCCACAGTCTTCAACTGCACGCCGCGCTCGTCGCCCTCAGTCGCCGACATATCAAGGAGGCGCAGGTTCTTCTTGCCTGCCAGGCGCTCGAGCGCCGCGGCTTCAAAGCCCGGTGCCACGACGGCTTCCACAAAAAGCTTCGACAGTTCATCCGCCGTAGGCCCATCCACCGGGCGATTGAAGGCAATCACGGACCCGAAAGCCGATACGGGATCGACTTCCAGGGCGCGCTGGTAGCTTTCGAGCAATCTCGTGCATGTCGCGACTCCACACGGGTTGGTGTGTTTAATGATGACCGTGGTGGGCGCTTCAAATTCCTGCGCGAGCCGCCAGGCCGCCTCCAAATCCACCAGGTTGTTGAAGGAGAGTTCCTTGCCCTGAAGCTGGGGGGCCGCTGCCAAGCCTCGCCCTCCGGCCGCAGGGTTTCGATAGAGCGCGGCCTTCTGGTGGGGATTTTCCCCGTACCTCAAATCCATGACCTTCCGGAAGTTCAAGTGCAGCATTTCCGGGAAGTCTCCATCCGCCAACTTCTGCAAGGTGGTGGAGATAGCGCTGTCGTATGCCGCTGTGGTGGCGAACGCTTTACGGGCCAGCCTGGCTCGAGTCTCCCGGGAAATGCCGCCGCCATTGGCCTTCAATTCTTCCGTTACGGCCGGATAGTCCGCTGCGTCCACGACTACCGCAACATCCTCAAAGTTCTTTGCCGCCGACCGGAGCATGGAGGGCCCGCCGATGTCGATATTCTCAATCATCTCTTCCAAGGTTACGCCCGGCTTTGCGGCGGTCTTCTCAAAGGGGTAGAGGTTGACAACCACCATGTCAATTAGCTCGATGCCGTGTTGGTCGACCTGCGCCTGGTGCTGAGGATTGGAGCGGATGGCCAGCAGTCCGCCGTGGACTTTGGGATGAAGAGTCTTTACCCGGCCATCGAGCATTTCCGGGAATCCCGTCAAATCCGCGACATCCCGTACCTTCAGCCCCTTTTCACGAAGGAGTTTCGCCGTGCCGCCGGTGGAAAGTATTTCAGCCCCAGAAGATGCGAGGACAGAGGCCAAATCCAAGATCCCCGTCTTGTCGCTTACGCTGATCAACGCCCTGGATATTTTTCGCATGGAAACCTCTTGCTGACTTCAGATTTTGAATTTTGGATTTTGGATTTGATGCTTCGCCTCACGGGAGAGCGCAGGCCGGGAGCTCTATCACAAATCTAAAATCCAAAATCTGAAATCCAACGGCGATCATGCCCCTTTTGTGGCTTTGAACTTGACTTTGCCATCCTCCACGGAGATGGAGAACTGTACCTTGTCACATCCCAGCGATGTCCTCACTTGGTTGGCTTTTGCCTTGATGAATTTATGAAATGCGGAGGCGTCCAGGCTGGCCATTGTCTCTCCCGTCCGCTTTCTAGCCTCCTGCATAGCTTGCAGCAGTTGACGGACCTTCTCCGTTTCCGCCTCCGGATCCGAAAAGACCACACGGAACGTTCCGTCCCCAATTGGAGTTTCGATCTGCCGTTTTTGCTGGCCAGTCAAGCTCCGGCCTTCCTCCTTTTCCTGAAGCTTGCGCTGCCACAGGTTTTTGTTGACGGCGTACTTCTGTTGCAGGCTGGTAAAGCGGAAGCGTTGGCTGAAATTCAACATCGACTGGTCGCTGGAAAATCGCTTAATGGCAGTCTCAACACGGTACAAAGTATCGTGCGGGGGGCGGGGAGACCCGCCATTAAAGTAGACCTCGTATTCGACCTTGAGACGGCGGAGATCGTCATCGAGCTTATTGAACTCTTCGTCAACTGTCACGGAGACGCCTCAAGTCCACTTCCGGAACCGGATTATACCGCGTTTGAAACGAACCGCGTCAACCGGAAAGTTGACGCCATTTACCGACTGTGTTGAAATGGCGGAGGAACAATGAACTCCCGGAAGAGTAATCCCAGTGCCGCAGCTGACAGCCTGCTCCGCCAGATTCCCGCAGTGGAAGAATTGTTGAATTGTCCGAGATTGCGGGAACTCGAAGGACGAGCGGGCCATCGCCTGTTGGTGGAGGCAGCTCGAAAAGTCCTGCAGAGCCGGCGTGACGAGATTTCGCGGGGCAGGACCGCATCGCTCTCGACCGATGAATTGGAAGGAGCAATTCTGCGGGAAGCCGAAGCCGGGCTCCAGTTATCCTTACTGCCCGTCATTAACGCCACAGGCGTGATCCTGCATACCAACCTGGGCCGCGCGCCGCTGGCGCAGGCGGCTTTGACACACCTGGCCCGAGCCGCCGCGGGCTATTCCAATCTTGAGTATGACCTGGAGCGTGGAGAGCGCGGCCGGCGCGACGTTCACACGGATCGACTCTTCGCCCGTCTGCTGGGCGCCGAGCGGTCCCTGGTGGTCAATAACAATGCCGCGGCGGTGTTATTAGCCTTGAACACGCTGGCGGAAGGATTTGAAGTCATTGTGTCGCGCGGCGAACTCATCGAAATCGGCGGCTCCTTTCGTATCCCGGACGTGTGTGCGAAAAGCGGGGCCGTACTCCGTGAAGTCGGGACTACCAATCGCACTCGCGTGGGGGATTACGCTGCCGCGATCAACGAACGCACCCGCCTGCTGATGCGGGTGCACCCCAGCAATTTCCGCGTCGTGGGGTTCACCGAACGGCCCGGCCTGGAGGAATTGGCGGAGTTGGCCCACCAGCACAATCTGCCTTTATTGGAAGATCTGGGCAGTGGCTGCATGGTGGATCTCCTCCCTTATGGCGTGCGCGGCGAGCAGCCTGCCGGACGGAGCCTGCAGGCAGGTGTTGATGTCGTGGCCTTTAGTGGCGACAAACTGCTGGGTGGGCCGCAAGCGGGAATTCTGGTGGGAAACCGCGAACCGCTGGAACGTATCCGGAAAAACCCCCTGTTCCGCGCTCTGCGCGTGGATAAATTGACGATTGCCGCTTTGGAAGCCACCGTATCGCTTTACCTCCAGGAGCGCTCGGATTCCATTCCGGCGCTGCGCATGTTGCGCTTGTCGAAGAAGGAAATTGCGGGACGAGCGAAGCGGCTGGCGGAGAGGATTTGCGCGACTAGCGGCTTTACCGCCCTCGTCAGGGATGGCGAATCCGTGGTCGGCGGCGGCTCCACTCCCGGGCAATCCCTCCCAACAGCCCTGGTTGCGGTCCGGCACAATCAGTGCAACGCCGCCAAGCTGGAGGGAGCATTGCGGCGGCGGCGGCCCGCCGTCATCGGGCGCGTTGAGCAGGATGAATTCCTGATCGACTTGCGGACGGTTGATGAATGTCAGGAAGATGAGATCGCGCGCGCGTTCGAAGAGGTCATCAGTAATCAGTAATCAGTTGTCAGTGAACAAGCTTAGGGTCGATTGCCGATGGAAGTTCAAGGGAAAGGTTTGAACCCTCAATCACAAATCACCAATCACGAATCCCCAATGATGAAAGCCCTCTATTTCGACGGTAAGCTGACTTTGCGCGAAGTGCCCGTACCAAATCGAGCTCCGGGCGAGGCGCTGATCAAGATCATGCTGGCCGGGATCTGCGGCACCGACAGGGAAATCCTGAAGGGGTATTCGGACTTTCGCGGCATTCCCGGGCATGAATTCGTCGGGAGGGTAGTGGAGTGCGACGACCCGCGGTGGGTCGGCCGCCGGGTGGTAGGGGAAATCAATCTATCCTGTGGCCATTGCTCCTGGTGCGACAAGGGTCTGGGCCGGCATTGCCCCCAACGGGCCGTCCTGGGAATCGTCAATCACCCCGGCGTATTCGCGGAATATGTGACACTCCCAGACGCGAATCTGCACGAAGTCCCTCATGAGGTCACAGACCGGGAGGCCACATTCACCGAACCCCTGGCGGCGGCGTGTGAAATCCTGGAGCAGTTGCCCCTTAACTCCGGGACGCGCGTGGCCATCATTGGCGACGGGCGCTTGGGGTTGCTGATATCCCAGGTGCTGAAGCAGGCTGCGGCGGAGGTTACCCTGGTCGGCCGGCATAGCTGGAAACTGGATCTGGCTCGCGCCTGGGGCGTCAAGGTTTTGACCGAAGTTTCGGAGGAACTCACCCCTGCCAGCTTTCCCGTGGTTGTGGACGCAACGGGGTCACCGCTCGGATTCCGGGAGGCATTGCGTCTGGTCGAGCCCTGCGGAACCGTGGTGATGAAGTCCACCTTTCACGGCGCTGCCCAGTTTGATGCCACTAAGCTGGTGGTGGATGAGATCACTTTGCTCGGTTCGCGCTGCGGGGTGTTTGCGCCCGCTCTTAAATTGCTTCAGCAGGGACAAGTGAATATTCAACCCCTGATTACCCGAATTTTCCCCCTGGAACAAGGGCTGGAAGCCTTCGAACTTCTGGACCGGACGTCAGTTCTAAAAGTATTGTTGGAGATGCCTGAAGACAGTTAGCCGTGGCCGCACCCGCAGGCCGGACCCAAAGTAATGCGGGGCCGGCTCATGTTCGGCCTTAAATGAGGGTAAACCGCATGCCCAGTCTGCCAGGGCAGAATTCCGTCCTTTGCCGAATTCTGACCGCAGTACTCATTATGGTGACGCTTGGCCTTAGCGTGGCGTCCGGGAAAAAACACACTCCCCCGGCTCCCGCCGGCTTGCCCGCGCAGATTAATGCCCTGGCGAAGCAACTTCCCGGCGTGATGCTGGAGGACGCGGGACCTATCATCGGACAGATCCAAAAGTTGGTGGTGGATCATATGGCCGAGTGGATGGCCAATCGGGCACCTACCGACGTGGAAGTGCGCCGCGAATTGGAAAGCGTTTTCTCGCTCCTCCATTATCCCGAGGTGGCGACACCCGCAGCCTTTGCGTTCCCCTGGAAGGGCAAGATGGTGATCGGCGCGGGGTACACCCTGGGGTGGACGGACTTTGATCGCCAGAATGTTGTAGCTATTTTTACCAGCAGCGGGGGCAAGAGCCATCTGGTGACAGTGACGAATTTCATCCCCCGCACGGACCTCCACTATGAGGGACTTCCTCAACTTGCCTGGGATGACTTCCGGTTCTTCATATGGGGCGACCGGTTGGGGAAGAGTCAGTTGCGGCTCTCGGTGGTTCTGTACAGCTTTGACGGGCACACCCTCAAGAGCCTGTGGGAGAGCCGGGACATGTATGATGGTGAAATGAACGTCATGAAGGATAAGGTCACCATTGCGTACCTGAAAGAGGATGAGTACATCCACGCGGTGCAAAGGAAAGACAAGCCACCGCGCTACCTGGCGACGTATCAACTCACGGCCGCGGGCATTCAACTCCTGGAAGTACACGAAATCCCTTTCTGAGGCCGCACGGCCTGCAAGTTCGCTATGACCATCGCTGACCATCGCTTGCCACGCGCCTTTCAACGCCTTATACTCTCGCT
>Ga0335078_10008276_pt1 | contig 15470 bp, 10 predicted proteins | sample Lox_Sample_32_FD_206711 | JGI IMG/M metagenome (GOLD analysis project Ga0335078, IMG submission 206711) | Soil microbial communities from Loxahatchee National Wildlife Refuge, Florida, United States - Lox_Sample_3.2 | ecosystem: Environmental > Terrestrial > Soil > Wetlands | place: USA... | reverse complement strand
TTGGAGCAGGAGCAGGCGCAGCTCAGCATCGAGCACGGGCCCAACTTTCCTCGCGTGCTGGAAATTCGCCGCCAGCTGCAGGATCTCGACGGGCAGGAAAAGGCTGAAGAGGCAAAGCTCGTGGTTCGATTCCGCAGTGCCTGGCAGACGGCGCAGGAACGCGAGGCGATGGTGCGAAAGAGCCTGGAGGAACTGACCGGCGAGGGTTTGAAGCTGAATCAGGCGGCCACCGAATACGCCGTGATGCGCCAGGAAGCGATCTCGAGTCATGAAGTGTACATGCGGGTGCTGGAAAAGGTGGAAGAGGCCGGCTTGACCGCCGGGATCCACTCCTCCTCCATCACGGTCGTGGACTATGCACGACAGCCGGCAAAGCCGGTCGCGCCCGATCTTCCGCTCTATTTTGGAATCGCGTTCTTCGTCGGCCTGTGGCTGGCGGTGGGAGGTGTGCTCATGGTGGAATCGATCCACCCGAAATCGGCCCGGATCGTCCTGCTGCTGCTCGCAGCCTGCCTGGCTGCAACCGCCGCGCACGCCCAGCCGCCCACTCCGAACACTGCGGGCCTGCCGAGCGGGGTTATTCATCCGACCCCTGAGACGCCGCCCAAAACCCCGACCAATCCGAGGACCGCGCCGGAAGTGTGGAACCTGCCCGATGCGGCGGCAAATCTTCCCGGCGCGTCGGCGGGGTTGTCCCTGGCGCCGATGCCGGCGCCGATCGGGCCGGGCGATTCGCTCGACATCAGCGAATTCCACACGCCGGAGTTTCACTCCGTGGTGCGCGTCCAGGCGAACGGAACGGTGACGCTGCCGCTGATCCGGGAAGTGAAGATCGGAGGCATGGATGAGGAAGGTGCAGCCAGAGCGATCGCCGAATCTCTTGTCGCGCAGGGCATGCTGCTGCATCCGCAGGTCTCGGTGCTGGTGACCGCCTACGCAGGGCAGGACGTGAGCGTGCTGGGCGAGGTAGCGCGTCCTGGGGTCTATCCCTACACGATTCACCACCGCCTGCTGGATCTGATTTCGGCGGCGCAGGGGCTGGCGCCGGCCGCGGGCCGGCTGGTGAATGTCTATCGCCGCGACGATCCCAAAACGCCGCACCCGGTGGTTCTCGACCCGAGCGGGACCGACCTTGCGACCGACCACAATCCCGAACTGACGCCCGGCGACACGGTGCAAGTGAGCCGGGCAGGCCTAGTCTACGTGATTGGGGACGTAGTGCGGCCGGGCGGGTTTCCGGTCGATCCGGCGCAGGGGCTCACGGTGGTGCAGGCGCTTTCGCTGGCGTGGGGACCCTCGCTCAACGCGGCGGCGGGCAAGGCCGTGCTCATCCGCGAACAGAAGGGAGGGCGCACGCTGACGACGCTCAATCTCTCCCACATGCTGCATGGGCAGGAACCGGACCAGCCGATCCGCGACCGCGACATCCTGTTCGTGCCTCCGTCGACGGCGAAGAACCTGCTGAACAAAGGCCTGGATGCCTTGATCCAGTCATCGATTGGAGTGTCGATCTATTCGGGACTGGTGTACTCGCAGAGGTTTTGATGCCCTTGCGCCGCCTCGCCCGATTTCTGCTGGTGGTCTTCACCTTTGCCGTTCCCTGGGAACTGGCGCTCGACTTGGGCGAACCGTGGGGGCCGGTGGCGCGCGTCGCGGGAATTGTGCTGCTTCTGGCGGCGATTCCGGCCGTTCTCCGAGCGAAAGCCATCAGGGCTCCCGGCGCCCTGCAGTGGCTGACGCTGGCACTGTTCCTGTGGTTCTCCTGCTCCCTGTTCTGGACCATCGACCAGGCGGCGACAGTGGAGAAACTGCGCGCGTACTTCCAGGAGATGATGCTCATCTGGCTGGTGTGGGAATTCGCCGACACGCCCCGCGATCTGCGCCAGGTCCTGAGGGCTTACGTGGCTGGCTCATGGGTGCTTGCGTCCATCACCCTGGCCAGCTTCGCCTCGCCCGAAGCGATCGCCAGCGGCCAGGTCCGCTTCTTTGCCGAAGGACTTGATCCCAATGACACGGCCCGGTTCCTCGATCTCGCCTTTCCCATGGCTGCCCTTCTGGTGGATGGAGAACCGCGCTGGTGGGGCAAGCTGCTGACACTGGGGTATTTCCCGCTGGGAATGCTTGCCGTTGTGCTCACGGCTTCGCGGGGCGGGTTCATCGCGGCGCTTCTTGCCCTGGGAGGATCGGCCCTCGTCATGGGACGCGCGCACCCGCGCCGATGGCTTGCCGGGGCTGTAGCTTTGCCTGCGCTGGTCATCGCTCTCTGGCAGATTGTCCCCGCCGAGACCATTGACCGGATTGCGACGATCTCAGAACAGGTTGAGGGCGGAAACTTCAACGAACGAGCGAACATCTGGGCGCAGGGCTGGCAGGCCTTCCTTCACGCCCCGCTGGCAGGGAGCGGGGCCGGATCCTTTGTTTCCGCCGCGAGACTTGCGCCGATCGATACGGCTCACAATACAGCTCTCTCGATTGCCGTTGGCGGCGGCCTGTGCGCGCTGGGCCTGGCCTTTGCGGTTGTGGTTGCCGCCCTGCGCGCAGTGGTCAGGCTTCGCGGACCGCTGTTGCCGGCGATGGGAACAGCAATGCTGGTCTGGATGGTAACGACGCTGACTGCGTCGGTCGAAGAGAACCGTTCCACCTGGATTCTGCTGGGCTTGATTGCGGCGGCGGGAAGGTTGGCTGTGGAGGATCCAAGTGCGCTGGCGGCATGTTTCCCTTCCCGTCGCACCGAGCATGGCTCCAGGGAATTGGTCTTGTAGACCGGCGCCGAATCGGGCTCTCTTTCTCCATCGCCTCCATGTCTTCGATTGCTCAAATCGCGCGGATGTTCCAGGGCAAGAGCGCCAACCGCCGCATTCTGCGCGCGGCCACGATCGTCACGCTGGCCGGTATCTTCGTCAAGATCGCCGCCACGCTCAAGGAAGTGGTGGTTGCCGGCGTATACGGCCGGTCGGACGCGATGGACGCATTCCTGGCCGCGAACCTGATTCCCGGCCTGCTGATCAATCTGATCTCGGAATCGATGAACCAGGCGCTGGTGCCCACGCTGATTCGCGTGCGCGAACGGGAGGGCCATGACCGCGCCCAGCAACTGCTTTCGAGCTCGATGGTGGCGATCGGCGTGCTGCTGACGGGCGCCGCCTTCCTCATGGCGCTGACGGCGCGCGCATTCTTCCCCCTGATCGCTTCGCACTTTCCGCCGGCCAAGTTCGACCTCTCCGTGCATCTGTTCTACGCCTTGGTGCCGCTGGTCGTCATTACGGGCATTGCCACCAATTGCACGGCGGTGCTGAATACCCTGAACCGCTTTTCCCTGCCCTCGCTGGCGCCGGTGGCCGTGCCGGTAGGGATCATGCTGGCCGCGTGGTTCTTTGCCGCGCGCACGGGCCCGTGGGCGCTGGTCGCAGGGAGCCTTGCGGGCTCGCTTATGCAAACGGCGCTGGTGGCCCGGATGATGCATTCCTCCGGATACAAGTTCCAGCTGCGCTGGTATGGGATGAATGAGGCGACACGGGAAGTAGCCCAGCAATACTGGCCGGTGCTGCTCAGCTCGGCGGTCGCCTCGGGGGGCCTGCTCGTCGACCAATCGATGGCGGCGATGCTGACCTCAGGCAGCGTCTCGGCCCTCGTCTATGCCGGCCGGTTTGTCAGCGTGGTGCTCACGCTGCTGGCAGGAGCCATCTCAACCGCCGTAGTGCCGTACATTTCGCGGATGATCGCGCTCGAGGACTGGACCGGCTGCCGGCACACGCTGCGCACCTGGGCGCGGCTGACGGCGCTGGTCTCCACGCCGATTGCGCTGGCGCTGATTCTGGGCTCGCACTGGATTGTGCGCGTGACCTATCAGCACGGAGCGTTCGGACCGCAGGACACGGCGGTGGTGGCGCCGGTGCTGGCGATGTATGCCGTGCAGATACCGTTCATCGTGATCAGCCGCGTCTTCTATCGCTTTCTGGTGGGAATGCGGCGCAACGACCTGATTCTGTACTGCGGAATCCTCAACCTTTTTCTCGATATCGGCCTGAACCTGCTGCTCATGCGCCTCTTCGGCATCGCGGGCATCGCGCTGGCCACTTCGCTGTGGGCCGCGTCGACGTTTTTCTTTCTGGGGTACTGGACGTACCGGCTTCTGCCCCGGCCGGCCGACGGTGCATCGATATGATTCCGCGGCCGGCGCAGTACCTGCTGCGCTTCGACGATCTGTGCCCCACGCATTCGCGGGAGCGTTGGCGACGGTTCACGCCGCTGCTGGCCGAGTTCGGCATACGGCCCATTCTGGCGATTGTGCCCGACAATCGCGATCCGGCACTTGACGTGTCGCCGCCGGATGCGGAGTTCTGGGACGAGATGCGCGCACTCCAAAGCGCGGGAGCGGCGATCGGCCTTCATGGATATCGTCATGTGTGCGCGAGCCGCGGCCGAAGCCTGGTTCCGTTGCATGGGAGGACGGAGTTTGCCGGCGTCGAGGAGGCGACGCAGCGCGCCTGGATTCGGGCGGGGATTGCGATTCTTCGCGGACACGGGCTCGATCCGTCGATTTGGGTAGCGCCACGACACGGGTTCGATCGCGCCACGCTCCGCGTGCTGCGCCAGGAGGGCATCGGATTCGTGTCGGACGGATTTGCGCGCCGGCCGTTTGTTCGCGGCGGGCTCACCTGGATTCCGCAGCAGCTTTGGGCTCCGGAGGCGAAACAGAGCGGTCTGTGGACAATTTGCCTGCACGCGAACACGGCTGCAGATTCGTTCGTGGAGCAGTTGCGCGGTTTTCTTGGCAGGCATGCGCGGCAGTTCACTTCGGTGACAGGAATTGCAGCCGAGCCAGAGCCGGCCCCGCTCAGCTTTATGGACGAGATGCAGGCGAAGGCTGCGCTGCGAAGAGTGCGCGCGAGAACCGGGTTGAAAAGGATGTTGGGCGCACGGCTTCCAACCACGTGAATTCGTACCTCGGTGTCAGGCGATCCCAGGTTCCAAAAGAGGGCACCCGCACGCGGTCAGACATCTACAGGATCAACTTCAATCGGCTCGTGCCCATCGCCGAGGTAGCTGGTTTTGCGCCAGCAGTTCGGCGTAGAGTGCTTCCCAGCGATCGAGCACGGAGTCGAGGCTGTAACGCTCGATGACACGCTGCCGCGCGCGTTCGCCCATGGCGCGGCGCTCGGTGTCAGTGGCGAGGATGAGAAATCTCATTTTTTCGACGAGGGCCGACGAGGATGCCGCCGGAGCCAGCCATCCGGTCTGCCCATCGACAATGACCTCGCGCGTGCCGGCAACGTCGGTGGCGACGGCGGGCAGGGCGCATGCTGAGGCCTCGATCAGCCCCATGGGCAGGCCTTCCCACAGAGACGAGAGCAGGAAGCCGTCGGCCGCCTGCATCCAGCCGAGGACATCCGGCTCAAAGCCGAGAAAACGCACGCGGGCCTGGATTCCCAGCGCGGCCGAGAGAGCCCGCAACTCACCTTCCTGAGGACCGCTTCCCGCGATGACCAGCCGAGAAGCCCCAGGCGCCTGCGCGAAAGCGCGCAGCATCGTGGGATAGTCCTTCACCGGTTCGAGGCGGCCGGCGGCGAACCACAGGAACTCGTCGCCAAGGCCTGTCTCGCGCCGGCGATTGTGGCGAGCCTCGGCGTTCGGCTTCCACAGTTCTGTGTCGATTCCGTTGGGAATGACCGCGGTTTGTCGCAGCGAGACCATTCCTGCGTTGACATACGCCTCGCGTGCCGCTTCGCCGACCGCAGTGACGCGATCCGGCAGCCAGCGGCTCCAGCGATAGCCGAGGCGGCGGCCGAGTGCCCCGGTCGAAGACGTGTGGATCGTGTCCATGACGACGCGCACCGGCGCGGCAAGACGCGACCAGCGCGCGATCCAGGCGGCATGGGGCAGATGTGCGTGAACGATGTCCGGCAGCTCGCGCCGCAGCCAGCGATTCAGCCGCAGCCAGCCGCGCGGATCGGCCACGCCCTTGCGCATCTCAAGGGACAAAAAGGGAATGCCTTCTGCGGTTAGCTCGTTGGCGACGCAGCCTCCGGCGCCGGAGAGCGCAACGACGGTGACCTGCCAGCCGCGCGAGTGCAGCCCGCGAGCCAGCAGGATCAATTGCTGCTCGGCGCCGCCGATGCGATCGAGGGTGGGAACGAGGAGCGCAACGTGGCTCATCGAGATTCCCCGCTCAGAGCCGAGTCGATGAGCTTTTCGTAGGCGCCGATCACGCGCTCGAGCCGGAACGGTTCGATAAAGCGGTGAGCGAATCGCTCTGCAGGACGCAGCGAGCGAAGCGCCGCCAGAAGGCTGTCGGCCAACGCCGGCGCCGAAATCTCGTTGGCCAGCCACACTCCGGGCTGCCCGCACAGCAGGTCCACGACGCCCTGGGAGGACGGCACTGAAACGATCGGCAGACCGGCGGCCGCTGCCTCGAGGAGCGCATTGGGCAGGCCCTCGTAACGGGAAGAAAGGACAAAGAGCGCGGCATCGGCAAAACAAGTTACGGGGTCCGCTATATTGCCGGCGAAGCGGACGGCGCTCTCTAAACCGAGAGACAGTGATTGCGATTTCAGCGCCGACTCTTCGGGTCCTGCGCCCGCGATGACGAGCGTTGTCGAGGAAAGGCTCTGACGAACCACAGCCAGCGCCTCCAGGAGGAGATCGAAGCCCTTCTCCTTGGAGAGCCTGCCCACGACCAGCAGTCGCGGGCCCGGATCTCCATCATTCGGCGAAGGCGCGGCGCCATGATCCGTCACGCGTGAGAGAGTCCCTTCCACATCGACCGGGTTGGGCAGAATGGCGAGCTTTGCCGAGGGAATGCCGAACGCCTCGTGTAAGTCGGCAGCCATGGCGGGCGTCTGGCAGATCACGCGATCTGCCCGGCGGTAGAGGAGCCGATAGAAGATGCGTGTATAGGATGGCAGCCCGCCGAATTCGAGCGCGGCAGAAGCGCTGCTGTTCTGCCGCACCAGAACGCGGGTGTGGCGTGGAAAGAAAGGCCGCAGAAGCAGGACGAGGAAGTTTAAGTGGACCATTCCCGACAAGACCAAGCTGGGGCGAATGCTCCGCACCAGGCGGAGAATGGGCATAGCCCCGCTGCGCACCCGGCGCGCGCCGAGCGGATGAAGGACAACGTGAGCAGGCAGCGCTGGGAGGCCCGAATGCGACTGCGTGACGGTGGCCAGATGCAGATCGTACTTCTCTTTCGAGAGGCCGCACGCCAAATGGGCCGTCACTCGCTCGGCGCCGCCCCCGCCAAGATGCGGAATGAGCAGCAGGATCCTGGGCCGGCGTGGTAATTCCATGCAGATTGCCTGTGTAGAGAGTAACGTGAGTATAAGTCAGGTTCCTTTTGGCTTGGATTCTTTCCCATCGCGTGGCGAAAATGGTACATTGAATCTCACTCCTCCAGTTACAAGTAAAAGAAACTGCTTTTGCACATTCATTGCGCCGGCTGTGTTTGCGTTTTTTGTCCCCGCCAGCACCGTCATCGGTCCTTTCTCCTCCTGCGTTGAAATCAGAGCCTCCTGTGGGCGCTTGCGCCCGCCAGGAGTGTCGAGAAGACGCAGGACGGCGCGATGTTCGTTTCCGACCCGGCAAAGACGGCCCCCAGTTTCGAACCAGGCTCTACCTTTTCCACACCGCACATCCTGGTCGGCATTACCCATCCGCAGACTTGTCTGACGCTGACCGGCCGGCTCCGCGCATTGGGCGAGTCGGGATTCCGCGTGACCCTGGTGTCGAGCCCCGGCGAGTTGCTGGAGAAAACGGCCGCGAAAGAAGGCGCGCGCGCCGTTGCACTGAAAATGGAGCGAGGTATGGCGCCGCTGGCCGATCTGCTGTCGCTTATTGGCTTGTGGCGGCTGCTCCGTGCTCTTCGTCCGGAGATCACCGAGTTCAGCACGCCCAAAGCCGGCCTGCTGGGAGGACTTGCAGCACGCTTTGCCGGCGTGCCGACCCGTGTCTACATGCTGCGCGGACTCAAGCTCAACACAGCCAAAGGGCTGAAGCGCAGCATTTTACTGGCCGCGGAGCGTTTGGCGGCGCGGAGCGCGCAGGTGGTGCTGTGCAACAGCCACAGCCTTCGCGGCGAGGCGCTGGCCTTGCGCATCGCGCCCGCCGCCAAACTCAAACTGCTGGGAAACGGCAGCAGCAATGGAGTCAACGTGGAGCGGTTCTCTCCGGGAGAGAGCGGGGTGCGGCGACAGCTCGGGTTAAGGCGCGAATCCCCCGTAATCGGCTTTGTGGGCCGGCTGACGCGAGATAAGGGCCTGCCGGAATTGATTGAGGCGTTTGAGCTCATTCTCCGGGCACAACCTGAAGCGCGCCTGTTGCTGGTGGGCTGGTTCGATGCTTCAGAAGACGCGCTGAGCCCGGCTCTGCGGGCGCGCATCGCGGGCCATCAACGCATTCACTGCACCGGATACGTGGCGGATACGGCGCCGTATTACCGCGCCATGGACCTGCTGGTGCTGCCGACATGGCGAGAAGGGTTTCCCAACGCAGTACTTGAAGCCGCGGCGACAGAACTTCCGGTTGTCACCACGGAATGCACCGGTTCGCGCGATTCGGTCTTGCCCGAAGTGACGGGGCTGCTGATTCCTCCGGGATATCCCGAAGCCATCGCGGAGGCGGTAATCAAGCTCCTTCACGATCCGGCTCGGCGCCGGCGAATGGGGACGGCAGCGCGTGCCTGGGTGGCGGAGCATTTCTCCGATGCGCGGGTTCTGGCGCTGACGGCGGAGTTCTACAGAGATCTCTTGAAGGAGTCGCACAGCAGGAAATAAAGGCGAAGTTTTCCACCGAATCCAGGGCAGAAGCTTCGTGGTGGCGCGCCGGGTCCAAACCGCGACCGAAGGGCGCGTTAATCTGAAAGCAGCGTGATTCCTGAAGATACGCAATCCGAGGCTCTTGCCGAAGTTGGGTCGCCCATGGCCCTGGCGTCGCGGCTCCCCGACGAGCTTACGCCTTTCATGCGCCAGTGGTCGGCGGCCAAGCGCGAGGCCCCCGATACGCTGCTGTTCTTCCGCATGGGCGATTTCTACGAGCTGTTTTACGACGATGCGGTCACGGCCAGCCGCGAGCTCGAACTGACGCTGACCGCGCGCGACCGCGAGCGCCGGATTCCCATGTGCGGCGTTCCCTATCACGCCGTAGAAAGCTACTTGGCACGGTTGCTGCGCAAGGGCTATCGCATCGCCATCTGCGAGCAGATGGAGGATCCCAAACTCGCCAAGAAGATTGTGCGGCGCGAGGTGACGCGCGTGCTCACGCCGGGCACGGCGCTGGATATGAATCTCGGCCAGGATCAGAACAATTTTCTCGCCGCGATTTTCGAGCCTACGCTGCAGGGTCCGCCGGAAGAGGGGCCGCGGCGGGCGCGCACCGAAAACGGCCGGCCCCAGGCTCTGGTCGCCGTAGCGCTGCTCGACGTCTCGACGGGTGAATTTCGCGCTGCCGAGTTTTCCGGCCGAGCAGCGCGGCAGCAGGCCCTGGACGAGATCCTGCGGGCGCAGCCGAGCGAAGTGCTTTGGCAAAGCGGCGCCGAGATGTGGCCGGAATTGGGGCGCGTCCCCGCACGCACGCGCGTCGAGGATTGGGTGTGGACGCGCGACTATGCGGTGCCGTTGGTGGAGCGGCAGCTGCATGTGCGCTCGCTGGAGGGATTCGGGCTGGATACGCATCCAGCGGCAGCCATCGCTGCCGGCGCGGTGCTGCACTACGTGCGCACCACGCAAAAGAACGAAGCACTGCATATCGACTCGCTGAAGTTCCAGGAACATTCGACGGCGCTGGTGCTGGACCCGGTCACGGTGCGAAATCTGGAACTTATCGCGCCGCTGTTCTCCGGCCAGGACGATCGCGCCACCCTCTTCCACACGCTCGACGAATGCCAGACGCCGATGGGCAAGCGGCTGCTTCGCGCCACCATCCTGCGGCCGCTCGCCGACCGCGATGTGCTGGAGACGCGATACGAAGCTGTCGGCGAGCTTCATGGCGACGTGATTCGGCGCGAGGAGCTGCGGCGCTCCTTCGCAGGGATCCAGGACCTGGAGCGGCTGCTGGCCCGGCTTTCGCTCGATTCCGCCGGACCTCGCGACGTCCGCGCATTGGCGGCGAGCCTGGCGCGATTGCCCGCATTGCGATCCGCTCTGTACGAATTGCATTCGCCCGCGTGGAAAGACTTATGCGGACGGCTGGACCCGCTTGGCGATTTGACTGCGCTCATCGAGAAGACCATTGTGGATGAGCCGCCGCTGACGCTCGCCGACGGCGGCGCGATTGCGACGGGCATCGATGCGGAGCTCGATGAGTTGCGGTCCATCTCGACCGACGGCCGGCAGTCGATTGCCGGCATCGAAGACCGGGAGCGCGCGCGAACCGGCATCAACTCGCTCAAGGTTCGCTATAACTCGATCTTCGGCTACTTCATCGAAATCACCAAAGCGAACCTGTCGCTCGCGCCGGCCGACTACGAGCGCAAGCAGACGCTGGTGAATGCGGAACGGTTTACCACGCCGGAGCTGAAGGAATTCGAGCGCAGGATTCTGACCGCCCATGAGCGGTCGATTGAAATCGAAAAGCGGATCTTCGCCCAGTTGCGCGCCTCCGTTCTGGAATCGGCGAGCCGCGTCCGGCGCGCCTCCGCAGCCGCGGCAGAAGCCGACCTGCTCGCAAACTTTTCGCATCTGGCAGCGCAGCGATGCTATGTGCGCCCCGTGCTGGAAGAGGAGCCGGCGCTCGAGGCAGTGGCCGCGCGACATCCCGTCATCGAGCACTGGATGGAAGAGCATCGCGAAGGCAAGTTCATCCCCAACGACGTGTATCTGAGCGCGGGCGACGACGGGCCGAGCCTGCTGCTGATCACAGGCCCGAATATGGGCGGGAAGAGCACCTACCTGCGCCAGGCAGCGATGCTGGTGCTGATGGCGCAGATGGGGAGCTTCGTCCCGGCAGAGCGCATGCGCTATGGCCTGGTGGACCGAATCTACACACGCATCGGCGCCAGCGACAATGTGGCGCGCGGGCGATCGACTTTCATGGTGGAGATGACCGAGACGGCAACGATCCTGAACACGGCCACGCGCCGCTCGCTGATTCTGCTGGATGAAATGGGGCGCGGCACCGCAACCTTTGACGGGCTGTCGCTCGCCTGGGCAACGGTCGAATACCTCCATGCCGAAACCGGCGCGCGAACGCTTTTCGCCACACACTACCACGAGTTGACCCTTCTGGCCGAGAAGCTGCCCCGGTTGCGCAACCTCTGCGTAACCGTGAAGGAGGCGGAAGGCGGCATCGTCTTTCTGCATCGCATTGAGCCCGGCGCGGCGAGCAAGAGCTACGGCATCGAAGTGGCGCGCCTGGCCGGGTTGCCGGTGGCGGTGATCGAGCGCGCAAAACGCGTCCTGAAGCAGCACGAAAAGCAGGAACGGTTTGCCGCCGCGAACGTGCAGACTGAAGCGCCCGAGCCGATGCAATTGACGATCTTCACGCCGCTGTCGCAACGCATCGTGGACCGCATCGCGGCGACCGAAATCAATTCGCTGACGCCGCTACAGGCGCTGAATCTGCTCGAGGAGCTGCAAGCGGAGATGAAGGAGAAGACATGACGGCAAGCCTGCGCCATGCAGCGGGAAGCCTGATGGTGGTGGGTCTGGCCGGCACGGAGTTGACTCCCCTGGAGCGCGCGTGGCTCAAGCTGCTCCGGCCAGCCGGGATCATTCTCTTCCGGCGCAATATCGCAAATGCGCGACAGACGAGATCGCTGCTCACCGAGGCGACCGCTCTTTGCGCACCGCACAGCCTGCGTTGCGTGGATGTGGAAGGCGGAACGGTGAATCGATTGCGCGACGCGCTGGCGCCGATGCCGTCGGTCCAGGCGGTGGCGAAGAAGGCTTTGGATGCCACCCTTTCGCTTCCGCTGACGCAGATGCGAAAGGATGGGGCACGGGGCGATGGTGATCCCACACTTTTGCGTCCGTCGCGGCGGACGCAAAAGCATGGGGCACCCAGTGGTGCGATGTTGATGCGCGAGCATGGCGAGCTGATCGCGCGCGCAGTGAAGGCGTTCGGATTCAATGCGACGCTGGCGCCGGTGCTCGATCTTCGCCTTCCTGCGTCCGCGGCGGTGATGGGAACGCGTTGCGCGGCGCCGCACGCTGACGGCGTAAGCATGTATGCGAAAGCTTTCTTGACCGGGCTGGCGCTGCAGAAGGTGGCCGGATGCGGCAAGCACTTTCCAGGCCTGGGCGGCGGCGCCCTGGACTCGCACCTCGAGACGCCGTCGATCCGGGAGGGTTTTCGCGAGTTATGGAACCACGACCTCGCGCCCTATTGTGAGTTGCGCGACAGACTGCCGATGGTCATGGTGAATCACGCTGCCTATCCCGATACGCCGGGAAGAGATCGACCGGCGAGTGTGTCTTCGTTTTGGATCCAAGAGGTTTTGCGCAAACGCATCGGCTTTCGCGGGATCGTTCTTTCCGACGACCTGGAGATGGGCGGAATTCTCAAGTTCATGCCGATTGAGGAGGCAGCGGTCGAGGCGATCCGCGCCGGGACGGACCTGGTTGAAATCTGCCACAGTCCGGAGATGATTCTCCGTGCCTACGAAGGGCTGGTTCGCGAGGCGGAGTCTTCACGAGCGTTTCGTCTCCTGCTGATGAACCGTGCGCGCGAGGTATCGAAAAAGCGTAGGAAGCTCTTCCCTTCCGGCACGCCCGCTGCGCTTTCGCCGGCCAGGTTGGAAGCGCTTCGTGAGCGAATCCTACGCTACGGCGCGACGATTGGCGAGTTCCCCGCGCCTTCGCACGCGCTTCAAACAAAGGCGGAGATGGCATGAGCGCGCGACCCACGATCGTTGCCGGCGTGATGAGCGGCACCTCGGCCGACGGGATCGATGTGGCGCTGGTACGAATTGCGCAGGGCAAGCGGCACCCAAGGCTGAAGCTTCTGGCGCATGAAGCCTTCGCCTATCCGCGCGCGCTGCGCAACGTCGTTCTGGCGGCGATGAATGCGACGTCGATCTCGACAGCGGAGTTGGCGCGGCTCAACTGGCGGCTGGGGATGGCGTACGCTGAGGCGGTGAAGGAGACTGCGCGCCGGCATCGCGTGAAGCTGGACCTTATCGGATGTCATGGACAGACGCTCTATCACCAGGCCGGTGCTGCGAGCTACGCAGGGAAGCGATTTGCGTGCACGTGGCAGGCCGGCGAAGCCGCGGTGATCGCTGCGTCGCTGCGTGCGCCGGTCGTGTCGAACTTTCGCCCGGCGGATATGCTCGCCGGCGGGCAAGGTGCGCCGCTGGTGCCGCTGCTCGACTACGTGATGTTTGCCGACGCGAAGCGCGGGCGCGTGCTGCAGAATATCGGCGGCATTGCCAATCTCACCGCGATTCCACCGGGAGGCGGGCCCGATCGCGTGCTCGCATTTGATACCGGGCCGGGAAACATGGTGATCGACGCGCTCGCGCAGGAGTTGTTCGGGAGGGCTTTCGATCGCAACGGAAATTTTGCGGCAAAAGGCAAAGTGCTCGAGGCCGCTCTGGCGGCTGAGCTGCGCAATCCGTTCTTCGGGATAAAGCCTCCGCGAGCCGCCGGACGCGAGCAGTTCGGGCGCGAATATGCAGCGCGGTTGCTCGCCGGTTGCCGGCGAATCAGCACGAAGCCGGAAGATGCTCTGGCGACGGCGACGGCGCTGACGGCGGAATCGATCGTGCGCGCGTACCAGAGGTACGTGGCGCCAAGGATGAAGGGATGCATCATCGGATACGTCGTCTCCGGCGGCGGCGCGAAGAACGCGACTCTCATGTCGATGCTGGCAAAGGGGCTCAAGCCGCTCGGATGCGAGTTGACAACCACCGACAAGTTCGGAATGCCGGCGTCGGCCAAGGAAGCCGCGGCGTTCGCCTTGCTGGCCTGGCAAACGTGGCATCGGCAGCCGGGGAATATGCCGGCGGCGACGGGAGCGGAGCGACCGGCGATTCTGGGCCAGGTTACCTATGCTTGAATCGGTGTCGCCCGCGCGCGGGCCGACGAATGTGCTGCCGTTGCCTTCGGGCAGTTGTTCCTTTCCTGAAGCCACGGAGCCGCGTGAAACCTGCATGCCGGCTTGGCCGATCCCTTCTTCGCGTGGAGTGTCAAAGTCAACGGATTCATCGAGGCTCCGTCTACATAAGACTGCGTTCGAAGTCGCCCATCGGACAGTTTTCAATCCGTGAGACATGATTCGACCTTTTGGCGCACTGATCCGTCTACCGAATCAGGGATAAGAAAGCCCCAGCAGGAGCGTCAAGAAGGGGCTTCGCGCGGAAATCGGATCTATGCGTCTTACATTGCGAAAAGTCGGGTTCTTACCGCCGGCGCTTGTGGCTGTCATTGTCCTGGCCGCATCTTTCGCGCGCGCACAAGCGCCTGCCCGATTTCTCGGCACCATCACGGCGATCAATGGGACCACGCTCACGGTGAAGACCGACGCGGGCGAAACGCACCAGGTCGAGGTCCCCGCATCGACGCAGATCAAGCGCGTCGAACCGGGCCAGAAGGACCTGAGCAGCGCAACCACGATTCAGTTCAGCGATCTCTCCAGCGGCGACCGCGTACTGGTTCGCATTGACCCCAATTCGACAGGCGCGACGCCGCAGGCAGCGATGATCGTAGCCATCAAGCAGGCCGATGTTGCTGCGAAGCAGCAGCAGGAACGTGAAGAGTGGCAGCGCAGCGGCGTTGGCGGCCTGGTGAAGAGCGTCGACACCGGCTCGGGCGTCATTGTGCTGACGGCAGGCGCCGGTCCGACGACGAAAACGGTCACGGTCCACACGACGACGGCTACTGTGCTTAAGCGGTATGCGCCCGGCTCAGTACGCTTCGACGATGCGCAACCGGCGCCGATCGACGCGATCCATCTCGGGGATCAGTTGCGAGCGCGGGGCCAAAAGAGCCCGGACGGCGCGGAGTTGACGGCCGATGCCGTGGTCTCCGGAAGCTTTCGCAACATCTCTGGCACGGTGACGTCAGTCGACGCGGCGAATGCAACGCTGGTAGTCAAAGATCTGGCGACGAAGAAGCAGGTCACGGTGCGGGTCACGCACGATGCGCAGATGCGCCGGCTGCCTGAGCGAATGGCCCAGATGCTGGCGGCGCGACTGAAGGGCGGCGCGGCAGGTGGGCAGCAGGGGCGCTGGAACGGCGGTGCACAAGCTTCCGGCGCAACTACGGGGTCCCCGAACAGCGGGTCAGAACAACAACCGGGGAACGGCGGCGGAATCGGACGCGGGCAATGGACCGGGCAGAACGGCGGCGGCGATCCGCAGCAGATGCTGAATCGCGCTCCGGCTATTCAGCTCACGGACCTGCAGAAGGGCGAAGCGGTGATGCTGGTCTCGACCGAGGGAACATCCGATTTGACAGCCATCACGCTGCTGGCGGGAGTTGAACCTCTGCTGCAGGCTCCGGCAAGCCAGAATCTGCTCTCCAACTGGAGCATGGGCG
>Ga0335078_10008275_pt1 | contig 15471 bp, 11 predicted proteins | sample Lox_Sample_32_FD_206711 | JGI IMG/M metagenome (GOLD analysis project Ga0335078, IMG submission 206711) | Soil microbial communities from Loxahatchee National Wildlife Refuge, Florida, United States - Lox_Sample_3.2 | ecosystem: Environmental > Terrestrial > Soil > Wetlands | place: USA... | reverse complement strand
GGCGCACGTACGCCGTGCGGGTGGAATACCAGCAGAAAGGGGGCGGAGGCGGAGCGGAACTGAACTGGATTCCGCCGGCCCCCGTCCTGCTCGCGGAAGCGGAGAACCTCGCGAAAAACTCCGATGTTGTGCTGGTTTTCGTCGGCCTGAATGGGTTGCTCGAAGGCGAAGGCCACGACCGGAGCGGTATCGACCTGCCCGAGACGCAGGAAAGCCTGGTGAAGGCGATAATCGCCACCGGGAAGCCGGTAGTGGTGGTTCTGACCAGCGGCAGCGCTGTTGCCGTCAATTCCGCCGCGGCCGGCGCGATGGCGGTGCTCTCTGCCTGGTATGGCGGCGAAGAAACCGGTACGGCGATTGCCGAAACCCTGGCCGGGCTGAACAATCCGGCCGGCCGCCTTCCGGTGACCTTCTACAAGAGCATCGACCAGTTGCCGCAGTTCACAGATTACAACATGAAGGGCCACACCTACCGTTACTTTGCGGGCGAGCCGCTCTACCCGTTCGGCTATGGGCTGAGCTATTCCACCTTTGCGTATTCGGACTTGAGTGCCAAACGTACCTCCAGCGGCGCGGAAATCCGCGCCATGGTGAAGAACGCTTCCTCACGGGAAGGCGATGAAGTTGTGCAGCTCTATGTCGCCGGGGAATCCGGGGACGGCGCGCCCATACGGAGCCTGCGCGGGTTCCAGCGGATTCACCTTCGGGCAGGGGAAAGCCGGCAAGTGACCTTCACGGTTGCCGCCGGCGAATTGCCGAAATCGACGGTGGAAGTCAGCGCTGGCGGTGGGCAGCCCGTGGGTAGCACGCCGTATGTGAAGGGTTCCCTGTAACCACTGGGGGAGATCAGCCCACCCAATTACCGGTTACCGGCCCAAATTCGCTGCTCATGGCACTCAGTTCCGGCTGGCCTCTGTTTTCAAGTTATTGAAGGAATTTGGTCGGGGCGAGTGGATTCGAACCACCGACCTCATGGTCCTGAACCAACATATATCAACAACTTACGAGCATCGTTTGCTGACAACACAAGACTTATGCGCCTTCTGTTTGGACCCTAATTTAGACCCTAAAGGCGAATGCGCTGCGAACCGGGCGGTCGTTGGACCCCGCTTGGACCCTGGTTTCCACGTTGGTGACCGAGTTGCCTTCATGCGCGCGCGGTCGCGTCGCCATCCGAAAAACCTGACCAAAATATGTTGCTCAGACAAGATTTCACAATCGCCATATTGGAGCACCAGGCAGAGACGGCTGCTGCCTGACGTGGCGGCCCACAGTGTTGCAATTGATCGTCCGCACTTACATTCGTTCGCAGGCGATCAGGCTGCATAATGAAGACGTGCTACTCTTATTCTGTGTCGCCCTGCTCCTCTGGCCATTTGCGCTGATGGCGCAGCCTCAACTTCGACCGATTGACAGCCGGTGGGTCACGATTCGGCAACCGACGAAGTGGCAATCTCCGCCCCGTGCATTGCACATGAAAACGAAAACTGGTCCTGGCCAGATCATGGTGTTCTACCCGTCGGGCGATTTTGGATACGTGGCCTGCTATCTAATCCGTCAGGCGGACGGGACAGTAACGATCTCTCGCGGGGATGGCTTCGTCGTCAAGATCGGGAAATGGAAGCGAAGTGACTCGACCGTCACAATCACATCGCGAGTTGTGTATCGTGAGATCGTGGTGATCGGAAGAGCGATACCCGAGTCTGAGGTGGTCGAGCAATTTCAAGATCTCTCCAACGGCAGCGACTTGAGTTTGAGGGCCGCTGACAGGCAGTTCCGGCCACTGCCGGCTTTTCGGGATTTGGATTTTCTTGGGGCGCTGATCGCTTGCGACCGCGAATATTACGACGGCAGGAACTACCTCGAAGGGCCACAGCCCTGCCGTCCGGCGCCGGGTCAACATCCAGAATGACTGCGCAGTCCGAATTATTCGACGCCAGTTCAAAGGTGGTGGTGTAGTCCAGTCGTTTCGCGAGACGACGTATCCGCGTGCATCGCCAGACCTCCTGGTATCGGAATTTGGTCGGGGCGAGTGGATTCGAACCACCGACCTCCTGGTCCCGAACCAGGCGCTCTAGCCAGGCTGAGCCACGCCCCGATGCATTTAGTGTAATCGGTTGCACAGGCTTCGCACAAGCGCGTACCATCAGATTCGTGGCGGAAACCGGGAATCTGCGCGACCTGCCGGCGGTGCACGAGGTGCTGGCCAGCCTGGCGCCCGCGACCGCGCTCTACCCTCGATCGCTGGTGGTGGCGGAGATTCGCCGCGCTATCGAAGACGCGCGCCGCGAGATCCTGGAGGGGCGCGATGCCGGGCCGCCGGTGGCAGCCCGCGTGGAAACGGCTCTCGACTCGATCGCCCGTCCATCGCTGCGGCGCGTCATCAACGCCACCGGCGTGGTCATCCACACCAACCTGGGACGCGCTCCGCTGGCCGCTTTTTCCATCGAGCCCGGCTATTCCAACCTGGAATACGATCTCGCCTCCGGCAAGCGCGGCAAGCGCGACGTCCACGCCGGGCGACTGCTGGAGCGACTGCTCGGCGCGTCCGCCATCGCAGTCAACAACAACGCCGCGGCGCTGTTGCTGGCGCTGAATGAACTGGCCTCGGGCGGCGAGGTTTTGGTGTCGCGCGGCGAACTGATCGAGATCGGCGACGGGTTTCGCATCCCGGAAATCATGGCGCGCTCCGGCGCCGCGCTGCGCGAGGTGGGCACCACCAACCGCACACGCATCGAAGACTATCGCGAGGCGATCGGCGACCGCACGCGCCTGCTGCTGCGCGTGCACCCCAGCAATTTCCGCATCAGCGGCTTCACGGAACGCCCGGCACTCGACGAACTGGTGGCGCTTGGCCGCGAAGTTGACCTGCCGGTCTACGAGGACCTGGGCAGCGGCTGTGTGGTGGATCTGCGGGCGTTCGGCATCGACGAGCCGCTGGTGGCGGACAGTCTCCAGGCCGGCGCGGACCTGGTGTCTTTCAGCGGCGACAAGCTGTTGGGAGGCCCGCAAGCGGGGATTCTCGCCGGAAAAGCGGAAGTCGTCGCCCGGCTGCGCCACAACCCGCTGTTCCGCGCGCTGCGGCTGGACAAGCTGATTTACCAGGCGCTCGAGACCACACTGCGCCTGCTGCTGCTGGAACGCTGGGGCGAGATTCCCGCGCTGGCGATGATTCGCCAGCCGGCCGCGGCCATCCGCGCCCGCGCGGAGGCATTGCTGGCGCAGCTTCCCGGACTGCGCGCGGGGATCGTCTCCGGCGAATCCGTGATCGGCGGCGGCGCCACACCGGAGCAGGCCATCCCCACCTGGCTGATCGCCATCGATTGTCCGGGCGCTGCCGCAGCCGAGCGCCGGCTGCGCGCCGCCGACCCGCCCGTGGTGTCGCGCATCGAAAAGGACCGCCTGCTCGTCGACCTGCGGACCGTGCTGCCGGAGGAAGAGCCCGCGTTGATCCGCGCGCTCGCGGCTATCGGTCAGGCAGGGAAATGACGCGGCGCGTTATGCGCGTTCCTGGTAGGTGCCTTCGGCGGTGTTGACGCGGATCTTTTCGCCTTCGGTGATGAACGGCGGCACCTGCACTACGAGGCCGGTTTCGAGCTTCGCCGGCTTGGTGACGTTGGAAACCGAGGCGCCCTTGATTCCGGGCTCCGTTTCGACCACAGTCATATCGACCGTGGCCGGCAGCTCCACGCTGATGGGTTTGCCCTCGTAGAATTCCACGCTGACCTTCAACTGCGGAATCAGGTACTGGACGGCATCGCCGAGCAGGTCCTTCATCAGGTGCATCTGCTCGAAGTTCTCGGTGTTCATGAAGTAGAAGAACTCGCCATCGTCGTACAGGTACTCCATCTCGTGCTCTTCCATCACCGCCTTTTCGACGCGGTCTTCGGAAGAGAAGCGATGCTCGGTCATCGAGCCGGAACGGAGGCTGCGCATCCTGACTTGCACGAACCCGCGCAGATTGCCGGGCGTCCGGTGATTGACGCTGAAAACCGAGTAGAGGTCGTTATTGAACTTGATCACCATTCCCGGACGCAATTGTGTTGCAGAAAGCATGAAACTCCTTGAGCTGTGGACTTGAAGATCCAGTATAGCAATTGGTGCCGGCCGGCGGGACAAAGGACAGGCTAAAGCGTGCCCCACCAATGCATTGCAGGCGCAGGCAGGCCCGGGCCGGTACGCGGGAGGCCCCTCGCTACTCGAAGCGCAGCGCGCGCATGGGGTCAATGGCGGTGGCGCGCCGCGCCGGCAAATAACCCGCGACGCCGGCCACCGCGGCAATGGCGGCGCACGCCAGGACCATGGTCCGCGCATCGCTCGCGTGGATGCCGAACAACTGCGTTTCGACCAGGCGTGTCAACCCCCAGGCGCCGGCCAGGCCGATCGCCACACCGATCACCGAGAGCACGATCACCTCCCGCATCACCAGCCAGATGACGTTGCCGCCCGCCGCGCCCAGCGCCATGCGGATACCGATTTCGCGCGTCCGCCGTTCCACCATGTAGGCCATCACGCCGTACAAGCCCAGCGCGGCGAGCAGCGTGGCCAGCAGGCCAAAGGCGCTCGAAAGCGTCGCCAGCAGCCGCTCGGTGACCAGCGACAGATCCATCTGCTGTTCCAGCGTGCGCATGCCGAAGACCGGGACGTTGGCGTCCACACTTTGCACTGTGTGCCGCAGCGCCGGGAAGAAATTGGCCGGGTCGCTCGCGGTGCGAACGTAAGCGTTCATGCCCTCCACGAACTCCACCTGGCGGTAGGGCCGGTAAAGCTCATAGGGCACTTCGTCGCGCATGTTTTCGTACTTGGTGTCGCGCACCACGCCCACGATCTCGATATCGAGTTTCGTGCCCGGATTGCCGCCCATGCCGACGTGGCGGCCGATAGGGCTAGCGGAGCCGAAATAGCGCCGCGCGAATTTCTCGTTGACGATACCCGTCTTCGGCGCGCCTTTGTCGTCGCGCAGATCGAAGCCGCGCCCCTCGAGGATGGGAATGCGCATGGCTTCGAAAAACCCGGGCGATACAAATTGCATGTGCGGGTCCACCCATTCGCCTTGCTTAGTGCTATAGCCCTCCACCGCAATCGAGCTGTCCCATTCGTTGTCGTCGAGCACCGCGACAACCGCCAGTCCCTCCGCGCTAACTCCTGGAAGCGCACGCAGCCCGTCTTCCAGTTGCCGATAGAAATCCAGGCTGCGTTCGGGCTTGTATCCGTTGATGGTGGGGTCCACTTCGAAGGTGACGAGGTGGTCCACCTGGAAGCCGGGATGCAGTTCCTTGAGGTGATTGAGGCTCTGCAGGAAAAGACCGGCGCCAATGAGCAGCAGCAGGGAAAGCGCAACCTGGGCGATGACGAGGCTCTTGCGCATTGCCACCGCGGCGCCGCCGATCACTGCGCCGGCCTGGTCTTTCAGCGTCGAAGCCAGTTGCGGCCGGCTGGCCTGCCATGCCGGAGCGAGCCCGAAGATGAGCCCGGTCAGAATGGAAACCGCAAGAGTGAACAGCAGCACTCGTCCATCGGGCGCTGCCGATAGAGTCAACGCCGCTACGTTGGCGGGGAGGAACGCCAGCAACGCGCGGTCGATCCACAATGCCAGCACCACGCCGGCCGCGCCGCCGGCGAGCGATAGCAGCACGCTTTCCAAAAGAAGCTGCAGGACTATCCGGCCGCGCCCCGCGCCCAGCGCCAGCCGCACCGCGATTTCTTTCTGCCGCGCCGTGGCCCGCGCCACCAGCAGGTTGGCCAGGTTCGAGCACGAAATCAGCAGCACCAGCCCTACCATTCCCATCAATGCCAGCAGCGGCTTCGAGAACTGCTCGCGCAGATACGAATGGCCCTTCGAGGCGGGCAGCAGGTTCATCCACATGCGCAGGAACTGCTGCCGCGTGTACTCGGTGGTCCTGGCAAATTCCTTCTGTTGCACCTCCATGTTCAGCATCTGGTGAAACAGCGGCTGCAATCCGGCCTTGGCCTGTTCCAGCGTTTCGCCAGGCTTGAGCCGGCCGAACGCCTGCACGAAGCGCCCCCGGCGGTCGTTCAGCGAATACCACGGGCCGTTGGTCATCTCGTGCTTCATCATCATTGGAATGCGGATCTGCGGCGAGAAGCCCTTCTCCACTCCGTCGAAACCCGACTGGCTGACGCCGACGATGGTCATGGGATAGCCCGCCACCACGACTTTCCGGCCGATCACGCCAGGATCCCCGGCGAAGCGCGTAATCCAGTAACCGTAGCTCAACACGACCAGCGGATGGCCGCCCTGGATCAGGTCGTCCGACGCCGTGAAGACCCGGCCCAGCGCGGCGCGCACGCCGAGCACGGGGAAGTAATTGCCGGAAACCAGCTCCGCCGAGACCAACTCGGTGCGGCCCCCGGTAGTGAGGCTGAGCCGCGTACCGTACTTGCAGAACATGCCATTGAAGACCTGGTTCTTGTCGCGGAAGTCCTGATACATCGGGTAAGAAATGGCGTTGGAGCCGGTGTTGCTGCCGTAGTGGTGGCCTTCGGACTTCAGCAGGACGAGCTGCTCGGGATGTTTCACCGGCAGCAGCTCCAGCATGAGCTGATTCACCAGGCTGAAAATCGCCGTGTTGGCGCCGATGCCGAGCGCCAGGGAAACAACCGCCACCATGGCAAACAGTGGCGATTTCCGCAGCGTGCGAAACGCGTAGCGCAGATCCTGCCGCAGGCTGGTCATGGATGCTTATACCGCGCGACGCAGAAAAGGTTACGCTGTCGCCCGTTTTTTCGCGTGGGGGAAACGCACTCGCGGAAGCGCGGTGCGCGGCACAGCGACGATCAGGAAGCCAGATGGCCGGGCAGGGCCAGCAAGATGAAAAGGTTCCAGGCCACCAGGCCGCCGTACCAGTAGGACATCAGCCGGATCAGGCCCAGCCTGCGCGTGTAGACGCAGTAAGCGCCCAGCGCAATGGCGAGGACTTTGGAAGCCGCGATGCCGAGCGCCGGGCCGGCGTGCATCAGCAGCCGCACAAACGGGCTGGCTTCCGCCGCTCCCAAGCGCAGCCCGATCAGGGTGGTCAGCAGGTCCAATAGCTGCAGGTAGAAGAATACTTGTACCAACGCCATTAGAATTTACTTCCCGCCTCCTCCGCCGGCAACTGCTAGTTAATAATTGTAGCCAGCCGGAGGCGGGAAATGACCTACATATTTGCAAATTCCGGTGTTCAAATGAAGGATAAGTCCTAGTACAAAAGATTGAAGCTGACCCGTCTAAGCGGCTCTCCGCAGGAATTCGACAAAACCCGCTTTTTACGAAGGAATTTCTGATTCGGCCGGGTGTCCCCTCGCTATACGGTGCCGTTAAGCGCGCGCTCGGTCCCGAGTACGACGCAGATGATCAATGTCGTCATTTTTCCACTCCAACTCGCGGCATTTAGCCAGGAGCAGATCGGCGGCATCAACCGCATTCTTCCTCAGGGCTACGGCGTCAGCCTGGCAGCAACGCGCCTCGCCATTTGGCCGGTCGGCTGTGAGAAGCAACTCGATTTGGTTAGCGGAAGCCGTTAGCTCTACAAAGTACGGACCATCCATGAAATGGACCAAATCCCTTTTACGCATGCCACGCGAAAGATGGTTTACTGCAGCTAGCCAAGCGCTCAACACCGGAATAACTATATCGTTCCAGCGTGCTGCCGGGAACGCCCATTCATCTCCCTGAAGCCAGATCTCCCCGGAGATGGTTCCCATCTTTGTCCGACGCAGTGATTCCGGACCGATCTTGAGCGTGATGTCAGAAGTGTGTGGTGCCATTGCGGCTATGCCTTAGGCAGCCTTCCTGAGGACCAAAAATTCCGTCTTCGTTGCGGCCATTCGCTGGGCCCTCAGCAGCAGATAGCGCAGGTTCTTGTAACCGCGTCCCCGACGCAGCAGTGATTTGATATTCCCATTCACGGCTAGAATACGGGTGAACTCGTTGTCGCTAGGCAACCTCCGAGTTTAACCGCAAAACCACATCCTCCGAAGGGCTGTGCTTCCGCCGCTCCCACGAATTCCTGCTCAGAGCTGTCTAAGCACACTTACGTGCTGTAGCTCACTTCTACTTTACCCAGACCGTGACGTTGCCTTGGCTGATCCGCGTTCCGACTTGCACGGCGATCGGATTCGCGCCGGAACTCAGCGACGCGGGCACCACTGCATTCACCTGCAGCACTCCGGCCACCGAGTATGGCGCCTCACCGGCGAATGCCACCTGCGCGGGATGGTTTCCGATTGTCACGGAAACCGGCAGTTGCGGCGCCGGCGTCAAAGGGCCGCTGCCGGTTGTGTTCAACAAGGTCACGGTGCCGCTGCCCTGGGCGGGATTCGTCAGTCCTTCGCCGGTGATGAAGATCTGAATCGTGCTGCCGGCGGCCGCCGGGTTTTTTTGTGCGTTGAGACTGCTGTCGCCGTTGAGAATCGCGCCCGGACCGCTTCCGCTGGAGTTCTGCGTAAAGATCCCCGGTGCGGAATCCGCCAGCTCGAGACTGACCACGTTCGACTCGAGCCCTCCCGTAATCACCTGCACGGAGAGCGACGAGTTACCCGCAACCTCATAAGGTACGATGGCATTAATCTGCGATGAACTTACATAAGTCAGCGGCGCCGGGTATCCGTTGCAGGTAACTGTCACGCCGCCGACCAGGGTCGAAACCGTGCCAACAGGATCCAGCATCAGAGTTGCCGACGCGGCGGGGCCGATCGAGGTTCCGAATATCGAGACGATCTCCCCCGGTGAGAGCGGCTCGCTCAGGTAACTGGCCGCGTTCAGGACACCGCCGGCCGTGATCTGCGGCACGGGCGCGGCGATGCGGCCGATCTTCGATGCGACGTCCTCGGCGAACCACATGGCGCCGTCCGGCCCCGCCACGATGCCGTAGGGACTGCTGCCCGGCGTCACGCCCGCGGAGTGTTCGCTGATTGCCCCGGCCGTGGTGATGCGGCCGATGCGGGCCGTGAGGCCTTCGGTAAACCAGATCGCGCCGTCCGGTCCCGCCGCGATGCCGACCGGGTAACAGTTCGCTGCGATTCCCGCAGAGTATTCCGTGATGACGCCCGCCGTCGTGATGCTCCCGATGCGCGTGCCGGCACTCTCGGTGAACCAGAGGTTGCCGTCAGGTCCCGCCGCCAGCCCCGCGAGTCCGATCGCGCCCGGCGTCAGGCCGGCGGAGTAAGTAGTGATCGTCCCGTCGGTGGCGATCCGGCCGATCTGGTTCCCGAAGTTCTCAGTGAACCACAGAGCCCCGTCCGCTCCCGCTGCGATCCCGTACGGTTGGCTTTTGGCTGTCAAGCCGCTCGAGTACTCGGTGATTACGCCGTCGGTTGTAATACGCCCGATCCGGTTGCCCGACATCTCGGTGAACCACAGCGCGCCGTCCGGCCCCGCCGCAATCAGGTAAGGCTCGCTTCCCGGCGTGAGTCCGGTCGAATACTCGGTAACCACGCCGGCCGTGGTGATGCAGCCGATCCGGCTGCCGGCCATTTCGGTGAACCATAAGTTGCCGTCCGGTCCGGCGGTAATTCCGAAGGGATGGCTGCCCGCGGTCACACCGGAGTATTCGGTGATGACGCCGCCAGTCGTAATCGATCCGATCCGGTCGACCAGTTCCTCCGTGAACCAGAGATTGCCGTCGGGCCCGGCGGCGATTCCGAACGGATGGTTCACACCCGGGTATTCCGTGATCGCGTATTGGGCCGCCGCGGCCGAACAAAGCGCCAATAGCAGCGCCGGGAGCCACAGGCAGGTTCGCTGCAATCGAGCGCGGCCGCCTCTGGCTCGCGCGGCGCGGAGTGTATCGCAGGCATGGAAAACCGTCATCCTGCATTCATAGTGCGCGCCCCGGGCGAGAACTCTCTTCAATGCTCGGTCAGGACGGTTCGTCTGGTACCGGGACCGGCGCTACTGGCCCAACGACACCTTCAGCAGCTTGGTTTCGCTGTTGTGAATGACGAGTGTCGAGGCGCTCTGCAGGCCGTTCCTTTCGACCACGACGCGGTAAGAACCCGGGGCGAGCGGAATCTGCGCCGGGGTAATCTGCGGGAACCGCCTGCCGTTGATGGTGATGGCTGCGCCTGGCGGCTCACTGATGACCCAGAGCGTTCCCTGCATGGCGCGCAGGATCACCATCGGAAGCTCGAATGGGCCGGATCCCACGGTTACATCGCGATGTTCCGACTGGAAGCCGGCCATGGTAATGGAAATCGTGTGATGTCCGGGCGCGGCGTCGAGCGCGCATGGCGTCGAACACGCTGTTTCACGCCGGCCGTCCAGAATCGCCGTGGCGCCGGCCGGGCTGGTGATCACGGTCACCGCGGCCGGTTCGGGCGGCGGCGCCGGCGCGACCCGCTTTATCGGTGGCGCAACAGGCGGCTGGACCACCGCCTTCACCGGCGCTTCGGCAGTTTCGTTGAGCGGCTTGGCGGCCAGATCGGACGGCTTGACCGATTCTCCCGTGGGCTCCTCGGCGGGCTTGGTTTCGCCGGTGGCGGCCGGCATGGGTGTGGGCTTGTTGTCGACCGGCGAGGGCGGCGCGGGCGGCACCGGTGCCGGCTGCAAAGGCGCCGTGCGCTTGGCCTCCGCTACGGTGGTGGTTTGCGTCGTTTCGGTCGACGCTTTGCGGCCGGTTGCCGCGCCACCCTTGCCGCCGGGCGTCAGCCACGATGGCGCAGCTTGAAAGCCGATCAGCGCCAGCAGGGCCGCCGCCATCAGAATCGCCGCCAGGAACGGGAGAAAGCCGAGCTTGGAACGTTCGCCCGTGCCGCCGGTCGCATCGGTGCGGCGCGGCTTGCGGGCCGGCGGCAGGTTCACGCCGCGCGGGCCGATACCCATCGTCGGCTCGTTCAACGCGCCGCCCCGCGCCAGCGGTTTCCACGCGCGGGAAGCCGCGCAAGCCTTCTCCAGGCTGCGGACAAACTCCAGGCACGTGCTGTAACGGTCGTCGGGCCGCTTCGCCAGGCCCTTGTTGAGCACATCCTCGATCGGGGCCGACAAGGTCGCGTTCAAACTGCGCGCCGGCCGCGGCTCTTCGGCCACAATTTTGTAGACCACCGTGGTCAGGTTCTCTCCCGAGTACGGCTTCTCGCCGGTCAGCATTTCGTACGCAATCACCGCGAGGGAAAACTCGTCGGAGCGGCCGTCCACCGCCTGCCCCTGCACCTGTTCGGGTGACATGTAGTGCGGCGTGCCGACGATCGAGCCGGTCATGGTGAGTTGTTCGGACGTATTCACCTTGGCGATGCCGAAGTCGGTGATCTTGGCCGTGCCGTCGGTGGCGATCATGATATTGGCCGGCTTGATGTCGCGGTGCACGATTCCCTTCTGGTGGGCGTAGTCCAGCGCCCCCGCCGTTTGCGTGAGGAGCCGGAACATGCGCTCCGCGTCGATCGCCCGCGATGAGGAGAGAATCTGGTCCAGCGTCGGCCCATCCACGTATTCCATGGCGATAAAGGCCAGGTCGTCCTGCTGTTCCACGTCATAGATGGTGACGATGCTGGGATGGGAAAGCATGCCGGCCGAGCGGGCTTCCCGCAGCAGGCGCTCGCGCAGGCGCTCCTCTTCCTCCGCGTTGCGCCCGCCGCCCAGTTGAATCGTCTTAATCGCCACCGGGCGGCCGATGTTGGGATCGATCGCGTGATAGACGACGCCCATGGCGCCCCTGCCGAGTTCCCGAACGATCTTGTATCGTCCAATCCGATCCATCGTCAGCCGGCTGCACTTCCCGCTAGTGATAGGATACGGCTTTGCCGGCCGTCCCGTCATCCGGCCCAATGGGCGCGGCGCGGGCCGTCAAGCCTGCTCAGCCGCGGGATTCATCTCGGCCTTTCCTGCATGGCGTCGTTGAGGCCGCGGAAGATGGCGTCGTATTGGCCGCTTTCGGCGGCGAAGCGCAGGCGCTTCACATTCTCGACGCAGATCTCGGTTGCCGCCGGCTGCGTCTTCAGGATTTCCATAGCCTCCGCGATGAACTTGTCGAGCGGCATCGCGCGAGGGTCGGCCGCCCCGTCCGACAGGTGCGTCGCGACGTATGGCGGAATCAGCTCGATCACCTCGGTCGTTCCCTGGAGCTGGTAGCGCAGCGATTGCGTGTAAGAGTGAAGCGCCGCCTTGGTTGCGCAGTAGGTCGGAGTCGGCGCCATCGGAACGAAGGCCAGGCCGGAGGAGACATTGATGATCGCGGAATGAGGCTGCTTCTGGAGCGCGGGCAGCAGCGCCGCCGTGAGGCGGATCGGTCCCAGCAGGTTGGTGGCGACGACGGCTTCGGCGTCGGCGAGATGGTCGGCCTGTGCCGCGATTCGCTCGAACCGCATCACGCCGGCGTTGTTGATCAGCACGTTGAGCGCCGGATGCTTCGCCGTCACTTCGGCGGCGAACGCGCGTATGCCGGCCGGGTCTTGGATATCAAGCGCCAAAGACGCCATCCCTGGGTTCGCGGCGGTGGTTTCATCCAGCACTTGCCTGCGGCGGCCGGCAATGATCACGTGGTTGCCCAGAGCGTGAAACGCTTCCGCCAGGCCGCGGCCGATGCCGGTGCCGCCGCCCGTGATCAGGATCGTGTTGCCCGTGGTTCTCATGAAGACAAGTTTATTCCCGAGTCCGGGCATTGTGCCGATTCCCGCTTTGCGGCGTTTGGAATCGCCCATTCCGCCTGTCAACCGGGACGGGTGGGACAGGCGCTTCCGCCTGTCAAGCTTCCATGGCACCGTCCGTGCCGTGGAAGTCCAGAACCACCAGCGTGATGTCGTCCGATTGCGCGGCGCCTTCGGTGAATTCCCGCACGGCGCCCTGGATCGCATCGTGCAACTTGTCGGCGGACGCACCGGCGTTGGCACGCACCAGGTCGAAGAGCCGCTTTCTTCCGAAGAAGGCCCCGTGCGCGTCCTGAGCCTCGGTGACGCCGTCGGTGTAAATCACCAGCTTGTCGCCGGGTGAGAGCCGGCTGCCGGCCGGCGGGTAGCTCGATCCTTCGATCAGCCCGACCGGAACGCCGGTAGCTTCCAGTTCCACAGTCTCGCCGCTGGGGCGCAGCACGATCGGCGGGCAGTGGGCCGCATTGACGTAGTCGAGCCGTCCGTTTCGGTCCAGCAGGCAGTAGAAAACCGTGGCGTATTTTTCGCCGCCCGTGCGATCGAGGAGAAACGCATTGAGCCGCTCCATGCGGCGTTCGAGCAGTGCGGCGTGAACCGTGGCTGGGATCAGCGCGCCTTGCAGCAACGCGGCCAGCAGCGCGGAGCTGACGCCTTTGCCCGAAACATCGGCCACCACCGCGCTCCAGCAGTGGTTGTCGATTTTCAGCATGTCGTAATAGTCGCCGCCCACCTGCGCCGAGGCCACGCTGCTTCCGGCCGCCCGCAGCCACCCCTCGCAGGGCAGGCTGCGCGGCAGCAGGCTCTGCTGGATGTCTCGCGCGACCTTCAACTCCTCCTCCATGCGTTGCTTGGCCCGCTCTTCCTCCAGCAGGCGCGCGTTTTCGAGCACGGTGGATGCTTCCATCGCCAGCGTCTGCAGCAGTTCGCGGTTGCCGCCCGCCATGTCGGCCGCGCCCGCGCGCGAATCGAGGTACAGTACGCCCACCGTTTCCGCGCCCGTCGTGAGCACGCTGGTCGCGTCGCCCTGTCCGGCGCGAATGCGCACCAGCGGCACGCACACCACACTGCGCAAATCCAGGTCGGCCACCGTTTTCCCGGCGCCGCTGCCCTCGCCCGCGCCGGGGTCGAAGTTCATGATCAGCAGCTCGCGCCGGTGCTGCAGGGCCCTGTGGATGACTGCGCGCGGCACGCGCAAATCGTCCAGCGGCAGATTGTGGCCGCGGCGGTGGCGGGCCACTCTGGTCTCGAGGCCGTCGCCCGTCTTCAGCAGCAGAAATCCGCGCTCGGCGCCCGTCGCCGCGAGCGCCGTGTCCACCACCTGGACCAGCACGTCGTCCAGTGAAAACGAGCTTTGCAGCGTCCGCGCCAGGTCGAGCACGGCGCGCAGCTTGGCCAGCCCCCGGCCCAGGCCCGGCGCGCCGGCCGTGGTTTCCGCCGGAGCGTTCACCTGCTCCATCATGTGGCGCATCTCGGCGCCCTCGGTCATGAACACGAGCTGGTAGGACTCCTGCGCGCCGAAGTCGATGCGATCGGCGTTGGCCAGCGCCTGCCGCTCGACCTTGCGGTCGTTGACGAAAATACCGTGGCGGCTGCCCGCGTCCTCCAGAACATAGCGTCCGTTTTCGAACAGGATGCGCGCGTGCGACCGCGAAACGCGGCTGTCGCGCAGAATCAGGTTGCTTTGCGGCTGCCGGCCGATCAGAAATGGCAGCGGCTGGATCGACACGCGCGTGCGGTGGCCGCCCGGATCGGTAATCAACAGCGATGCCGGCTCGGGGACGGGCGAAGCGGCAGCGGCCGGTTCCATGGAGCTAACCCTGCCCGGCACGCTGGCGCGGTGTGCGCAATCCGGCAGTTGTCTTCGCCGTGACTTTCACCTCCTGGCGCATCGCCTCGACCTCGCGCGCCCGCAGCGTCTGGCAGTGCGCGCAGTACCCGCCCACTTCGGTGCGCGCCATCATCACCTGAAATCCGAAGTGGCTTTCGATCTGCTTGCGCAGGCTCTGCAGCGGCTGGCCGAAAAACTCCTCCACGCGGCCGCATCGCAGGCAAATCACGTGCGCGTGCTCCTGCTTGAGACGGGTTTCGTAATAGTGCTGGTCGCCGCCGTAGTGCATCAGGTCGAGTTCGTCCACCAGGCCGCCTGTCTTCAGCATTTTCAGCGTGCGGTACACCGTCACACGGTTGATCTTCGAATCGCGCTCCTTGGCCATCCGGTAGAGTTGCTCGGCATCCAGGTGCGCGCCCGTCCGGTCGATCAATTCGAGCAGAATCTGCCGCTGGCGGGTGAGCCGTACACCCCGCTGCTTCAGCGAACCCTCGGTCGAATCGAGCGCCATGGCGGAATGTTTCAATTCTACCGCTTTGGCAAGGCGTGCTTTTGCCTGGCCCTGTCTTGCGTCCCGGCTCAACCGGGCAAGCGCCGCGCCAGTTCATCCCCGGGCCGGCGCCTTGGCCTGCTCCGGCCGCTACTGCGCGGCGATGAATCCCAACCCCTCGACCACCGCGCCCAATTGGCGCTGGTCTGTGTCGCTCGGCGGGAGGAACGGGTTGACCCTGATGCTCACCCTGGTGGCGGGCCAGGTCAGCAGATCGCGCGGGACCGCTTTCGCCAGGTGGCGTCCGCCCGGTTCGAAGTAGATGGCCTTGGCGAACGGCGCGCCATTCAGCATCACCGAAACCGTCACCGGGCTGCCGGCGCGGCTCATGAAATCGGGCGGAAAGAAAAGCTGCATCTCGAATTCGACGTCGCCGCTCGCCGGCGGGCCGAGCGTCGCTTCGGCGTCCGGCGCCATCCAGCGCCAGGCGCCGTCTTCGATCGCGTACCAGCCCGAGACCAACTGCGCCCGGCTGCGGACATCTCCCAGGTTCAAATACGAAAGCAGCTCC
>Ga0335078_10008274_pt1 | contig 15472 bp, 14 predicted proteins | sample Lox_Sample_32_FD_206711 | JGI IMG/M metagenome (GOLD analysis project Ga0335078, IMG submission 206711) | Soil microbial communities from Loxahatchee National Wildlife Refuge, Florida, United States - Lox_Sample_3.2 | ecosystem: Environmental > Terrestrial > Soil > Wetlands | place: USA... | reverse complement strand
CCGCCCGGAAATTTCGGATTAAGACCCGGTAATCCGGGAAAATTCGGCGGCAGGCCTTTGGGCAGATTTGGCACGCCGGGCATGGTCGGCGGCAGGCCTTGCGGCAGATTGGCCGCGCCGGGCAGTCCAGGCGGCAGGCCGCCCGGCATTTTCGCTGCCAACTTCGCCATCTCTTCCGGGCTCGGCATGCCGCCGCCAAAGCCCAGCATGTTGGCAAGCCCGGCCAGTGGGCCGCGCTTGGCGCCGCCCATGGCCTTCATCACGTCGGACATCGTCCGGTGCATTTTTAAGAGCCGGTTGATGTCTTCCGGCTTGGTGCCGGAGCCGGCGGCGATGCGGCGCTTGCGGCTCGCCTTGAGGATGTCGGGATTCTTGCGCTCGGCCGGCGTCATGGAGTCGATGATCGCCATCTGCCGTTTCAGCACTTTCTCGTCGAGATTACGTTCGGCGAGCTGATTTTTCATCTTGGCGATGCCCGGCAGCATCGACATCAGCCCGGTCATGCCGCCCATCTGCTGCATCTGCGTGAGCTGCTCGCGGAGATCGGCGAGATCAAATGCGCCCTTGCGCATCTTCTCGGCAGCGCGCGCCGCCTTCTCGGCGTCGATGGTGGCGGCGGCCTTCTCGACCAGCGAAATGATGTCGCCCATGCCGAGAATGCGGTCGGCGATGCGCTGCGGATAAAAGTCCTCGATGGCGTCGAGCTTTTCGCCGGTGCCGATCAGTTTGATCGGCTTGCCGGTGACCGCGCGCATCGACAGCGCGGCGCCGCCGCGGCCGTCGCCATCGATGCGGGTGAGCACGATGCCGGTCAGATCAAGCTTCTCGTTGAAGGCTTTCGCCAGATTGACGGCGTCCTGGCCGGTCAGCGCGTCGGCGACCAGAAGCACCTCGTGCGGCTTGGCGGCGCGGCGCACGTCAGCCGCTTCGCGCATCAGCTCCTCGTCGAGCGTGAGCCGGCCGGCGGTATCGAGCAGTACCACGTCGTAGCCGCCGAGCCGCGCCGCTTGTTCGGCGCGCGCGGCGATCTGTACCGGCGTCTGCCCGTCGACGATCGGCAAAGTGTCGACATCGATCTGCTTGCCCAGCACCGCGAGCTGTTCCATCGCTGCCGGTCTGCGGGTGTCGAGCGAGGCCATCAGCACTTTGCGCTTCGATACATCGGTGAGGCGCTTGGCGATCTTGGCGGTGGTGGTGGTTTTGCCCGAGCCCTGCAGCCCGACCATCATGATGACGACCGGCGCCGGGGCGTTGAGGTCGATCGGCTGCGCGTTCGAGCCCAAGGTCTCGATCAATTGGTCGTGCACGATCTTCACGACCATCTGGCCGGGCGTGATCGATTTGATGACTTCGACGCCGACCGCGCGCTCTTTGACCTGATCGGCGAAGACGCGCGCGACATCGAGCGCCACGTCGGCCTCAAGCAGCGCGCGGCGCACCTCGCGCAGCGCCGTCTCGACGTCGGCTTCCGACAGCGCGCCGCGCCTTGTCAGCCGGTCGAGGATGCCGTTCAGCCGTTCCGACAGATTGTCGAACATTCGTCGTCCTTTACAGCGGCCGTCCCTGCGGACAGCCTGTGTCCAAACAGCTTTACGCCCGAGGGCGCATCGCGCTGTCGGGCGGTAGCCTCCGGTCTCCAGGGGCCGGTCGGCGGGGTCAAATTCGGTCTCTTAACGAGAGCGGTCGGAAAATAGGTGGCGCACCCGCCCGCGTCAACCGCAGCGATAATGGCGGACCGACCGGCCATCGTGCCCTATATGCAAGTCCTGAATATAAGCCCTGAAATGTCGCGCTATTACCACGGTCCGGTCTCCGATCATTTCGACGGCGAGCGTTTTTTCGACGCCGACGGCGCGCCGCCGCGAAGCCGGCGCGATCTGTTGCGCTGGCGGCTCGCCCGCCGGACGAGGAGGGCGCGGTGGCCGGATTGGGCGCCGTCGCCTTATGCCGACCGTCCGCCGCCGCGCGTCGAGGGTGCGGCCTGGCGCGTCAGCTATGTCGGCCATGCGAGCTTTCTCATTCAGGCCGCCGGGCGCAACATTCTGCTCGACCCGGTCTGGTCGAAACGGGCCTCGCCATTTCGTTTTATCGGGCCGAAGCGGGTCAATGATCCCGGCATCGCCTTTGCCGATTTGCCGCCGATCGACGCCGCGCTGGTGTCGCACGGCCACTACGATCATCTCGATGTCGTCACGCTGTCGCGGCTTGCCGCCGTGCATCGCCTCCGCGTGGTCACGCCGCTCGGCAACGACGTCATCATGCGCAATCACGATCGGGCGATCGCGGCCGAGGCTTATGATTGGGAGCAACAGATCGATCTCGGCGCCGGCGTGAGCGTGACGCTGGTGCCGACGCGGCATTGGTCGGCGCGCAATCTGTCCGACCGCAACATGTCGCTATGGGCCTCGTTCGTCATCGCAACGCCCGCCGGCCGCATCTATTTCGTCGCCGATTCCGGCTATGGCGACGGCCGCCTGTTCCGCCGCGCGCGCCAACGCCATGGGCCGTTCCGGCTCGCGATCCTGCCGATCGGCGCTTACGAGCCGCGCTGGTTCATGCGCGATATGCACATGAATCCGGCCGAATCGGTGCAGGCCTTCATCGAGTGCGGCGCCGAGCTTGCGCTCGCTCACCACTACGGCACGTTTCAGCTAACCGACGAGGCGATCGACGCGCCGGCCGCCGCTCTGGCCGAAGCCTTGCAGGGAGCCGGCATTCCGGCCGAACGATTCCGCACGCTGCGGCCCGGGCAGGTATGGCAACTGTAATAGCGAGCTAGCCCGGCGAGGTCTGCGGCGGCTCGATCAAGACGTAGACGTTGACCACCAGCTTGTTGACGTCGGCGGTGAGCGGGTCGGTGACGTATTCCTCGATGAACATATCCTTGGCGACCAGTCGCTTGTCGTCGAGATAATTGGTGATCGCCTCGTAGGTGTTGTCGAGATCGTCGTACGAGCCGCGGTGGACGAATTTGAGCGCCTGACCCTCCGGCGTCTGGCCGAGCGTGAATTCGCCGTGCGGCGGGTTTTTGGGCGCCGCGGCGATCGGTACCGCAGCCTCGTAGTCGAAGCCATTATCGTCGGTCGCCGTGAAAATGGTCATCGGCAGGCCGTCGGGTTTGATGCCCTCCTTGTCGAGATAGGCTTTGATCTTCTTGAACGAGGCGGTCAGCGTGGCGAATGCCTTATCCCAGGTGCCTGAGCCTTTCACGTAAATCATCGGCCTTGCCGTCAGCGTCGTGTCCTCGCCGAACACGTCGCCCGGCTGCGCCGGCGTGGACGGGGGAGCGATCTGCTCCGGTGCCGCGGGCGGCATCGCGGCGGCGGGCGGCGTCGTACTGGGACTTTGCGGAGAAGCTTGCGCCGGGGCGGGTGCCGGTGTTTGCGCGAAAACTGCCCGCGGCGCCCCGAGGGCGAGGACCACAGCCAGGGCGGCGCCCGCGGCAACGGCGCGCAGCACGAAGCGAAACGACATTATCTTCTCCTTGAGTTGAACGATCCGCGCCCGCGGCTGCGCCGTCGCTGTCCCTGAATCAATAGAGCAATCTAGCATTTTCCCCGATGTCGCGCCGCGCCCAAATTGCCGTCCGGCCCCGATACTGGCGCATCAGCAGCGAATTCTCATATAACTCGCCTGCATTTGGGCTTTATCATGAGCGCGTTGGCGAACCGCGATTTCGTCAAGATGAACGGCCTCGGCAACGAGATCGTCATCGTTGATTTGCGCACGCGCCCGGGCGCGATCCGGGCTGCGGAAGCGCGCGCGGCGGCCCGGCAGGAGCCCTATGACCAGTTGATGGCACTCTATCCGGCGCGAGGCGGCGAGGACGCGGCGATCCGCATTTACAACAATGACGGCTCGGAGGCAGGCGCCTGCGGCAATGGCATGCGCTGCGTGGCCGCGCTGGTCAGTGAACAGACCGGCAAAGCGCAGCTGCAATTTTCAACCAGCGCCGGAATAATCCCATGCTGGCGGGCCGATACCGGTCAGTTCACCGTCGATATGGGCGCCCCGCGATTGCGCTGGGATGAGATTCCGCTGGCGGAAGAATTCGCCGACACGCGGCGGATCGAGCTCGAAGTCGGGCCCCGCGGCGCGCCGATCCTGCATTCGCCCTCCGTCGTCAGCATGGGCAATCCCCACGCCATATTCTGGGTGGAAGATCCGTACGCCTACGATCTCGCCAAGATCGGTCCGCTCCTTGAGCATCATCCGCTGTTCCCCGAGCGCGCAAATATCACGCTTGCAGCGACGCCGTCGCGCGACCGCATCGTGATCCGCACTTGGGAGCGCGGCGCCGGCTTGACCAAGGCCTGTGGCTCGGCGGCGTGCGCCGCCGCCGTCGCCGCGGCGCGGCTTCGTCGCACCGGCCGAAGGGTCACGGTGACGCTGCCCGGCGGCGATCTGGCAATCGAGTGGCGCGAGGCCGACGACCATGTGCTGATGACCGGCCCGGTCGAATTCGAGCACAAAGGCCGCTTCGACGCAGGCCTGTTCGCCGACGCCGGCACGGGAGCGGCTTCATGAGCGTCGAGGTCGTTACGTTCGGCTGCCGGCTCAATGCCGCCGAAGCGGAAGTGATCCGCCGCGAGGCCGAGCGCGCCGGCTTTGCCGACACCGTCGTGGTCAATACCTGCGCGGTGACGGCGGAGGCGGTGCGCCAGGCGCGACAGACGATCCGGGCGCTCCGCCGCGACCGCCCGCAAGCAAGGATCGTCGTCACCGGCTGTGCCGCGCAGACCGAGCCGCAGACCTTTATCGCCATGGCCGAGACCGATGGCGTGCTCGGCAACGCGGAGAAGCTTTCCGCCGCCGGATGGGCGCGGGCGCGCGATGCTTTCGCCATCGACAATGCGCCGAAGGCCATCGTCAACGACATCATGGCGGTCAAGCAGACTGCGGCGCATCTGGTCGATGTCTTTGCCGGCCGCACCCGCGCTTTCGTCCAGGTGCAGAACGGCTGCGATCACCGCTGTACCTTCTGCATCATTCCGTTCGGTCGCGGCAATTCGCGCTCGGTGCCGATGGGCGCCGTGGTCGACGATGTCCGGCACCTGGTTGCGAACAATTATTGCGAGATCGTGCTGACCGGCGTCGACATCACGAGCTACGGCGGCGATCTGCCGGGCGCGCCGAAGCTCGGCACGCTGGTGAAGCAGATCCTCAAGCACGTGCCCGAGCTCAAGCGGCTGCGGCTGTCATCGATCGATTCGGTCGAGGCCGATCGCGATCTGCTCGATGCCTTGGCGAGCGACGCGCGGCTGATGCCGCATCTGCATCTGTCGCTGCAGTCTGGCGACGATCTCATCCTCAAGCGCATGAAGCGCCGGCATCTGCGCGCCGACGCGATCGGGTTTTGCCGGCAGGTGCGCCGGCTGCGCCCGGACACGGTGTTCGGCGCCGATCTGATCGCCGGCTTCCCGACCGAGACCGAGGACATGTTCCAGCGTACGCTTGATCTCGTCGACGACTGCGGATTGACGCACCTGCACGTCTTTCCTTTCTCGCCGCGGCCGGGCACTCCGGCGGCGCGCATGCCGCAAGCCGGCCGCACGGTGGCCAAGGACCGCGCCCGGCGGCTGCGCGAGCGCGGCGCGCTGGCGCTCTCCCGCCATCTCGACGGCGAAGTCGGCGCGATCCGCCGCGTCCTGGTGGAAGAGCGCGAGGCGGGCCATACCGAGCAGTTCACCAAGGTTTTGCTCGCGGCACCGGCCGCGTCTGGCACGATCATCGATTTGCGGATTACCGGACACGACGGCAAGCAATTGCTTGCGGCTTGAGCTAAAATCGCCGCCAACGCGGAGACGGCACCATGGACGGCAGCGGGCAGAATTATACGATCGCGACGACGGAGCAACTCGAGGCTTTGTATACCGATGCACCGTACGGCCCGGCGATCTTCAAGGAAACCGACCGGATCACGCCGCAATACCGCAAGCTGATCGAAGCCGCGCCGTTCGTGGTGCTGGCGACCTGCGGTCCGGAAGGTCTCGACTGCTCGCCGCGCGGCGACCGGCCCGGCTTTGTCCGCGTGGTCGACGAGCATACGCTCGTCATTCCCGATCGCCGCGGCAACAACCGCATCGACAGTTTGCGCAATCTGGTGCGCGATCCGCGCCTGTCGCTGTTGTTTCTCATTCCCGGCGTCGGCGAGACCATGCGCGTTAACGGCCGCGCCACGATTTCCGCCGATCCGAAGCTGACCGAGAGCTTTGTCTTCAACGGCAAGGTGCCGAAATGCGTGCTGGTCGTGACGGTGGAGAAGGCCTACTTCCAGTGCACCAAAGCCATCATCCGTTCCAAGCTGTGGGATCCGGCGAGCATTGTCGATCGCAAGACCTTGCCGACGCCCGGCGCGATCCTTGCCGAATTGACCGACGGCAAAATGGGCGGCCCGGAGCACGACCGCCTGGCGCCCGCGCGCATCGAAGAGACGATTTATTGAGCGGTCATTTGCGAAGAACGCGGCGACGAAGGAATCGGCTTCACGGCTCAGGATAGTTTTGCTCCGCAAACAATGACGAGTGCTCGCGGTCTGAGCTCACCTCCGAGACGTTTGTCTCTTCGCCGTTCCACCCGCATTGCAACAGTAGCTCCCGCATGTGCTGCGGCACCGGCGCGATCACGCGGATCGGGTCGCGGTTCTTGTACAGCGGCACCGCGATCTCGCGGGCATGCAAATGCAGCGGCGGGCCGCCGTGCCGCGGCGCATGGCCGTAGATGGCGTCGCCCACGACCGGCCAACCCATTTCGGCGCAGTGCACGCGAATCTGATGCGTGCGCCCGGTCAAAAGGTCGAGGGAGAGCCAAGTCAACCTGCCGGAAGTCGAATCGCCGGAGGTCCGTCCGAGCACGCGCCATTTCGTCACGGCCGGCTGGCCGTTCGGATCGTGCTTCATCCACCAGCCGATCTTGTCGTCGAGGCGGCCGAGCGGCAGGTCGATCGTGCCTTCTTCGGCATCCGGGCCGCCTTCGACGATGGCCCAGTAGGTCTTGTCGATTAAGCCGTTGCGAAACAGCTTGCCGAGCTCCGCCAGCGCCTTGCGGTGACGGCCGAGAACGAGACAGCCGGAGGTGTCGCGATCGAGCCGGTGCGCCAGCGCCGGCGGCCGCGGCAATCCGAAGCGCAGCGCGTCGAAATGATCTTCGATCGACTCGCGGTTCCTGTCCTTGCTGTTCGGCGAGCCGCGATGCACGGCCATTCCGGCCGGCTTGTCGATCACCAGCATCAGCCCGTCGCGGTACAGGAGCCGCGACACCATCTCTTCCGGGGTCATGACGAAACCGCTATCACGGGCGCCGCATGCAGGAAACCACACAAGACCAATCCGATAACGCTCCGGCCGAAACGGCCGCAAACGGTCAATCGTGGTGGCGGCGGCTCGCCGGCGGGCTCAAGCGCTCGTCTTCCGCGCTCGGCGCCATTTCCGATCTCGTCACCAAGCGTCTCCTTGACGAGGCGATGCTGGAGGAAATTCACGACGGCTTGATCAGGGCCGATCTCGGCATTGGCACCGCGGCTCATATCGTGGACGCGCTGAGCAGGAGCCGGCACAACGCCGCGATTACGCCCGAGGAGGTCAAGACCGTGGTCGCGGCCGAGATCGAAAAGGCGCTGACGCCGGTGGCGCAACCGCTCGTCATCGATACGGCCAAAAAGCCCTTCGTCATTCTGGTCGCCGGCGTCAACGGTTCCGGCAAGACCACGACCATCGGCAAGCTGGCGGCAAAATTTCGTGCCGAGGGGCGCGCTGTCATGCTCGCGGCGGGCGACACGTTCCGCGCCGCGGCGATCGAGCAGCTCAAGATCTGGGCGACGCGTAGCGGCACCGACTTCATCGCCCGCGAAGCGGGCGCCGACGCCGCGGGTCTCGCCTTCGATGCGGTCAGCGCGGCGAAAGCGCGCGGCATCGGGATTCTTCTCATCGATACCGCCGGCCGGCTGCAGAATCGCAGCGAATTGATGGGAGAACTGGAGAAGATCGTCCGCGTGATCAAGAAAGTCGATGCCACCGCGCCGCATGCCGTGCTGCTCGTGCTCGACGCCACGGTCGGCCAGAACGCGCTGTCGCAGGTGGAGATTTTTGAGAAAGCGGTTGGCGTCACCGGCCTCATCATGACCAAGCTCGACGGCACCGCGCGCGGCGGCATCCTGGTCGCGCTCGCCGCCAAGTTCGCGTTGCCGGTGCACTATATCGGCGTCGGCGAGGGCATCGACGACCTGGCGCCGTTTTCGGCACGCGATTTTGCCCGCGCCATTGCGGGCTTGGATGAATAGAGCATATTCCACTCATTCCCGCCCAAGCGGGAATCCAGATGCTGGGTCGCCGCTTTCGCGGTGACGAGCGGCGACCTAAATAGCGAGTACCATGACGACAAAACCGCAGCTCAATCCGCTTCTCAAGCTGGCGCTCGATCTCGGGCCGCTGGTGCTGTTCTTTTTCGCCAATTCGCATTACGGCATTTTCGTCGCTACGGCGACTTTCATGATTGCCGTGCTGGCGGCGCTGGCGGTCTCCTATGTGCTGACGCGCCAGCTGCCGATCATGCCGGTCGTCACCGCGATCATCGTCGTGGTATTCGGCGGGCTCACCCTCATCCTGCACGACGCGACCTTCATCAAGGTCAAGCCGACCATCATCTATGCGCTGTTCGGCGCCGTCCTGATCGGCGGGCTTATCTTCAACAAGCCGCTTCTCGGCGTCGTCTTCGACTCGCTGTTCAATCTGACCGAAGAGGGCTGGCGCAAGCTGACGCTGCGCTGGGCCCTGTTCTTCTTCCTGCTTGCGGTTTTGAACGAGATCGTCTGGCGCAACGTCTCGACCGATATCTGGGTCGATTTCAAGGTGTTCGGCGTGATGCCGCTGACGTTCTTATTCGGTGCGCTGCAGGTTCCGCTGCTGAAGAAATACGCCGTCGAGCCGGCGGAGTAGGGACGCGTATCCCTGGACAGGCATTACGATTTCGCCGCGAGCGCCTTCTCGATCTGGGGCTTAAGCGTCGTTTCGTAATTCTCCGGGGTGATCGGGCCGACGAGCTTGTAAGCGATGCGGCTGTCGCGGCCGACGACGAAAGTTTCCGGCACGCCGTAGACACCCCAGTCGATCGCGGCGCGGCCGGATTGGTCGGCGCCGGCCGCGACGAAGGGATCGCCGTAGCGGCCGAGGAAACGCCGCGCGTTGTCGGGATCGTCCTTGTAATTGATGCCGACCAGGCGGAAGCGGGCGTCCTTCGCGATCTGCTCCAGAAGCGGCGCTTCGTCGTGGCACGGCACGCACCACGACGCCCACACGTTCACCACCGTGACGGCGCCCTTGAAATCCGCCGGGTTGATGCCGGGCACCGGCGCGCCGTCGCGCTCGAGCCCGGCGATCGGCGGCAGCGTCGTTTGCGGCGCCGGGTGACCGATCAGCGCCGAAGGAAGGAGCGAAGGATCGCCGGCATTGAGCTGGATCAGAAACAGCATGACGAGCCCGAGGAAAATGCCGAGCGGCAGCAGCACCAGCACGCGGTGCCAGCGCACAGTGCGGCTCTCGGGCTCCGCGGCGCTCATGCTTCTTCCTTCGCCGCTTCCCTGGTCTTTCGCAACGGCTGGTCGGAGGCCGAGCGGCGGGTGAACCCCTGCATTTCAAGTTCGGCAATTTTGCGCGTCTGCGCGCGATAGTCGGCGATCACCCAGATGATCAAGGCGCCGACGACGATAACCGCGGCGGCATAGGCCGCGGCGATGAAATCGATATGCGCTGTCGTCTCCATCATCAGCGCACGGCATTCGCCTGCATGAGCCGCAGCGTCCGCACGCGGCGGCGCAGGATTTCGTTGCGCATGGCGGCAAGAAGCAGCGTGAAGAACAGCAGGGTGAATGCGCCCGCCATGAAGAACAGCGGCATCAGGATCGTCGGATAGATGGTCGAGCCGCCGACGCGGAATACCGACGCGCCCTGGTGCAGCGTGTTCCACCAGTCGACCGAGAATTTGATGATCGGCAGATCGATGGCGCCGACCAGCGTCAGCACCGCTACTGCGCGCGCCGCGCGCGACGGATTCTCGACGGTGCGCCACAGCGCGATGATGGCGAGATAGAGCAGCAACAGCACCAATTCCGAAGTGAGGCGGGCGTCCCATACCCAATAGGTGCCCCATTCCGGCCGTCCCCACAGCGAACCGGTGACGAGGCAAAGCAGCGTGAACGCCGCGCCGATCGGCGCCGCCGCCTTGGCGGTCACGTCGGCGAGCGGATGGCGCCACACCAAAGTACCGAGCGCGGCGACCGACATCAGTCCCCAGCACAGCATGCCGAGCCATGCCGACGGCACATGCAGATACATGATCTTCACGGTGGCGCCCTGCTGGTAGTCGTTCGGCGCCACCACGGCCTGCTCGACGGCGAAGGCGGCGACCAGGACGGTCGCGCCGCCAAGCCAGGGAATGGTGCTGTCGGCGAGCTTGAGGAACCGCGACGGATTGGCGAGATCGAGGAGGGCCATCGGCAGCTTTCCGGTGAGTCGGGTTCTTAGTGCAGGTGCCGGCGGGAACACAATGCGGCCGGGCCAAATCCGCCGTCACTTTTGCATGAGCATGGTTGCCATTCCATGGCGCCGCCCGCTTTCCCGCTATTCCATTTCCTGCCGCAGCGCCGCGGCGGCGGCGAATGGTCCGACCACCAGGCTCGCCAGCGTCAGCGCGCAAAGGATCGTGAACGGCGTGCCGAACGGGGTGGGTCCGACGATCGCCGCATTGGCGGCGGCGACGCCGAAGATCAAGATCGGCACCGTCAGCGGCAGCACGATGATAGCGAGCAGCAATCCGCCGCGCCGCAGGGTTGCGGCGATGGCGGCACCGATCAGGCCGATAAAGGTCAGCGCCGGGGTGCCGACGAAGAGCGTCAGCATCAGCGCGCCTTCGGCCGGCAGATCGAGATTGAGAAGAAGCCCGATCAACGGCGCGCAAATCACCAGCGGCAGTCCGGTGGTGAGCCAATGGGCCAAGCCCTTGACTGCGACCACGAGTTCGAGCGGCGCGCGACCCATCAGAATCAGATCGAGCGAGCCGTCATCGCGGTCGCCGGCAAACAGCCGGTCGAGTGCGAGAAGGCTGGCAAGCAGCGCCGCGAGCCAGAGGATCGCCGGCCCGATGCGCTTAAGGAGCGCGAGGTCCGGGCCTATGGCGAAGGGAGTGAGCGTCACCACGACTAGAAAGAACAGCACGCCGATGAGCGCGCCGCCGCCCACGCGCACCGCGATGCGCATGTCGCGAACCAAAAGAGCGGTCAGCGCAGTCATGCCGCAGCCTCTCGATCAAGTCGCAGCTCCTGAGCATTGCCAAGTCCGATCGGGCCGTGGCTGGCGGCGAGGATGAGGCCGCCTCCCGCCAGGTGCGTGCCCATGAGCTCGGCGAGCCGGTTCTGCGCCGCGACATCCAGTGTGCTGGTCGGCTCGTCGAGAAGCCATAGCGGACGCGGAGCGGCGACGAGCCGGGCAATGGACAGCCGTCGGCGCTGTCCGGCGGAAAGATAAGCCGCCGGCAGGTCGGCGACTGCGCCAAGCCCGACCGCATCGAGCGCCTCTGCGACATCGTCCGACCCGCCGAAAAAACCCGCCCAAAAGCGCAAATTTTCCGCAACCGAAAGCGAGCCCTTCAGCGCATCCTGGTGCCCGAGATAATGCGCCTGTTCGGCGATGCTCAATTCGGGATTGCCCCCTTCAAGATCGAGCCGCCCCGCCGCCAGCCGGACAAGGCCCGTGACGGTCCGCAAAAGCGATGATTTTCCAGCGCCATTGCGGCCGGTAATGATCAAAGCCTCGCCGGACGCCACGGCGAAGTTGACGCCGGCGAAGACGTCGCGTCCGCCGCGGTGACAGGCCAGTTCGACGGCGATGAGGCGCATCAGCAACGATCCAGCCGCGGTTTTTGTCGCGATTTTCCGGCCCCTCGGGCGATCCACGGCATGTTAGCGGATCATTCCTTGCTGAACTGGCACAACAGACGAAAAGACCTTATAAGCCGCAGGTCGGATAGCGGCGCGCCGGCGACGCCGCCAAGTCCGGCCGCCACTGCTCCGTCGGAGCCTGTTTCGGCAATATTTTGCCTCCGAATTGCGCCGGCGCCCCGCCGGTGGGATGGGAAAAAAGTCATGGAATCGCTCGATAGCTTCAAGTGCCTGCGGCCGCTCAAGGTCGGCTCCAAAACCTATGCCTATTACAGCCTGCCGGCGGCGGAAAAAAACGGCTTAAAGGGGATTTCCAGGCTACCCTTTTCGCTCAAGGTCCTGCTGGAAAATCTGCTGCGCAACGAGGACGGCCGCTCGGTCACCAAGGAGGACATCCAGGCCGTCGCGCAATGGCTGAAATCCAAGACATCCGAGCGCGAGATCGCGTTCCGGCCGGCCCGCGTGCTGATGCAGGATTTCACCGGCGTACCGGCGGTGGTCGATCTCGCCGCCATGCGCGACGCGATGCAGCACCTCGGCGGCGAGCCTAAGAAGATCAATCCGCTGGTTCCGGTCGATCTCGTCATCGATCACTCGGTCGCGGTCAATCATTTCGGCAATGCCTTGGCGTTCAAGCAGAACGTCGAGGATGAGTACAAACAGAACCTGGAGCGCTACCGCTTCCTGAAATGGGCGCAACGCTCGTTCGAGGATTTCCGCGTCGTGCCGCCCGGCACCGGCATCTGCCACCAGGTCAATCTCGAATATCTGTCGCAGACCGTGTGGACGGCGAAGGCCAAGATCCAATTTCCGGACAAGAAGACCGTCGCCACCGAGCTTGCCTATCCGGACACGCTGGTCGGCACCGACTCGCACACCACTATGGTCAACGGGCTGTCGGTGCTCGGCTGGGGCGTCGGCGGTATCGAGGCCGAAGCCGCCATGCTCGGCCAGCCCTATTCAATGCTGCTGCCGGAAGTGATCGGTGTGCGGCTAAACGGCAAGCTCAAGGAAGGCATGACCGCGACCGACCTCGTGCTCACGGTGACGCAGATGCTGCGCAAGCGCGGCGTGGTTGGAAAATTTGTCGAATTCTTCGGTCCGGGTCTCGCTAGTCTCTCGATCGCCGACCGCGCCACCGTCGGCAATATGTCGCCGGAATATGGTGCGACCTGCGGCTTCTTCCCGATCGACGACGACACTATCCGCTATCTGCGCGACACCGGCCGTTCGGCCGAACGCATTGCGCTGGTCATCGCCTACGCCAAGGCGCAGGGTATGTACCGCACCAAGACCACGCCGGATCCGATGTTCACCGACGTGCTGAAACTCGAATTGGGCTCAATCGAGCCGTCGCTCGCCGGGCCCAAGCGCCCGCAGGACCGCATCGCGCTCAAAGAGGTCAAGAGCGGCTTTGCCTGGTCGATGGACAAGGAGTTCAACAAGGCCGCCGAGATTGACAAGCGGGTGCCGGTCGAGGGTCGCAAGCACACGCTCGGTCACGGCGACGTGGTGATTGCGGCGATCACGTCCTGCACCAATACCTCCAATCCCAGCGTGATGGTCGCGGCGGGGTTGTTGGCCCGCAAGGCCGTGGCGAAGGGGCTCACCGTAAAACCGTGGGTGAAGACCTCGCTGGCGCCCGGTTCGCAGGTCGTCGCCGAATATCTGGCGAAATCCGGCTTGCAGAAGGACCTCGACGCGCTCGGCTTCAATCTGGTCGGCTTCGGCTGCACCACCTGCATCGGCAATTCGGGACCGCTGCCGGAGGAGATTTCCGAGGCGATCAACAAGAACGATTTGGTGGCGGCCGCAGTGCTGTCCGGCAATCGCAACTTCGAAGGCCGCGTCAATGCCGACGTGCGCGCCAACTACCTCGCTTCGCCGCCGCTCGTGGTCGCCTATGCGATTGCCGGTTCGATGCAGGTCGACGTCGCCAAGCAGCCGCTCGGCACCGACCAGAAGGGCCGCAAAGTCTATCTGCGCGATATCTGGCCGTCGAACCGCGAGATCACCGACGTCATTCGCAAGAGCATCAATAAGCAGATGTTCACGAAGAAATACGGCGACGTGTTCAAGGGCGACGCCAACTGGCGCAAGATCAGCGTCGCCGGCGGGCTAACCTTCAAGTGGGACGATCGCTCCACTTACGTGCAGAACCCGCCGTATTTCGAAGGCATGCCGAAGCGCAGCCAGCCGATCGAGGACATCGTCGATGCGCGCATCCTCGGGCTGTTCCTCGATTCGATCACCACCGATCACATCTCGCCGGCCGGCTCGATCAAGGAAGAGAGCCCGGCGGGCGAATATCTGCGCGATCATCAGGTGCGTCCGCGGGACTTCAATCAATACGGCACGCGGCGCGGCAATCATCAGGTGATGATGCGCGGCACCTTCGCCAATATCCGCATCAAGAACCAGATGCTGCCGGGGGTCGAAGGCGGCTACACCATCCATTATCCGTCGAAGCAGCGCATGACGATCTACGACGCGGCGATGCGCTACAAATCCGAGCACGTGCCGCTTGTCGTGTTCGCCGGCAAGGAGTACGGCACCGGCTCGTCGCGCGACTGGGCGGCGAAGGGCGCCATTCTGCTTGGCGTGCGCGCGGTGATCGCGCAGAGCTTCGAGCGCATCCACCGCTCCAATCTGGTCGGCATGGGCGTCGTGCCTCTCGTGTTCGAGGAAGGCACGTCCTGGCAAACGCTGGGCTTGAAGGGCGACGAGCAGGTCACCATTCGCGGCCTGCATGGCGATCTCAAGCCGCATCAGCGCTTGATGGCGGAGATCATCGCCTCCGACGGCGGACTCAAGCGGGTGCCGCTGATCTGCCGCATCGATACCGCCGACGAGCTCGACTATTACAGGAGCGGCGGCATTCTGCAGTACGTGCTGCGGCGACTTGCGGCCTGATCCGGATTTCCGAACGGATCATGCGCAAATGAAGTCCTCTCACTGCGAATTGAGTAGCAGGTGACCGCCGCTGGCGGTAAAGATGCCGACGTCACGAAATCGTCACCGAGCACCAAGTCGCTGTTGGGGGTCTGGGGGTGGAGGTTCGGAATGCTGCGTCGCGGCCTCGCGTCGGCATCCCTCGTCGCTGGTTTCCTGATTGCGACTTTTGTGCTGGCTCGCGCCGCCGAGCCGCGGGCGCTGCTTGAGCTGTTCACCAGTCAAGGCTGCTCGTCCTGCCCGCCCGCCGATAAGCTGCTCGCCGAATTGATGGCCGATCCTTCGCTCATCGCGCTAAGCCTGCCGATCGATTACTGGGACTATCTCGGCTGGAAAGACACCTTGGCGAGCCCCGCGCATTCGGCGCGGCAGCGGGCTTATGCGCAAGTGCGCGGCGATCGTCAGGTCTATACGCCGCAGATCGTGGTCAATGGCGCAATGCACGTGCTCGGCAGCGACAAGGGCGCAATCGAGCACGCGATCGCGCTGACCGATCAAAAACCGGGCGTGATGTCGGTGCCGGTATCGCTGACGGTCGGCGGCAGCGGCGTGAGCGTCAAAGTCGAGTCGGCGGAAAGCGCGCCTAGCGCC
>Ga0335078_10008273_pt1 | contig 15473 bp, 8 predicted proteins | sample Lox_Sample_32_FD_206711 | JGI IMG/M metagenome (GOLD analysis project Ga0335078, IMG submission 206711) | Soil microbial communities from Loxahatchee National Wildlife Refuge, Florida, United States - Lox_Sample_3.2 | ecosystem: Environmental > Terrestrial > Soil > Wetlands | place: USA: Florida... | reverse complement strand
AAGCCGGGGGGCACATTGCTCCGCGGACAAGGTGCGCATGTTAGCTCTGCTCAAGGCGCTGCTGCTGCTTTCGCTGGTCGCGTTAAACGCCTTCTTCGTCTCCGCCGAGTACTCACTCATCCGCATCCGGCGGACGCGTCTCGAGCAACTGATCGCTGAAGGCAACAAGCCGGCTCGGTTGATCCGGACTCTGCTAGCCGATACCAGTCTGCTCTTTTCCGGCATCCAGCTGGGGATTACGGTGGCGAGCCTGCTGATGGGCTGGCTGGGCGAGCGCATTGTGGCCCAGGCGCTCGAGCGTCTTCTCCAGGGACATCTGCACCGTTACGCGTCGCTGGCGATTGCGCATTCGATTGCGATCGGGGTGGCGTTCGTGTTCGTCACGGTGCTGCTGATGGTGTTGGGCGAACTGGTCCCCAAGACCTTCGCCTATGAACGCGCCGAGCGGGTGGCGATCGTGGTGGCCCGGCCCATGACGCTGTTTTTCCGGCTTGCGCAGCTGCCGGTCCGGCTTCTCGGCAAGCTCTCAGTCGGGCTGATGCGCGCTCTGGGAGCACGGTCCACGGTTCCCTGGGGCCAGATCCACACGCCGGAAGAAGTGAAGCTGATCGTATCCGCCATCCGCGAGGGCGGCCTGCTGGAAGAAGAGCAGGAGGAGATGATTCACGGGGTGTTCGAGCTCGATACCGTGACCGTGCGCGCCATCATGGTACCCTGGCCGAAGGTCATCACACTGCCAGTCACGAGTTCCCTGAGCGAAGTCCTGGAGCGCGTAGTTGCCGACCAGCACACGCGAGTTCCCGTGTCCGAAGGCTCGCCCGACGAGATCGTGGGTATCCTTCACACCAAGGACCTGCTGGCTCTTTTCCTCGAGAGACAGCGAACCGGTTTTTCCCCCGACACCTCGTTCGATCTGCGCAGCCTGCTGCACCAGCCCCTGATCGTGCCGGAGACCATGACGCTGAACCAGATGCTGCAGGAATTCCGGCCGCGGCGCGCCCAGGCTGCGCTGGTGGTGGACGAGTTCGGCACCTTTGTCGGGCTGGTGACTCTGGAAGATGTTCTCGAAGAGATCGTGGGTGAGATCAGCGACGAGCATGACCGCGAGGAGCGGCCCATCGAGCGCGTGAGCGAGAACGTCCTGCGGGTGGACGGTTCGCTCGGGCTGCGCGAGCTCGCCGACGACTACGGGATCGAGCTCCCGCGCGACGCGGGCTATGAGACGCTGGCGGGCTTCGTCCTCGACCGTCTCGGCGCAGTGCCCCAGGGCGGAGAGACCTTCGTCTTCGGCAACCACCACTACACCATCATGAAGATGGATGGCCGGCGCGTGGCGAGCGTCCGCGTGGAGAAACTTCCCGGACCATTCCCGGAGACGGGAACGCCGGCCGCTTCGGGAACTAGGGGGCGCTGAGCCGCCTTAATACCATCAGAACACGGCCGTTTTCGGCGCCCCAAGGCGCACCGGATCGCCCTTGTGGGCGCCGAGGATGCCGGCGGCCGAGGCCTCGCGGGCGGAAATCTCTACGAATCCCGCGCTGCCCACGATGGCGAAGATTTCTCCCGGCTCGCCCGCGGAATAACTGGTCACCAAGTGCGTAATCGCGCGTTTCCGGACCAGCAGCCGGAAGCGCGGGGGCAGATCGCCGGGCCTGAAGTTGGTGACCACGTTGCCGAACTTGTCGACGCGCAGCACGGACCCTTCGAGACGCCCGTCGCCCGATTTCTGAGGTCTGGGCGCGGCGACGCGGACATAATCGCCGATGATGGGACCGAAGTGTGCGGCGGCCGTTCCGCGGCTCAGCCAAGCGGCGACGGGCGCAAAGATGTCGCGGCCTTGAAACGTCTGGCTCACCGGACGCCGAAAGTACTGCTCAGCGAGGATCTGGCGCACCTCGAACGCGGGCTCGCGCTCGTAAATGAGCGAGAAGATGCCATTGTCAGGCCCGACAAAGACGGCGTCGGGGGTGCTGAGCAGGACGGATCGCCGCTCGGAGCCGACTCCCGGGTCCACCACGACCAGGTGAATCGTGCCGTGTGGAAAATAGCCGTAACTCTGGGCGAGCGTGAGCGCGCCTTCCAGCACGTCGAACGATTCCACTTCGTGGGTGAGATCCACGAGCTTGGCCTCAGGGTTGATGGCTAGGATCACACCCTTCATGATGCCGACGAAGGGATCGCGCAAGCCGAAGTCGGTGGTTATCGTGATAAGAGCGGGCATGGATACAGCGCGGTCCTCCTCAGGATTGCACCCGGCCGAACCGCACGAAGTCGTAGTCGGGATCGGCCTCCAGTGCGCGGAGCCACACCCGGACGGCAGCGGCAGGCTCTTCGAGCAAGGCCAGGCTGAAGCCGAGCGCGTGATACACAAAAGCATCGCCGGCTCGGTAGTCCAGAGCGTCCTCGTAAGCGGCGCGCGCGCCCCGCCAGTTTCCGGCCAGTACGCATTGATATCCTCGCTCGCAGGCGTGCTTCCACCCCTCGAGACCGTGCCCGGACGGGGTGGCCACGCGCCCCTCCTGCCGAATCTCCAGAAGCCTGCGGGCACAATCGGGAAGGCTGTCCGTCGCCGGAGAATCGTCAAAAATCGCGGCCGACTGCACCAACTCGCGCAAAGCCTGATTCAGGTCCTGGACGCCGGGTTCCGGCCCGTAAAGCAGTCGCACGCCGCGGCGGTAGTGCTCGCGGCTGGTAAGCAGCGCCTCGGTGCGGATCAGGAACTCCTCGGCCTTGGCGTGCTGCGGATCGAGCTCGAGGGCGCGACGGTAGCAGGCGGCAGCGCGTTCCAGCTGGCCGAGGGTCCCACAAGCATTTCCCAGGATGTAGTGGGTGTCGGCGTCCTGCTGGTCGGCCTGAAGGGCTCGTTCCAGTGCGGTCAGGGCTACGTCCGGCTGCCGGATTTCCAGATAGCAGACGCCGAGCGCGCGCCAGGCCGGGGCATTGGACGAATCCTCGGCGACAACCTGACTCAACTTGTCGATAGCGCCGGAGAAGTCGGCGCGGCTCAGCGCGTCGAGTCCCTGCTGCAGGCGTCCTTCGATGTGTTCAGCCGGCACGATGTTCCTCTTCGCCGGGCACAGCGCTCCCGCCGAACATGGCCCGGTAGTCTCTGAAGGTCAACGGCGGCACGCGAGCAGCGGCCAGGTTCTCTTCCACGTGCCTCGGCCGGCTCATGCCGACCAGCGCGGCGGTTATCCCCGGCGTCGAGCGCACGAATTGAATGGCGCGTTGCGCGTCGGTGGCGAGGCCACCGAGGTGGTCGACGATCTCCGCCGGCAGGCCTTCGGTCAGCCGGCCTTGCAAAAGGCTTGCGCTGGCAAAAACCATCAGACCGCGCGAGCGCGCCGCCATCAGCGCCGGCGCCGGTTTGTCGTCCAGAAGCTGCATACTCGGATCGAGCGCTTCCAGCATCGCGAGGTTGAAGGGCAACTGCACAGCCCGAAAATGATGCGCAGGGCCCCCGACTTCCTCTGCCACTTTCAGGACCTCCACCAGGGAAAGGGCATCTCGCGCTCCCGGTTGTACCCGATACGCGTTCCACGTCGCCGTGCCGTAAGCGGCAATCTTGCCGGCTTGCACCGCCTCCTCGAGGGCTGCGAAGGCTGACTTGAGGCGCTCGTAGAAGGCATCTCGAGTCTCACGCTCGAGTTGCGTCTCCGGGTTGTGGATGTAGTAGAGGTCGATCGTCTCCAGACCCAGGTTGCGCCGGCTGACGTCAATTTGATCCATCAGATATTCCGGCGACATGACGTGGCAGCCCGCCGCTACGTCCTCCGGCCGCACCAATCCGGTGTTCAGAAAGCGCTCCCGCAAGTACGCACTGGGATCTGACGGCTCCTCGCCGTCGAAGCTCAGGAATCCGCCCTTGGTGGCGATGAAGACCTCGTCGCGGCGCAGCTTCCCGGCTGCAACGCGTTCCGCCAACGCTGCGCCGATGCTGCGCTCGCTGCGCTGGTGACGATAATTCACGGCAGTATCGAATACGTTGACACCGAGTTCGAGTGCCCGATTTACCGCCTCGCGATAGAGGGCGTCCGTGGCTTCGTCCGCCTCGCCAAGATAGGTTCCGAGCCCGATCGAGGAGAGCCAGAGGTGGTGCGTGTCGCGGAAGTGTCCGGGAAACTGTCCGCCAAAGTGATCGCGAAACCGGGCGGTTCCTTCAGGCGTGGCGCGTCCGGGTACGAGTTGTATCTGTTGGGCCATTAACCTCCTATAGTCGCTCGGCGCTGGCTTCGCAGGCAAGCAGCCGGTTGATTTCCTGGCGAGGGCGGATTCTGAGAATCAGTTGGATCTCGAGGCCGGACCGGACCGAACAAGAATCTCGGTAATAGCAACGCCGGTTCTGTGTTGCGATTCGTATTCAGTTTCACGTCCCGCAGTGTTAACCGCGTTCCGCGGTGGGCCCCGCTCGATCTTTTCGGACCACCTGCCGTGGCGGTTCGACCGCCCGGCGGCTGCCCCCCCGGGATAGCTCACGTGCCAGCAATGACCACGACGACAGACGCGTAGCCGAGCCGAAGTGTAATCGAAAGTAGACGCTTAAGCACGGCCGATCGGCGAATAATTGGACGCTTCAGTTCGGCGGCGCCGGATCTCCCGCCCAACGGCGCGGCAAAGGGATTGCAACAGCGAATGCGAGCTTTGCGCACCGAGTTGAGTGGCTAGAGCGCGGCACCCCCGGACAGATGGCGGTTGGTAAGCCATTCATTTAAGGCAAGTTGGCATTAACGGCCGATAGGGCCGCAGCGGGCGCAAGGATGTCCTGTCGTGGGCCACCGGCGGAGGATCTCCCACCGCGCAACTGTTCAGAGTTCGGCTCAAGAACCATGCTTTGGTAGCGCGAATGCTTAAACAGGGGCGGGTTGAGAAGCGTTTCACCAAGCCCTTATCAGCGATCGACTGGAAATTGGCCGGGTGCGCTTGTGATCTGGCGCGGTTCAGTTGCTGTGTTAAGGCACCACGAATACTGATTCCGGCGTTAAACAATTTCCGACGTGATCGAAGCAGGAGAGAACGATGCTGAAAAGCTGCGTCTCGAAAGTCGTTTTCAGTCTGACACTCCGAACCGGGGTAGTCGCCGTGGCCGCTTGTCTTCTGATGATCGCCACCGGTGCTCCGTCTATGCTGGCCCGCAGCGGGCCGGCTGGACCTGACCAGGCGTCCATGACGACTTCGCGCCCGGACTCTGCAAGCCAGGCTCGGGTGCAGGCGAGCTATTTGAGCCTGCCGCTGAGCTTCGAGCCCAACGTGGGTCAGGCTCATCGGAAGAGCGGGCCCGGTTTCCTCTCGCGCGGCAGCGGCTACTCGATCTACCTGACCGGGTCGGGAGCAACGCTGGCTCTGCGCCACCCGCATGTGAGCCGGAGGCGAAGCGACATTCCAACCGTGCTGCGAATGCAGCTTGTGAACGGGAATCCGAACGCCGCCATGGCCGCGCTCGATCGGCAGCCAGGGAAAAGCAATTACTTCATCGGTGACGATCCATCAAAGTGGCTCACCAACGTGGCACACTACGGCAGAGTTGCGGCGCGCGCAGTCTACCCGGGCATAGATTTGATCTATCACGGCAATCAGGGTCAGCTCGAGTACGACTTCGAAATCACGCCCGGCGCAAGCCCGCGCGTCATCCGCATGGCGCTCGAGGGCGCACAATCGGCAAGCATCAACGCCCAGGGCGACCTGGTCGTCCGCGTGGACGGTGGGAAAGTGCTGTTCCGTGCTCCGGTGGCCTATCAGGAAACGAGCAGTGGACGGCACGTTGTACCGAGCAGCTATAGGGTGACGAAGGGGCAAATAAGATTTCGGGTGGCAAAGTACGATAAGCGCCAGCCGCTGGTAATCGATCCGACATTGGCATACTCCACGTATATCGGTGGCAGCAGCATCGACGGCGCCAACGCAATCGCTGTGGCGCCGGACAACACGGCATTCGTCGCGGGTGAGACTTTCTCGTCTGATTTCCCGCCGGTGCATCCGGTGGAGGGGTTTATTGGGGGCGAAGATGCATTCGTGGCGAAGATCAGCACCGACGGGTCCACTCTGCTGTATTCGACTTACCTGGGGGGCTCGGTTTACACCTACGCCACCGCGATCGCCGTCGATACTTTCGGTGATGCTTACGTCGCGGGAGCTACGGACTCCCCGGACTATCCCGCCACGCCGCTGGTCTTCGATACGCTTTGCGGAAGCGACGGCAAGTGCGGAGCCAGTTACAACCTGAATGGTCTTACGGTATTCAACGGCTTCGTAACTGAGCTGAATTCAGCCGGCTCGGGGCTGTCTTACTCGAGCTTTATCGGGGGTTACCAGGAAACTGAGGCCAACGCCATCTTTGTTGACGGCGCCCACAACGCTTACATCACAGGAGAGATCGGTCCCCCGATACCGTGGCAGCAAAATGGACCCGCCGGTTACTTCCCGATCGATCATGGATTTCAGTCTGCGAACGGAGGCGCGGCCGATGCCTTCGTGCTTAAGGTCGACGCGACCGCATCGGACGCCCTCTATTCCAGCTATCTCGGCGGCGCCGATGAGGACATCGGCTACGGCGTCACCGCGGACTCAGGCGAGAATGCCTATGTAACCGGCCTGACTTATTCCACTCCAAGCGATGTCCCGCCGTTCCCGATCAGCGCCGGAGCGCTACAGACCACCTACGGAGGTTCGGGTGACGCTTTCCTCGTCAAGGTTGACACCACGGGGTCTGGCGCGGCCTCCCTGGTCTACTCCAGCTATCTCGGAGGCTCGGGACTCGACCAGGCCAAGGGCATCGCTCTGGACAGCAACGCCGACACCTATATCACCGGCACCATAACTTCGACCGCCTCCTCGCTCGGCTTCGCCGTCCCTGCGGGAGCTTATCAGTCCGACTGCGCGCTGGACTCGCTCAGCCAATGCGAAGGCGATGTCTTCGTCGCCAAGATGAATCCGGCGAAGAGCGGTGCCGCGTCTATGCTGTACTTCACCTATTTGGGCGGCGCCGGCGCCGACGGCGGGTACGCCATTGCGCTCGACCCGAGCGATAACGTCTACGTGACCGGCACCACGGTCTCAACCAACTTCCCGGTGACGTCCGGCGTGTTTCAGACCCAATATGGCGGCGGCGACGCGGATGCATTCGTCGCCAAGATGACGCTCGGGGGCAAGGGTACGAGCGACCTCGACTACTCGAGTTACCTCGGTGGTACCAATACGGATACGGGCAACGGCATCGCGGTGGATATTGACGGGTCGGCGTATGTGGCGGGTCAAACGTGTTCGGAGGATTTCCCGATCGCGAACGCGCTGCAGAGCGCGCCGAACGGCAATTGCGACGCCTTCGTCACCAAGGTGAGTACGCAGCCGGGCATCGCGCTGACTCCGGCCGGTTTGATCTTCCCTACACAGAACGTGGGAACGACCAGCCAGTCGCAAAGCATAACCTTGAGTAATGCGGATACGGCGGTCACGATTTCGAGCATTACAATCACGGGTCCATTCGCCGAGACAAACACCTGCGGCAGCTCTGTCGCAGCCGACAGCACCTGCGCCATCACTGTCACTTTCACGCCCACCGCCAGCGGCGTGCAGAAGGGGACTGTTACACTGACGGACAGCGCGCCCGGCAGTCCGCAAACCATCAATCTGACCGGCAGCACATCGTCCGTAACCCTTTCGAGCTCCACGCTCGCCTTTGGAAGTCAGGCAATCGGCGTGACCAGTCCTCCGCAGACCGTGACGCTGACCAACAACGGAACTACGGCTCTTACAATTTCGAGCGTAGCGGTGAGCGGCCAGTTCTCTGAATCTTCGAGCGACAATGGCGACTGCACCAAGGCGCCGCTCCAGCCCACCACCAATTGTGTGATCACTGTGGTGTTCGGCCCGGTAGTGGCCGGCGCCAGCATCGGAGCTCTGACGATTACCGATAATGCGGCTGGCAGCCCACAAGTGGTGCTGTTGACCGGCACGGGACTCGCGGAGCCCGCGGTTACGCTCTCGCCGAATACGCTCAGTTTTGCAAGCCAGATCGTTAACACCACCAGCGCCGCCCAGGTTGTGACCATCACCAACACCGGCACTGCGTCACTGACCGTGAGCGGGGTTGCGGTGAGCGGACCGTTTGCCGAGACCAATACCTGCACGGCTGCGGTGGCGCCGAGCGCGCTTTGCACCGTGAGTGTCACCTTCACGCCGACCGCAGGAGGAGGGGCTCTCGGGACCTTGACCGTCACTGACAACGCCGCGAGCAGTCCTCAGCTCGTCTCCCTGACCGGCACCGGCGCCGCGGCGCCTATCGTCAGCCTCACCCCGGCCACCCTGACCTTTGCGAACCAGGACCTGGGCACCACTAGCTCGCCACAACTGATTACCTTGAAGAATACGGGCGGCGCGGCACTGACGGTATCGAGCGTAACCGCCACCGGCGACTTTGCTTCGACCAATACTTGCGGGAGCAGCGTGGGAGCGGGTGCGTCCTGCACCATCAGCGTGACCTTCGCGCCCACCGCGTCCGGCAGCCGCAACGGGTCCGTCACGATTACGGATAATGCGGCGGACAGCCCGCAGACGGTCGTTGTGGCCGGCACGGGCGTAGCGGCCCCAGCCGTGACGCTGTCGGTGCCGAACCTGAACTTCTCGCCCCAGCCGGTAGGCACCACCAGCTCTGCTCAGACGGTCACCGTAACCAATTCGGGCACGGCCAACCTGTCCATCAGCGGTATCTCGGTTACCGGGGCGTTCACCCAGACGAATACCTGCGGGCCCAGCCTTGTGCCGCAGGCGACCTGCGCGATCAGCGTGGTCTTTGCCCCCACGGCAGCAGGCACCGCTTCAGGGTCGCTCAAAGTTACTGACAACGCTCCTAACAGCCCGCAGTCCCTGGGGCTCGGAGGCGCTGGTTCGGACTTCGCGGTTACGGCCGCGCCGGCCTCGGGCACTATCATCGCCGGGAACTCAGCCACCTTTACCGTGACGGTGACTCCGTCCTTCGGATTCAACGCGACGGTGAATGTGGCGTGCAGCGGTCTGCCTGGCGCCTCGTCATGCACCGCTTCGCCAAGTTCGGTCACGCCGAGCGGAACGACTCCGATCACGGCAACGTTGACCATTACGACCAGGGCGCGCACCATGGTGCCGCCCCGTAGCTGGCCCTCGCCGCGATTCCCCGGTTTCGGCCTGGCTTCAGCGCTGTATGCTCTGGCGCTGCTGGCGTTGCTTTCCCTGGGCGTCCTGGTGACGCGCCGCAGATTCGGCTGGGCGCTGGCGGTTCTGCTGCTGACGCTCTTTGCCATGCTTGCTGTGGCCGCCTGCGGCGGAGGCTCCGGTTATACAAATCCGACCGGCACGCCGGCGGGCAACTACACGGTCAAGGTCACGGGAACTTCGGGGAGTCTGTCGAATTCCTCGACGATCAATCTGACGGTGCAGTAGAACGGTCAAGGCTGATCTTGGAATGTAAGGTTGGAATTTGGATGTCAGATATCAGGAGACACTGAATGCGTAACGCTTACTGGTTCATCGCGGCATTGCTGCTTCTGCCTTTGCCAGCCGCAGCCCAGAACACTCCGTCCCTGGAGGTGTTTGGCGGTTACAACCACGTGGTGGGTAACCTGAACAACTCGAGCTTCAATTTGAACGGCTTCGAAGGGTCCGTGACCGAGAATCTCAACAAGTGGTTCGGCGGCACACTTGACATCGGTACGGCATTCGGCACCGAAGCGGGGTACAAGGTGAATTCGCAGACCATAGCCTATGGACCCGTGTTCACCTACCGAAAAAACCCCAAAATCGTGCCCTTCGCTCATGGCCTGCTGGGTGCGGTCCGCGGCAGCGCGGAGTACCTGGGCGTCTCGAAACCCGAATACCGCTTCGGAATGATGGGCGGCGGCGGCGCGGATGTCAGATTGAACGACCGGTTATCGCTGAGAGTGATACAGGTCGATTATCTCTTGACGCGCTTCAGTTCAATGCGTCAGGACAACGTCCGGATTTCTGCCGGATTCGTGTTTCGCTTCGGGCATAAGTAGCGGCGGGGTACAGCGGCCCGCGCGCGCCCTGTGTACTTCCTTCCTGCATCGCCAGGGCTGCTTCTTGATCTGCAGCCCATCTTTGCATCCGCCGGCGGCCAGCTTGCAATCCACACTGCCGGCTTTCCATCCGCTGGTCTCCCTTCACCACTGAGCGCCCCTGAACGCGCCGGGCCACCATCTTTTTCAGTGCGGGCGAGACAACCAAAAGACCGCAAAGCAACGTTTAGAGAGTATTTACGGAACGTTTATGCCTCGTTTATGGCTGCAGCACTACATTGAGATTGATCGTCAGGAGCGGGGCAGAGTTGATTTCCGGGAACCTGAACTCCGCGCGTCAGAAGCTGGCGCGCGACCGGAGTGCGGAATCCAGGCTGCAGGTCAAGGTGGTTTTTACGACCGGGGCCGGCACCGTGGCAGCGCTCGAAGCCGCCGGGCGCCTGACGCGAGGGCTGGACGCGCACTTTTGGATTTATGCGCCGCTGGTGGTTCCACGCCGAGTTCCGCTGGATCAGCCGCTAGTCGACCCGGATCACGTGCGGCGTCAACTACTAGAAGCGCTTTCTGGTTTTCTGACGGAGAATGATCTTCACATTGAGATCTGCCTGTGTCGCGACCAGCGCGAATGTTTTGAACAGATGCTTCCCCCCGGCTCGCTCGTTTTTCTAGGCGGCCGCTCTTCCTGGCGGGCGCTGCGCGAACGGCGCCTGGAAAAGCTGCTGCGCGGGCTTGGGCACGATGTGGTTTTTGTGACGCAAAGCGGAGGAAGAGATGTTTGATCTCTTTTACGTCTTGGTTGGAGTGATCTTCTTCGTGGGCTCATGGGTGTTAGCCAAAGCCTGCGATCGCATGTAGGAGGCTGAGTTTATGGATTACGTGATTGCGGGCATTGCGGCTGTCTTCTTATTCGGCTACCTGGTATATGCACTGCTGCGCCCCGAGCGTTTCTGAGGAGAGGTCATGACTGCCATCGGAATTCTCAATATCGTCGTATTTCTGCTGGTGGTGCTGGCGCTCACCAAGCCTTTGGGCGTCTTCATGACGAAGCTCTTTCAGGGTGAGCGAACCTTCCTGCATCCGCTGATCCGTCCGCTGGAGAAGCTGACGTATCGCTTTTGCGGTGTGCGCGAGGATACCGAGCAGCGCTGGACACAGTATGCCGCCTCGCTAATCGCCTTCAGCCTGGTGGGCCTTCTGTTCGCTTACGTCATCCAGCGCTTGCAAGGGATTCTGCCGCTCAACCCGAACCATTTCAGCACGGTCCATCCGCCCTCCGGCGCGACTCCAGTGACGCCGGACCTCGCCTTCAATACCGCGGCCAGTTTCGTGACCAACACCAACTGGCAGAATTACTTTGGCGAGACCACACTCAGCTACTTTGTGCAAATGACCGTGATGACAGTGCAGAACTTTGTTTCTGCTGCCGCGGGCGTGGCCGTCTCCGTAGCCCTCATTCGCGGATTTGCGCGCAAACACGTAAACAGCATCGGCAATTTCTGGGTCGACCTGACCCGGGCCACCCTATACGTTTTCCTGCCGCTGTCGCTGCTCGGCGCGCTCTTCCTCTGCTCGCAGGGCGTGATTCAGAATTTCAAGGCCAACGACGCGGTGAAGACGGTGGAAGGCGCAGCGCAGATCATCCCGCAGGGCCCGGTCGCTTCGCAGGAAGCAATCAAGATGGTGGGAACCAACGGCGGCGGCTTTTTCAACGCCAATTCCTCCCACCCGTTCGAGAATCCCACGCCACTGACTAACTTCATCGAAATGCTGATGATTTTCGTGATTCCGGCGGGCCTTACGTATCAGTTTGGGAGGATGGTGGCCGACCGGCGCCAGGGCTGGGCGTTATTCGCCGCCATGAGCGTGTTATTCCTGGCGGGTGTATTTGTCTGTTATTCGGCGGAGCAGCGGGGCAATCCGCAACTGACGAAGCTGGGGCTTGTGGCGAAAGCAACCTCGCTGCAGCCCGGCGGCAACATGGAAGGCAAGGAGGTGCGGTTCGGGATTCCTGCCTCGACGATGTTCGCCACGATCACCACGGATGCGAGCTGCGGCGCCATCAACAGCTGGCACGACAGCTATACGCCGATCGGCGGCATGGTCCCGCTGTTCAATATTCAGCTCGGTGAGGTGGTCTTCGGCGGCGTCGGCGCGGGCATCAAGGGAATGCTGCTGTTTGCGATTCTGGCCGTCTTCATCGCCGGATTGATGGTCGGGCGCACGCCCGAATACATCGGCAAGAAAATCGAGCAGAAGGAGGTGAAGATGGCGATGTTGGCGCTAATTCTGATGGCCGCCAACGTCCTCGTTTTCACCGGGGTCAGCTCGGTGGCGAACTTCAAGAAGAATGGCTATTGGAACCCGCCTGGGCCGACGGCGGCCAACATCAACAACGACGGACCCCACGGATTCACCGAGATTCTGTACGCTTACACCAGCACCAACGGAAACAACGGCAGCGCATTCGCCGGCCTGAACGGCAACACGCCCTGGTACAACCTGACGCTCGGTCTCGCCACGCTGATTGGCCGATTCTTTTTCATCATCCCGATGCTGGCGGTGGCAGGAGCCCTGGCGGCGAAGAAGAAGATTCCGGTGACCAGCGGCACGCTGCCCACGCACGGGTTCCTGTTCGTGGGCCTGCTGATCGGGACCGTCATCATCGTCGGGGCTCTCACCTATTTCCCGGCTCTTTCGCTTGGACCTATTGTGGAACATTTCCTGATGCGCGAGGGCAAGCTGTTCTCCTCATTGTTCTCGTTGCCGATCTGGAGTTGAGCTTATGGCAACCGTTGTGGCGCCACCCCCAGTTTTGAATGACGAAACCGAACTGCTGCCGAAGAAGCTGGTGCGGGCGCGTCCGCTGTTCGATCCGCCCATCCTCAAACGCGCGATTCGCGAGTCGTTCGTGAAGCTCAATCCCGTCACCTTGATGAGCAATCCGGTGATGTTGGTGGTCGAAGTCGGCGCCGCTCTGACCACCATCTTTGTTACGCGTGATGCCATCACCCGCGCCCATCCCGTCGGGTTTACGCTCCAGATCACGCTCTGGCTGTGGTTCACGGTGCTGTTTGCCAACTTCGCCGAAGCCATGGCAGAGGCGCGCGGGAAAGCGCAAGCCGATACGCTGCGCAAGGCCAAGACCGAGACGATGGCCAAGCGGCTGCTGAATGGAGCCGGCAAGATCGAGGAACTGCCGGCGTCGCGCCTGCGTGCAGGCGACCTGGTGCTCTGCGAGGCCGGCGACAACATCCCCGGCGACGGAGAGGTGATCGAGGGCATTGCCACGGTCGACGAGTCGGTCATCACCGGCGAGAGTGCCCCGGTGATCCGGGAATCGGGCGGCGATCGCAGCGCCGTCACCGGCGGCACCCGGGTCCTTTCGGACTGGATCAAGATCCGTATCACTTCGAACCCGGGCGAGACTTTCCTCGATCGCATGATCGCGCTGGTGGAAGGCGCCGAGCGCCAGAAGACTCCGAACGAGATCGCGCTCAACATCCTGATCGCGGGCCTGACGCTGATCTTTCTGCTCGCCGTGGTCACGCTGCACCCGTTTTCCCTCTACGCGGTGAGGTCGGCCGGAACCGGCCAGGTGCCTTCGGTGGCCGTGCTCGTTTCGCTCCTCGTCTGCCTGATTCCGACGACGATTGGCGGCCTGCTTTCCGCAATCGGAATCGCGGGCATGGATCGCGTGATGCAGCACAACGTGCTCGCCATGAGCGGTAAGGCGGTGGAAGCCTCCGGCGACGTGAATACCCTGCTGCTCGACAAGACCGGCACGATCACGCTCGGCAACCGGCAAGCGGTCGAGTTCATTCCGGTGGATGGCATCGAGCCGGCGGAATTGGCCGACGCCGCGCAGCTCTCAAGTCTCGCTGACGAGACGCCCGAAGGACGATCCATCGTCGTGCTGGCCAAGGCGCAGTTCAATCTGCGCGGCCGCGAGGTTCACGACCTGGACGCGCACTTCATACCGTTCTCCGCCTACACGCGCATGAGCGGGGTGGACCTGGATAGCCGGCAGCTGCGCAAGGGCGCGACGGAAGCCATCGTGCGCTTCGTGCGCGAGCAGGGCGGATCGGTCCCGCACAATTTCATGGAGGTCTCGGACCGCATCTCGCGTTCCGGCGGCACACCGCTTGCCGTCAGCGACGGCGGCCGGTTGCTCGGCACCATTCACCTCAAGGACGTGGTGAAGGGCGGCATGAAGGAGCGGCTCGGCCAGTTGCGCAACATGGGCATCCGCTCGGTGATGATCACCGGCGACAATCCGCTGACCGCCGCGGCTATCGCCGCTGAAGCCGGGGTGGACGACTTCCTCGCTCAGGCGACCCCGGAGCAGAAGCTGCAATACATCAAGCGCGAGCAGAGTGAAGGGCGCCTGGTGGCCATGACCGGCGACGGGACAAACGACGCGCCCGCGCTCGCTCAGGCGGATGTGGGCGTGGCCATGAATACCGGCACCATGGCGGCGAAAGAAGCCGGCAACATGGTGGATCTCGACAGCAATCCGACCAAGCTCATCGAGATCGTCGCCATCGGCAAGCAGCTGCTGATCACGCGCGGCGCCCTGACCACGTTCTCCATCGCCAACGATGTCGCCAAGTATTTTGCCATTATTCCCGCAATGTTCATGGCGACGTACCCGGCGCTCGGATATCTGAATATCATGCATCTGCACACGCCGCAGAGCGCGGTGCTCTCGGCGGTGATTTTCAACGCGCTGATCATCATCGCGCTGGTGCCGCTGGCCCTGCGCGGCGTGAAGTATCGCCCGCAGGCTGCGGAAGCCATGCTGCGGCGCAACCTGCTGATCTATGGAATCGGCGGGATCATCGCGCCTTTCCCCGGAATCTGGCTGATCGATCAGATCGTACATTGGCTGCGGTTGGCTTAACGGAGACTACTATGTGGAGACAGTTCGGACCTGCACTGCGCATCACGTTGTTCCTTACCATCCTGACTGGATTGATCTACCCCGGCATCGTAACCGGCCTCTGCCAGATTCTGTTCCACCACCAGGCCAACGGCAGCATGGTGGCGGTGAACGGCAAGGCGGTTGGGTCTGCGCTGATCGGGCAGAATTTCACCAAGCCGCAGTACTTCCAGCCCCGGCCGTCGGCCGCGGGTAACGGCTACGACGGATCCCAGTCGAATGGATCGCAGTACGGCCCGACCAACCAGAAGCTTATCGATCGCGTGAAGGCATCGGTCGATCAGTTCCGGAAGGTCAATCCCGATTACACGGGACCCATTCCCGCCGACGCCGTAACCGCTTCGGCGAGCGGGCTTGATCCCGACATCAGTCCTGCAAACGCCGAGGCTCAGGCGCCGCGCGTAGCCAAGGCCCGCGGCGCCAGCCTGCAGGATGTTCAGCAGCTTATCGCGGAGCACACGGAAGGGCGCACCTTGGGCCTGTTCGGAGAGCCGCGCGTGAACGTGCTGCTGCTGAACCTGGACTTG
>Ga0335078_10008272_pt1 | contig 15473 bp, 14 predicted proteins | sample Lox_Sample_32_FD_206711 | JGI IMG/M metagenome (GOLD analysis project Ga0335078, IMG submission 206711) | Soil microbial communities from Loxahatchee National Wildlife Refuge, Florida, United States - Lox_Sample_3.2 | ecosystem: Environmental > Terrestrial > Soil > Wetlands | place: USA... | reverse complement strand
GAAATTCTTCTCGCCCCCGCGCTCCGCCGCGGTGTGATGCCAGCGATGAAACACCGGGCTCGCGATGACGTATTTGAACGGGCCCAGCGTCCAGTCGAGATTGGCGTGGACGAACGCCGAATGTGCAGTCGTCAGCGGTCCGAGGATCAGGAACACGTTGGGCGAGATGCCGGCAAACAGCATGATGACGTCGGCGGCGACGCTGCCCAAAAAGAGATTTATGGGATGAAAGCGCGCCGCCGATATCCATTCCAGTTCCTCGGAGGAATGATGCACGGCGTGGTACTTCCACATTTTGGCGCCATGAAACCAGCGATGCGTCCAGTACAGAATGATGTCTTCGCCAATGAGGAAGATAACTCCCTGGGCGAAGAGCGGCAGCGTAGCGAGCGGGCCGTGGCCGTTCTCGTAAAATGCGACGAGGCCTTGCGCGGTGGTGATTTGGAACACCATTGCGGCGGCGACAATGAGAAGGCCGATGCGCAGAAAGCGCGTGAGCACCGGAATGAAGAACCAATAGCACAGGTCTGTCATTAAATCGCGCTTGTGCCACCACGCGCGACCCGGATTGCAGGCCCAAAACCAAGTGAGGACCGTGAACAAAGCCGCCAGCCCGATCGAGATCGGGACGTTTTTCATCAATGTTTCGCCGGCGGTGATGACGAGAGAGAGCAAATCTTCTTTCATGTTAGGCGCCATGTCCGACGATGCGGATTCTGCACCGTGCGCGAGCAGCTAATCGGGCGGCGCCGGCTCAGTCCCCAAGCGGCGCGGCGATCGGCCTGCAGATATCTGGGAAGCCCTTAATGGGCTGTGAATGGCGCACGGGCGGCTGCATCCCTGCAAATGCAGCTGCTGGGTAAATGATTATTTAATCGTGTCGGCGAGATCGCGCCCGAGATTCCGCAGCATCGCAGAAGGATAATTTACGCCTTCTGGCGCATGCTTTTTGACGTTTTGAATCAATTCGGCCTTGCACTTGCGGACCCGGCGGAAGAGCGACAGGCAGAGTCATGTTCCGAAACTGCGCATCATATTTTCAGCGCCTGGCCAAGGAAATCTGTCGTTTCTCCTGCGCGCATCGGGCCGCGACCGCCGTCGAATTCGCTCTGATCGCTCCGCCTTTTCTGGCGACGCTGCTCGCCATTTTTGAAGTGACTCTCTTCCTGTTCGCGCAGCAGGTTTTGCAGAACGCGGCGGTGGAAGCGGGTCGACTGTTCATGACCGGACAAGCGCAAAACGGCAATACCACGCAAAGCCAATTCCAAACCGATGTCTGTCCGATGGTGAGCGCGCTGTTCACCTGCAGCGCGGTGATGGTCAATGTGCAAACCTATTCGAACTTCGCCAGCGCTAGTGCGTCGGCACCGACGTTGACGTTCAACGGTCAAGGGCAGGTCACGAACACGTGGTCGTACAACACCGGGACGCCGGGCGACGTCATGGTCGTACAGCTCATTTATCAGTGGCCGATCGTCAGCGGGCCATTCGGCTATGTGCTTCCCAACCTCGGCAACGGCCACGTGGAGATGATGGGCGTCTCCGCTTTTCGCGTGGAGCCCTATCGATGATCGCAGCGACCGCGCGGAAATATCGGCGCTTTGTCGCGGCCAGGCAAGGTCTCGCCGCGATCGAATTTGCCTTGGTCCTGCCGATCCTCATGCTCCTGTTCCTGGCGTCGGTCGACGCCGGGCGAGCGATCTCGATCTACATGAAAGTGCGCGCGGCAACCTACACGCTCGACGCCATCACCAATCAATATACGACCATCCAATCAACCGACATGACCGCGATCGTCGGAGCAACGTCCGTCGTGCTTGCTCCATATTCGAGCTCGCCGGCAGTGGTGACCATTTCGCAAATATCGATCAATAACAGCACCAACGCCACCGTAAGCTGGAGCTACTCGCTTAACGGCACAGCGCTCACGCAGGGTGCTACTGTCACCGTTCCATCGGGATTTTCCACCTGCAATTCCTATCCTTGTTTCCTGGTCTTCGGTCAGGTGAGCTATAACTATACCCCGCTGTTCGGCTATTTCACGCCAAGCGCGATCAACCTGTCCGACAGCCTTTACGTGACCCCGCGAAGCAGCGAGTGCGTATTGTATGTGCCGGGAAACGTCAGCACGTGCGCGAGCGCTTCGGGTTCGGGTTCGGGTTCGGGCTCCGGCTCCGGGTCCGGCGGCTCGGGTTCCGGAGGCTCGGGCTCTGGCGGCTCGGGCTCTGGCGGGTCGGGTTCTGGCGGGTCGGGTTCCGGAGGCTCGGGCTCCGGCGGTTCAGGCTCTGGCGGGTCAGGCTCTGGTGGCTCCGGCGGCTCGGGCTCCGGCGGTTGGTTATGCATCCTCTTTGGCTGGGGCTGTTGATAAGGCAGCGTTCGGCAAGGATCATTCGCCTGCATTGACGCCCGGCGATTTTTCGAAGCAGTACAGTTGCGATCTGTTTTAACTCGCGCGCGATGTCGGGTCGCGGCCGGTTGGCACGCGTCCGCGTCGTCGCTGGGTGCCGACAGCAAATGTTGACGCGTCGTCTGCCGCGGCGCGGGCGCGCCTGTACGTTTGTGTTACGCGGCCTCGGCGGATCGGAAGTTAATTTGTGATATGAGCAGTGCTCACGGCCTGCTCGAACATTGTCACCAGCGCGCTCTGGATATCAGCGGGCGTGGTCGCGGTGTAGAAAAAGTTGGGCGATGCGCAACTCTGAAGCGACGCGGGAATATACTGGATATTCGTGTTGGCGTAGCCGTCTTCGTTGCTCGCAAAATTCGCATTGGCATTCGAGATTTGGGTGTAGGGAATGTAGAGAATGGCAACGGTAATTCCGCGATTTTTCATAGTGGCGCAGAAGTTGGTGGTATTCGGCGAGACGGTCTGATCATTGCGGCCGCCAGGGGAGGGGTTTTGAGGTATGGTGCTGGCAGAGTTTTGATACGGCACATTGGTCGAGGATGACCAATGTTGCGAAGTCCAGCTTCCACCCGACTGGGTTTGATAGTCCTGCGAGCCATCGGTGACCAGGAAGACATAGGGCAGCGCGCTGGACGAGCTCGATCCGGTCCCGACCGAGCTGATGAGAGTGTTCATCTCCGAGAGAGCGTTCTCGAAATGCGTGCCGCCGGACCCCAGCGTCGTATTTTGCCCGTTATCCAGGAGACTAGCGAGCTGCGCGGCAAACGTGGTGATCGTGCTTCCAGTCAGACTCGTGGTCAGGCCGACAGAGCAGGAATTGCTGCTACCAGCGGAGGATGTACAAAGATGCTGAATAAACGGAAACAGTCCTACCTGGAACTGATTGCTCACGTTGTCGCTGCTTTCGGTAGCGCTCGCCTGCGACAATAGTGCATTGACTGCGTAGCCTACGGCATCGGCGCGCAGTTGAATGCAAGATGTCGTCCCCGCGCTCGAGCAGGTCGAGACCGGCGTATTGGTCCAATTCACATAGGTGCCGCCCGGGTTATAGCCCGACACGCCCGTTGAATTGGTCTCGCCGTTTGGAAATGACGTCGGCGTGGTCCCCAATCGCGAAATGAGAAATCCCTGGCAATATCCGCCGGGCGATGGGTTCGGCACGTAACCCGAGTAACTGTGACCGACGGCCGGGTAGGATCCTTGGCCGGGATTTCCACTCTGCGAGCAGGCTCCCTGCGCTGCGAAATGGCAGGCAAACTGACAGCCTTGCGGGTAGCCGTTCGATCCGGTGAGATTATCGGGGTTGACGGCCATGAGCCGCGTCTGTTCCGTGCTCGTGGAGGGGAAGCTCATTGAGCCGGAGACGTCGAGCATCAGATAGAAATTGATGTAGGCCGGCAACGAATAGCTCGCGCTTGATGTGCCGGAAACCGCAATGTTTCTGTAGCCGATGATTCCCATGAAGTAAGTGGGAACCTGCGCCGTAAACGAGACGGTTGCCGTGAGCACAAGTCCGCTCTTTGTAACGGTCGCCGAAGGAGTGAGATTGGTGTAGCCCGTGTTGGCTGGAGCCGAACTCAAATTTGCATTGAAATAATTGATCGCTGCCGTCGAACCGCCGGAGATGGCTCCGTTGCCGCTCATGCCTTGCGCGGTCGAGACGACGGAGGAGTTGATGGAGACGGTCGCCAGGCTAGCGGCATCCGCGGCCGCCTGCAGCTTTGTCTTGACCAGCGAAGCCATCGAGTAGTCGACAACGCAGCCCACGGCGCAGACGAGTGGCACGGCCGTAAGTGCCGTGATGATCGCGACGTTGCCGCGCTTGTTGAGCCTGAAAGCGCTCAGCAGAGACCGGAGCCGAGCCAATCGAACGCCGAACCTCGGCCTGGATTTGAGAGCGCTTTTCATCAAAGGACTCCGTGCCCAGCGGCGCGGCTCTCGCGAGTTTGAGGCGCGCCGACGCGCTTGAAATCTGGATTGGAACTCTTGACCGCAATTGTCTTCCTAAAGGCTTAATGTGTATTCGTACCGATTGACGCGCCATGCGCGCAAATGCGCTTTCGCCAAGGCGCGCCGGCAGCCCGGTGAATGTATTGAGGTTCAGCGGGCGCAGCCGCGCCTCTTACGAAAGCTTCAAACCTAACGGCGATTGTCGGGGGAGTTTGCACATCGCGATCGTACCCACGGTCACCGCCGCAGAGCAGATGAAGGTCCACCGCTACAAATGTAGATCAAAGGCGCCTCGCAAAATTAGCGCAACGACAAGGCAAGTGTGGTTCACACGATGTGCGAAACGCAGTGCGCTTGTGGCCATAGCGAAATACCGTGTTAACTACATCGCCGAATGGACGGAACTGCGCTGGTTTAATTGATTGATTTAACTCACCCGAAATTACTCGTTGCTAGCTTCGGTCCGATCCAGACGGTCAGAAAAGGCCGTCGGTCACGCTCAGACAGCAGCCCCGTGTGGACCTAAGGAGCCAACATGAAGACCCTTGTGTCGCGTTTTGTGAAGGATCAGTCTGGCGCCACGGCCATTGAATACGGCCTCATCGCCGCCGGCATTTCGGTTGCGATCATCGCCGTCGTCCAGGGCCTCGGCAGCAACCTGAAGACCACCTTCGGCAGCGTTTCTACCGCCCTCAAGTAAGCGGCGTGTCGACTCTGCTACGAGAGGGCTCCGGCAAACCACCGGGGCCTTTTCGCTTTGCGGCTACGGCTAACCGGCCGTCAACCTGGTTGAGATAAGCCCGCTGCGGGCGAGTGATCATGCCATGCTGAGCGAAGCCGTCGCATTGACGCTGTTTCCGGCCACGATGGCGTTCGCCGCGTCGAGCGATCTGTTTACCATGACGATCGCCAATCGCATTTCACTGCTTTTGGTCGGCGGATTCGTCGTGCTCGCGGTTATGAGTGGAATGCCCGCGGCCGAGATGGCGTGGCATTTCGGCGCCGGCGCGGCGGTGCTCGTCATCGGCTTCGTGCTGTTCAGCTGCGGATGGATCGGCGGCGGCGACGCCAAATTGGCGGCGGCCACCGCACTCTGGTTCGGCTTCGCGCATCTGTTCGATTATCTGATCTATTCTTCGCTGTTCGGCGGCGCGCTGACATTGGCTCTGCTCCAGTTTCGCCTGCTGCCGCTGCCGGCCATGCTTGCCGGCCGGGAATGGATCGAGCGGCTGCACCGCCGCGGCGGCGGTGTTCCTTACGGCGTCGCGTTGGCCGCGGCGGCTCTACTCGTTTACCCGCATACCGAATGGATGACCGCGCGCGGGTTTTGAGAGAGTTCAGCGCCGCAAGAGCGCGCAAGTAACGCAAGATTAACGCGATTTAGATACGCCTCATTAACCATGCTTTGACGTTTAGCTGGTGAAATCCAGCGTGCCGGCGCTCCGCGCCGAAGCGTCATTTTGGAAGTGAAGCGTAATGAAACCCGCGCGTCTGGTTGTACTCGGTATCGCAGTTGCCGCCGGAGGCGTCGCCGCCTATCTCGCGAGCCACGGCCACAATCCGGAGCCCACCCCAGCGCCGGTTGCGCCGCTTGAGACCGTCGACGTCTTGGTCGCCAAGACTGATCTCAACAGGGGCCGAGTTATCGAGGCCAACGATATCGGCTGGCAGACCTGGCCGAAGGCTTCGGCGAACGGAAACTTCATCACGAAACCAGGCCGGCCGGATGCCGTTAGTCAATTCACCGGCGCCATCGTGCGGGTACCGGTCGCTGCCGGGCAGCCGATTTATGATCCCATGGTGGTCTTCGCCAAGGGCTCGGGTTTTCTCGCCGCGATCTTGCCGAAGGGCATGCGCGCGGTAGCGATGGATATCGCCGCCGACAGCAGCGCCGGCGGTTTTATTCTTCCGGAGGACCACGTCGATATCCTGCTAACGCAGCACGATAAGGAAGCTGAGAAAATAACCGGTAACGAGAAGATCGTCACCGATACGATCTTGCGCAATGTGCGCGTGCTCGCGGTGGACCAGACGATCGAGGAGAAGAGCGGTCAAAAGGTCGTCGTCGGCAAGACGGTAACGGTTGAACTCACTCCGGATCAGGCCGAAACGCTCGCGCGTGCACGTCAAATCGGCACGCTTTCGCTCTCGCTGCGCAGTCTCATCGACTCGCAGTCCTCCACTCCCGAAGGCGGCGTCGCGCACGGGCAGACGGGAACGATCAACGCAGTACGCTTCGGCGTAACGACGACGACGACGGTGGCCAATGATGCGCACTGAAGGAGCGGCACTCGTGGCAGCAAGGACAGCGATGCGCGCGACGACACTCGCGGCTCTCATCGTGCCATGGATCCTCGCGCCTGGTGCAGCCGTCGCCGGCGACATGACGACCGGCGCGTTCGCGCCGCAGATGATTCACGTCGCTGCGAGCGACGACAGCTCGCGTTTCGTCAAGCTCGGCGTCAGCAAGTCGGTGGTCATCGATCTTCCGCACGACATCAAGGACGTGCTGGTTGCCGATCCAAAGATTGCCAATGCGGTGGTGCGCTCTTCCCGGCGCGCCTACATCATCGGCATCGCGGCCGGCGAGACCAACGTGTTCTTCTTCGATTCAGCGGGCAAGCAAATCGCCGGTTTCGATATCGTGGTCGAGCGCGATCTCAACGCAATCCGCGCTGCGATTCATCAAGTCTTGCCGGATAGCAACGTCAACGTCGAAAACATCGGCAGCGGCGTGATGCTGACCGGAACGGTAGCAAGCCAAGAGGAATCACAGCAAGCGTACGATGTCGCGTCGCATTTCGTTGAGTCCGGCGGTTTGGGCGGCTTCTTCGGGTCATCGTCATCCGGTACCAGGGTCGTCAACGCCATCGTGGTTCGCGGCCGCGATCAGGTTATGCTGAAAGTCACCGTCGCCGAGGTTGAGCGCGACCTGATCAAGCAGCTCGGCATCAATCTTTCGGGCTCGGTTGGTTCCGGCACGGCGGTCGTCAATTTCAACAACACCAACCCGTTCACCGCCTACGGCCAGTCGCTCAGCGGCTCGAGCATTACCGGCGGTTTTCAAAATGTCTCGGCGTCGTTGCAGGCCATGGAGCAGGCCGGCGTGATCCACACGCTCGCCGAGCCGAATCTCACCGCGATCTCCGGCGAAACCGCGACCTTCGTCGCCGGCGGCGAGTTCCCCGTCCTCAACGGTTACTCCTGTTCCGCGACTTCAAGCACCCCCGGTGCGCCCGTGACGTGCCAGCCGTCGATCTCGTTTAAGCACTTCGGCGTCAGCCTGAACTTCACGCCGGTCGTGCTGAGCGGCGGCCGTATCAGCCTCAAAGTGATGACCGAGGTGTCGGACCTTTCGAGCAACAATTCGTTGACCATCCCCGAGCCCGGGACGTCAGCAACGGCGACCATACCGTCAATCCGCACCCGCCGCGCCGACACCACCGTTGAAATTCCCTCCGGCGGGTCGCTGGCAATGGCCGGCATGATTCAGGATAGCACGCGGCACAACATCAATGGTTTCCCGGGCCTGATGGAGCTGCCCATCCTCGGTCCGTTGTTCAAGAGCAACGACTACATCAATCAGCGCACCGAACTGATGATCCTGGTGACGCCTTATGTCGTGCGCGCCGTCGCTGAGAAGGATCTCTCGCGTCCCGACGACGGTTTTGCCGACCCAAGCGATCCGGCGCAAGTTTTCCTGGGTAATTTGAACCGCATCTACGGCGTCGGCGGAAAGACCGATCCGCGACCCGATACCTATCACGGCAAATACGGGTTCATCCTCGATTGATGCCCTAGATCAGGAGACGAACCATGCATCTTGTCCGCACCGTGATCGCCGATCATGCCAAAGCACGACTGCTGCTGCGTGCCGCCTTTGCGGCCGGCTGCGCGGCGCTGGTTTGCGGCTGCAACACCGACCAGCAGATTGCAGGTTCGCCGTCCGTGGCGACTGATTTCCGCCTGCGCCACCCGATCACGATCACCGAAAAGGATCGCACATTCCAACTATTTTTTGGTGCCAATCGCGGCTCGCTGACGCCGTCACAGCGCGCCGAGTTGCTTGCTTTCGCGCAATCCTGGAAGGACGAAGCCACCGGCGGCGTTATCATCGATCTGCCGATCGGCAGCAGCAATCAGCGCTCGGCGGTGGAAGCGTTGCGCGAGATCGAATCGATCCTGGCGGCCACGGGTGTGCCCCGGCAGAGCATGGCCGTGCGCAACTACCGGGTCTCGCCACGCACGCTGGCCACGGTGCGCATCAGCTATCCGCGGATTGCCGCGCAGGCCGGACCGTGCGGTATCTGGCCAAAGGATATCGGGCCGAGTTTGAACCGCGACTATTTTGAAAATCAACCGCCGTGGAATTTCGGCTGCGCCACTCAGCGCAATCTTGCCGCGATGGTCGTCGATCCCGCCGACCTCGTCCAGCCGCGCGGCGAGACGCCTGTCGACAACACGCGACGCACGAGCATCGTGGACGATTACCGCAAAGGCGTCTCGGGTTCCACCAAGCCGGCAAATACCACTCCGCAGTCGGGCAGGATCAGCGATCTTGGACAATGATGATGGGAAACGATGCCACAAGCTAATCAAGCAATCGCTGAGGAGACCGCTCCCGCCGACGTCGTCGGCCGCGAGGAGCAGATCGCTCCGGCTCCCCGCATCTCGGTGCAGGCATTCTGCGAGACCGTCGAAACCGCCGCCGCCATCCAAGCGGCCGGCGAAGATCGACGCATGGCCAAGGCGCATTTGCGCATTCAGATGGGCGGCCTCGCTGCCGCAGTCGAAGCCTACCAGAGCTCGCCGACCCCGAACGTCATCATTCTGGAATCGGAATGCCGCGGAGAGGACATTTTGTCGGGCCTCGATCAGCTGTCGCACGTGTGCGACGCCGGCACGCGGGTCCTGGTCGTCGGCCGTACCAACGATATCATGCTCTATCGCGAGCTGGTGCGCCGGGGCGTCAGCGATTACCTGATCGCGCCGGTCGGCACGCTGCAGATCGTGCGCTCGGTGTGCGGTCTGTTTTCGGCGCCTGACGCCAAGCCGGTTGGCCGCATCATTGCGGTAGTGGGCGCCAAAGGCGGGGTCGGTGCATCGACAATCGCGCATAACATCGCCTTTTCCGTCGCTCACGATATCTCGCTCGACTCGGTCGTTACCGATCTCGATCTTGCCTTCGGTACGGCTGGGCTGGATTTCAACCAGGACCCCCCGCAGGGCATCGCCGAGGCGGTGTTCTCGCCGGATCGCGTCGACAACGCGTTCGTCGACCGGCTGTTGGCGAAATGCACCGATCACTTAAGTCTGCTCGCGGCGCCGGCGACGCTCGATCGCGTTTACGATTTTGGCGCCGACGCGTTCGAGGCCATTTTCGATTCACTGCGCGCGACGGTGCCCTGCGTCGTGCTCGACGTGCCGCACCAGTGGACCGGCTGGACCAAGCAGACGATGATCAGCGCCGACGACCTCCTCATCGTCGCCGCGCCCGACCTGGCGAATCTGCGCAACGCCAAGAATATTTACGATTTCTTGAAGAACTCTCGGCCAAACGATCATCGGCCGCTGTACTGCCTGAACCAGGTCGGCGTGCCCAAGCGGCCGGAGATCAAGGCAGCGGATTTTGCCAAGGCGCTCGAGGACGATCCCGTGGCTATCATTCCGTTTGAACCGCAAGTTTTCGGCGCGGCGGCCAATAACGGGCAGATGATCGCCGAGATTTCCGCAAGCCACCGCACGGCTGAAATGTTCAGGGATCTCGCCCAGTTACTGACGGGGCGGTCGGAACCGAAGAAGCCTCGAGGCATGTTGTCGCCCTTGATCGAAAAACTACTGGGCTAGGCGAAGTCACAGTTGGAGTTGCGTCGTGTTTGGTAAGCGTCCCGCTGGCGGAAATACTACAACCCTCGAACCGCGGCAGCCGCAGGCCCCGCGGGCGGCGCCGCCGCCCGCCATGTCAGCACCGCCGCCCCCCGCCTCCGCCGAGGGCGGGCGCACGCCGTTTCCCTCGGCCGGACTAGGCGCGCCCATCATCGGCGCGCCGACCGCCAAGCAAAACGCGGGCCCGAAAACGCCGGCGCAGCCTATTCCCAGCGCCATCGATGCGCGCCGCTCGGAATCCTATTACGAGGTCAAGAGCACGATTTTCGGCGCGTTGATCGAGGCGATCGATCTCGCCCAGTTGGCCAAACTCGACGCCGATTCCGCGCGCGAGGAAATTCGCGACATCGTCAACGAAATCATCGCGATCAAGAACATCGTCATGTCGATCTCCGAGCAGGAGGATCTGCTCGACGACATCTGCAACGATGTGCTCGGTTACGGACCGCTGGAGCCGCTGCTCGCCCGCGACGAGATCGCCGACATCATGGTGAACGGATCGGGCACGGTCTATATCGAGGTCGCCGGCAAGATTCAGAAGACCGGGATCCGCTTCCGCGATAACCAGCAACTGCTCAACATCTGCCAGCGCATCGTCAGCCAGGTCGGGCGCCGGGTCGACGAATCTTCGCCGATCTGCGACGCCCGCCTGCCGGACGGCTCGCGCGTCAACGCCATCGTGCCGCCGCTGGCGCTGGACGGACCGGCGCTCACCATCCGCAAATTCAAGAAGGACAAGCTCACGCTCGAGCAGTTGGTCAAATTCGGTTCGATTTCGCCGGACGGCGCCGACATCCTCAAGGTGATCGGCCGGTGCCGCATTAATACGCTCGTCTCTGGCGGAACAGGCTCAGGCAAGACGACGCTGCTCAACTGTCTCACGCGCTACATCGACGACACCGAGCGCATCGTCACCTGCGAGGACGCCGCCGAGCTGCAATTGCAGCAACCGCATGTGGTGCGGCTGGAAACGCGGCCGCCAAATCTTGAAGGCGAGGGGCAGATCACGATGCGCGATCTGGTCCGTAACTGCCTCCGCATGCGGCCGGAGCGCATCATCGTCGGCGAGGTGCGCGGTCCGGAAGCCTTTGATCTGTTGCAGGCGATGAATACCGGCCACGACGGCTCCATGGGCACGCTGCATGCCAACAGCCCGCGCGAGGCGCTCTCGCGCGTCGAATCGATGATCACCATGGGCGGCTATTCACTGCCCTCGCGCACGATCCGGGAGATGATCTGCGGCTCCGTCGACGTCATCGTTCACGGCGCGCGGCTGCGCGACGGATCGCGCCGCATCACCCACGTTACCGAGGTGGTGGGCATGGAGGGTGACGTGATCATCACCCAAGACCTTCTCGTTTACGAAATCACCGGCGAGGACGCCAACGGCAACCTCATCGGACAACACAAATCGACCGGAATCGGCCGGCCGAAGTTTTGGGAACGCGCGCGCTATTACGGCGAGGACAAGAGGCTCGCGGCAGCACTCGACGCAGCGGAAGGCGCAAGCGAGTCGGGCCGGGTCCAATAACGCTGGTCATGATGCAAACTTACGGGCTTTTCTTTCTGGTAGCTTTCGCGATTGGCGGGGTCGCATGGGTATTCCTGTATCCGATCCTGTCCGGCGAGCGAAAGGCGGAACGGCGGATGTCGAGCGTAGCGCGGTCAGAGCCGATCGCGCGGCCGACGCGCGGAGCACAGAAGCCGCGCCGCGAACAGATCGAAGGCACGCTTAAAGAAATAGAAGAACGGCAGAAAAGAGCCAAGCGCGTGCCCCTTTCGATCCGCCTGGAACAAGCCGGTCTGAAATGGTCCAAGCGTCAGTTCATCATCATCTCCGTCGCGTTCGGGTTCGTCGCGTTCCTGATCGCCATGTTCGCCAAGATCGGCCTGGTGCCGGCGCTCGCTTTTGCATTTGCCGCCGGATTCGGCCTGCCATTGTGGGTCTTGAAGTTTCTCAAGAAGCGGCGCGAGACGAAATTCCTTGATTCGTTGCCCGATGCCGTCGACGTGATTGTCCGTGGCATCAAGGCAGGCCTGCCGCTTCTCGATAGTCTCAAGCTGATCGCCAGCGAATCGCCCGAGCCAATTCGCACCGAGTTTCGCTCAATCATCGAGACACAGACTATCGGCATTCCGCTCGGCGAAGCCTGCCTCAAGCTCTACGAGCGTATCCCGGTGCCGGAGGCTAATTTCTTCGGCATCGTTGTGTCCATTCAGCAGCGCGCCGGTGGCAATCTGTCCGAGGCGCTCGGCAATCTTTCGCGCGTACTGCGCGACCGCAAGAAGATGAAGGCGAAGATCAAGGCGATGTCACAGGAGGCGAAGGCCTCGGCGGCAATCATAGGAGCGCTGCCGATCGTCGTCATGGCGCTCGTCTACTTTACCAGTCCGAGCTACATCGAGCTGCTGTGGACCGAACACCTCGGCCGGATGATGCTCGCTTGCTCCGCGATCTGGATGAGCACCGGCATTTTCGTGATGCGTAAAATGATCAACTTCGACTTCTGAGCCGCTTGATGCGCTACATTCTCGAACAGCTCATCGATCCGCAAGTGATGACCATGGTGTTCGCCGGCATCGCCGCGGTCGCCACGGTGCTTACGCTGGCAATGCCGATGTTGGTCACCGACACGCTGGACAAGCGGATGAAGGCGGTAGCGCTGGAGCGCGAGAAGATCCGCCAGCGCGAACGCGAGCGGATGGCGCAGGGCAGCAAGGTTGCCCTGCGGCAATCGCCGAAGGCGTACATGAAGAAGGTGGTCGACGATTTCAATCTCAGCAAATGGGTCGGCCAGGATCAGGCGCGCACCATGCTGATGCAAGCCGGCTATCGCGGTCAGGCGCCCTATGTGACCTACCTGTTTTTCCGCATGGCGATGCCGATCATTATGCTGGTCGCTTCGTCGTTCTACATCTTTGTCGTTCTGAAACTCGACTATCCGCCGATGCTCAAGCTGGCCATGTCGATCGGCGGCGCCTATTTCGGCATGTACAGCCCGAACCTGTTTCTCAGAAACAAGATCCAGCGGCGACAGCAGTCGATCAAGCGCGCCTTTCCCGACGCGCTCGATCTGCTGCTGATCTGTGTCGAATCCGGCATGTCGATCGAGATGGCCTTTCGCAAGGTCAGCGAGGAAGTTGGATCGCAGTCGGTGGCGCTTGCCGAAGAGCTGACGTTGACCATGGCCGAATTGTCCTATCTGCCGGATCGCCGTCAGGCTTATGAGAATCTGGCGCAACGCACCGGAATCGAAGGGGTACGCGCCGTTTGTCTCGCCCTGCAGCAGGCGGAACGCTATGGCACGCCGCTCGGCAACACGATGCGCGTGCTGGCGCAGGAAAATCGTGACATGCGCATGTCGGAAGCCGAGAAAAAGGCCGCCGGGTTGCCGCCGAAGTTGACCGTACCGATGATCGTGTTCTTCTTGCCGGTGCTGTTTATCGTTATTCTCGGTCCGGCGGCGATCCGAGTTATGGCCCTGCAATAGCTATTCAGCTGGAACCGCGAGGCAGCCGCACACTCGCGTTTTGCTTTCGCAGAGCGTCCGGCCGCGCCAGCATCTGACGCAGATAGGCGACATTGGCGGCGGCCTGATCCGCCGGCAGATCCGCGCGCGCGATGGTTTCGGCTTCGGCGAAGCGGCCCTGCAATCCGACGATCAGGGCGAGGTTCTGCCGCACGCGCGGGTCGACCGGATGCTGCGCCGCCGCCTGGCGCAGAACCTTCTCGGCGTCCGGCAGGTCGTGCGAGAGCGCGTAGGATAGCCCAAGGTTGGAGAGGATCGAGGGCTCGTTGGGAACGATCTTGAGTGCGGTCAGATAATAGCGCTGCGCTTCGGCATGATGCCCCATCTGGTCGAGCACGGCTCCCTGCGCAGAAAGGATGCGCCAGTCCGGCTGATCGGGCGTATGGGCGCGGTTAAGCACGTCGAAGGCCTGCTGATAGTCGCCGTTCTCAGCGAGAGCCCGGCCGTATTCGCCAAGCACGGCTTTGTTATACGGATTTTTGATCGAGGCCCGCTGCAACACCGCAAGCGCCTGCGCGCTTTGTCCAGTCGCCCGCAGCGCCTGCGCATAGCGTAACGCGACGTCGAGTTTCGATGGGTCGGTGCGGTACTGCGCGCCGTAGACCGCAATATCGCGGCGCCAGGAGGCGTCGGATTGGTCGTCAGGCGGCGCCAGCCCCAGCGTTCCAGTCGTTGCGGTGCTTTGCGTCGTCTGGCATCCGGCCGCCAGCGCGGCGATGCCGGCAATGAGCGCGGCTGAGGCTAGCAGGCGTGCAGGGCGGGATCGGCTCGTACGCATCTCGATCGCTGCGATAGGACTAGCAAAACCGCGACAAGGTCGGCGGGAAAGCCACTGAATATGGCGCCGGCGCCGCCACAGCAGGGAGTGGGTCAGCAATAGAGCGTTAACCCTAACGGGACGTTAACGGCCGGTTTTGGGTTCCGGCAGTCGAGCAAAACTCCAGGAAACGCAGCGGGTTAGAGCGCGCGCAGGGAGGACTTGACCTAGATCAGGGCAGAAGCGAGCCGGCGGAGGTAGGAAGCAGAGTGCTGGGCACTGGTGGAAACCCATTCGACGAGGACACAATGAAGCCGATCCCCGACAAAGCCGAAGTCGTCCTCGAATATCCCGACAAGTTTTATAGCGGGACGTTCGAACAATCGTCGCGCTTCGACGCGCACATCGAGGAGGGCGGAATTTCGCTCACGCTCTCGCGCGAAGGCGGCAACGGCGAACGCAAATCGGTGCGCCTGCACCTTCACCACGCGTTGTTCGCGGAAATCCTCAACGAGCTGGCCAAGACCGCTTCGGCAATTCCCGCTGCGGACGCGCGGCACCGGGAGGCGCTCGCAGCGGGCGCGGGCGCGCTTGCCGCCGCGCTTTCGCCAAGCGAGGCGGCGGTGGCCGAGGGAGATGATGTGGGCGACATGACCCCGGACGAAGAGGTCAAGCTCCTGCACATTCTCGAATGATGCGGCCTGAACGAACGCGATAAGACGTCGCCGGCGAGCAAATGATTTCGGCGGATCAATCGTAGACCGTTTCGAGGTAATGCTCGGAATCGACTACCGCCTCGATCACGGTTGGCCCGCCGGCGCGAAGCGCCGTCATGACGGCCTGCTCCAGCGCATCGGCGCTGCGCACGCCGCGGGCCGGTACGCCGAAATAGTGCGCCGGCGGCTCGCGGTAATCCTCTTCCTGCAGCGCCGTGCCGTAGAGC
>Ga0335078_10008271_pt1 | contig 15474 bp, 12 predicted proteins | sample Lox_Sample_32_FD_206711 | JGI IMG/M metagenome (GOLD analysis project Ga0335078, IMG submission 206711) | Soil microbial communities from Loxahatchee National Wildlife Refuge, Florida, United States - Lox_Sample_3.2 | ecosystem: Environmental > Terrestrial > Soil > Wetlands | place: USA... | reverse complement strand
AGGATGCGCCCCGGTCCTCGCCCCTGGTGCGCCTATTCTTGAGTTCGCGGTGCCCCCGCTGGCAGCCACTATATATTGGCTTTTGCTATGCGCCCCCGGGCGTTACACTGCCGCGACTGAACAACTTCAGCAACAACACAGGCATATGAAGCCCAGACAACCCAGCCGCACTCGCCAAACCATCCTTGCACTCCTGATCGCCGCGGCGGCCACCGCCACCTCACCGGCCGCAACCGTCCTGTGGTCCATTGGCACAAAAGACACCAACACCGCCGAGTTCGCCCTCGGGCCGAAGGACTACCGGGACTACCGCCAGCCGGCCGTTTACATCGTGGGGCAATCAACCCCGAAGAAGGACTGGCCTTACGTGCAACCCGGCACGGACGATGGCGGCTGGGCGCCGGGCACCCCACAGACCTTTGAGATCTTCTTCGGTCTGGAAAGCGCGCCGGCAGAGGCCTGCCGGCTGGAACTGGATTTCGCCGACACCCACTCGAGCAACCCTCCCAAACTGCGCGTCGAGGTCAACGATCTGACGCGCGAGTACCAGACACCGCGCGGCGCGGGCGACGCTTCGGTGAATGGAGAGCCGCTCAAAGGCCGTCCATACGTGCTGAGTCTCGACGTGCCGTCCAGTGCGCTCAAGGCGGGTGGAAACCGCATCGCGATCACGACCGTGACCGGTTCCTGGGTGTTGTGGGACGCCGTCCAGTTCGAGGCGCCGGAGAGCACGAAGCTCGCCGCGGTGCATGACCGAACGCTGGTCACCGGCGTGGCTGCCAGTCGGGATCGGCTGGCGTTGCGCGAAGGCAAACCGGCCCACGTGATCACCGTCAGTGTTTGCCAGATCGGCCAACCCGCGGAGGCGAGCGTGCGCGTTGGCGACCAGGAGCCCGTCACCGTCAAACTTCGCTCCGGCTCACAGTCCGTCGAGGTCTTCGCCAAGCCCGTCACCGCGAGCGAGACGGTCCCGGTTACCGTGGCTGTCGGTTCGCAAGAGGTCGCGCGCAAAGACGTGGAACTCGTGCCGGTGCGTCCGTGGACGGTCTATATTCTCATGCACTCGCACGTGGACATTGGCTACACGGACATCCAGCCGCACATTGCCGCGAAGCAGGCCCGCAACGTCACCCGCGCCCTCGAACTCATCCAGGAGACCCGGGACTATCCTCCCGACGCGAAGTTCCGGTGGAACCTCGAAGTGGGGTGGCCCTACGACCAGTTTCTGACCAACGCCACGCCGGAGCAGAAGCGTCAATTCGAACAGGCGGTGCGCGACGGCTACATCGGCGTGGACGCCATGTACGGCAATCTCCTGACCGGCATTTCCCGCGGGGAAGAACTGGTCCACCAGCTCGCCTACATGAAGGACCTGGGGCGGCGCTGCGGCGTGAACGTGGACTCGATGATGATCAGCGACGTGCCGGGGTTGACCTGGGGCCTGATTCCCGCGCTGACCCAGGCCGGCGTGAAGTACATCTCCGACGGGCCGAACTACGCGGACCGGATTGGTTGGACACGAGTGACCTGGGAGGACCGGCCCTTTTACTGGGTGGGGCCGAACGGCAAAGACAAGGTCCTCTACTGGGCCCCCTACTTCGGCTACGCCTACGGCCACACCATTGACAAGCTGCCGGACGCCGTTCAGAAGGATTTGAAACAACTCGAGGAAGCCGGTTACCCGTACGATCTCGTCCAAATCCGCTGGTCGAAGGGCGACAACGGGAGCGCCGACGAACGGGTCATGAAGCAGGTGCGCGACTGGAATGCGCAATACGCGTCGCCGCACCTCGTCATCGCCACGACGAGCCAGATGTTCCATGAATTTGAGAAGCGCTACGGCGACAAAATCCCCACCTTCCGCGGCGATTTCACGCCCTACTGGGAGGATGGCGCGCCTTCTTCCGCCCAGGAGACCTCTTTGAATCGCCAATCGGCAGACCGCCTGTCCCAGGCCGAGGCTCTTTGGACATTGCTCGACCCGGGCCCGTTCCCCGCCGCCGAGTTCGACGAGGCCTGGAAGGATGTCGCGCTTTATAGCGAACACACCTGGGGCGCCTACAACAGCGTCAGCCAGCCGGACCTCGACTTTGTGAAGACGCAGTGGAAGTATAAGCAGGCTTACGCCCTTGGCGCCGACACGCAGTCGCGCGCGCTCCTGGCCAGGATCGCCGACGCCCGTGCCACGGCCGCCAAGACCTCCGCGGATTTCGTCGAATTGGATGTCTTCAACACCGCCTCGTGGCCGCGCACGGACCTGGTGACCCTGCCCAGGGATACCAAGGGTGATGTGGTCAAGGATGCGCAGGATCAGCGGGTTCCCTCCCAACGCCTGGCCGGCGGCGAACTGGTCTTCCTCGCGCGTGACGTGCCGGCGTTGGGGGCGAAGCGCTACCGCGTTGAATCCGGTGCCGCCGGGACGACCGGCGATGCCCGCGCCACCGGCACGACGCTCGGCACAGCGCTGCTCAGCCTCAGGGTGGATGAGAGCTCGGGCGCCATCGTCAGTCTGCGGCAGCAGGGTTTGGACGCGGAGTTGGTGGACGGCAAACTCAACAACTACCTCTACCTGCCAGGTGCCAACCTTAAGGATGTGAAGTCGTCCGGCCCCGCCAAAATCACCATTAAGGAAAACGGGCCTCTAGTTGCCTCCCTCCTGATCGAGTCGGAGGCCCCGTCGTGTCGGCGGCTGGTGCGCGAAGTGCGCGTCGTGGACGGCCTGGATCGCGTCGAACTCATGGACGAGGTGGACAAGCTTCGGGTGCGCACGCCGGAAGGTCTGCATTTCGGCTTCGAGTTCAACGTTCCGCAGGCCGTCGTGCGCATCAACAGCCCGCTGGCGGTGGTTCAGCCCGAGGTGGATCAACTGCCCGGCGCGTGTAAGAACTGGTTCTCGGTGGAACGTTGGGTGGATGTCGCCAACGCCGATTATGGCGTGACTTGGGCGACGGTGGACGCGCCGCTGGTCGAAATGGGCGGCCTGACGGCGAACCTGCTCCGGTCACAGCCGGACCCCAAGGCCTACCTGAAGACCATCCGCGCTTCGCCGAAGTTGTATTCCTGGGTGATGAACAACCATTGGCATACCAACTACAAGGCCGACCAGGAAGGGCCCACCGTGTTCCGGTACGCCATCCGGCCCCACCGGGCCTATGACCCCATTGCCGCCGCCCGCTTCGGCCTTGAAGCCACCGAACCTTTGATCGTCCTGCCGGCGGCGGGCGGGGCTCCACCGCCACCTCCGCTGCGAATCGAGCCGGCGGGCGTCGTCCTTTCGGCCCTCAAACCCAGCGACGATGGCAAGGCCTGGATCATTCGCCTGTTCGGGGCCTCCGGCCAGGATCAGAGGGCGCGTCTCGTTTGGAGTCAGCCGCGCTCCGTATCCTACACGGATGTGGCCGAAGGCGTCGGGCCAAAGGCGCCTGAACAAGTCCCGGTGCCCGCCTGGGGTTTGGTGTCGCTGCGGGCCGAACGGCCGTGAGACGGGGCTGGCTGGCTCTAGGTCTGTGGGCGCTGGCGCTGATGCCGGCCAGTGCGCACCCGATCTCGCTTTGCAACGGCGCGGTGGAGGTGGGCCGAGACCAGGTGACCGCTCGCCTGGAGGTGATGTGTGAGGATTTTGTGATGCTGTACGGCTATACGGCCGACCAGGACAACTACATCTCCAAGACCAACCTGTTGGAGGGCATTAAAAGGCATATCGAACTGCTGCTGCGGGATTTCATGATCCGCGACCAGGACGGACAGCTTTTATCCGGGAGGCTGGCGAACATCGAGACCCCGGCAATACCCCAACGCGGGATTCTGGTGGACGATCTCATGCAGACCAAGATCGTTTATCAATTCGCTTACCCGGTGGCTAAACCGCCCCCTTTTCTCACCTTCCAAGAGCGGATCGGCAGCAGCAGCGGCGCATTTGTCCCGTCGGTCCTACAGCTTACCGTCCGCCAGGCCGGCAGCGAGCCCCTGCCAACGGTCACCTTGACCGGCGAGGGTGAGGTTCAGACCTTCAAGTTCGACTGGTCGGAGAATGGCGCGGCCAAACCGCAGGCCGGCACGACCAACGAGGTGGTTGCGAGCCAGCCTCAGGGCGACATGGGAATCCAGAGTTATGGCGCGATCTACGCGTTTCTGTATGTCGAGCCGGCCGAGGTCCGAGTGGAAATCCTGATGCCCGTGCTCACGTTGGAGACCTGGAGCGAACTGCCACGTAAGGATCGTAATTTCCTCGAAGTGGATGAGCAGCAAGCCGCCGTGCCGGCGTTGAAAGAGTTCTTTGGGAGTCATAACAAGGTGATCATTGACGGCCTGGAGGTGCGCCCGGTCGTGCGGCGGCTGGATTTCTATGGACTGGATTTCAAGGACTTCGCGGTGGCGGCCGAGCCACGCCGGTTGAGTGCGTGGACCGCGCGCCTCGGCGTGATCCTGACCTACAGTACCAAGGGCCTGCCCAACCAGGTCGTAGTCACCTGGGATCTGTTCAACCCCAAGGTCTTGAGCGCGCGCGCCGCCGTCTTTGCCGGGGACGATGCCAAGCCGTGTCGGTTCACCCGCTACCAACCCACGTTCACCTGGAAGAACCCGGGGCTGCCGCCATTGCCCGCGATAGCCCCCGTGCTGGCCAAAGACCCGGACGAACGGACTCGAGTCAGCATCGCGGAAACGCTGTTGAAGAATATCTATCGTGCCTTTGACTACCGGGACGAAAAGGTCGTGTATGACGCCCTGGCGCGCAGCGTGGAAGGCGAGCTGCTGGCCGAGACCTATCTCAAGATCCACGCAGGTTTGCTGATGCAGGAGCAGGGGGGCGCCGTTTCCCGGGTCCAGAATGTCGAGCTCATGAACAGCACGATTGAGGACTCTCGGCCCGGTTCCTACACCGCGAACGTCAAGTGGCGCGTCACCGGTACCGTTGAGCACTGGGGACACATCCACACGCGCGTCAATGCCTACGAGGCCCGTCTCCGTATCCGCCGCGGGGACGAGGCGTGGAAAATCACCGGCATTGATGTTGGCAAACAGGAGCGGGTAAGCTACCAACTGAAGGTGCGCAAATTCTGAACGTGATCACCATCGAGCAACTGACGTTTCACTATCGCGACTCGACGTTCGCGCTGCGAGTTCCGCGGCTCCTCGTGGCTGATGGGGAAAGGGTCGCCCTGGTTGGCCCCAGCGGTTCCGGCAAGACGACTTTGCTCCATCTAATCGCCGGCATCCTCCTGCCGGACCAGGGGACCATCCGCGTCGGCGAGACCGAGCCGGCGCGCTTGAGCGATGCGGGGCGGCGCGCCTTTCGCATCGCGACGTTAGGCCTTGTCTTCCAGGACTTCCAACTGCTCGAGTGCCTGGACGTCCTGGAGAATATCCTGCTCCCATACCGGATCAACCCGGCTTTGAAGCTCACGGACGGCGTCCGGCAGCACGCGGTGCAGTTGGCACGCGAGACCGGCCTGGAGCCCCGGTTGCGCCATCGCCCGGGACGCCTCTCCCAGGGCGAGAAACAGCGCACGGCCCTCTGCCGCGCGCTGATCACCGCGCCACGCTACGTGCTGGCCGACGAGCCCACCGGTAATCTCGATCCCGCCGCCAAACAACGGGCGCTGGACGTCCTTTTCGACCAATGCGCGCGCGGGCAGACGAGCCTGCTGATGGTCACGCACGACCTCAGCTTGCTCGGGCGTTTTGACCAGTCAATTGACTTGGCGGAGGTATCGCGATGAAGCATGTTTGGTTTCTCGCCTGGCAGTCCCTCCGCTTCAACCGCCTCCAGTCGGCCATTCTCATCATCGGCCTCGCCGTTCCCTTGTACCTGCCGCTGACGGTCAATGGACTGGTCTCCCGCTATCAGGCCGGCTTGCTCCAGCGCGCCGTGACCACGCCGCTGGTCGCCGGCGGCCTCGGCAGCCGCTTCGATCTCGTGCTGCACGCGCTCTACTTCCGCGGCAGTGTACCCCGCCTGCTGCGCATGGCGGACGTCGAGGCCATGCGGGCCACGGGCTACGCGGCTCCCATCCCTCTGTATGTGCGCTACACCGCCCGCCACGCGCCGATTATCGGCACCACGCTCGATTATTTCACCTTCCGCCACCTCCGCCTCGCCCGCGGCGAGCAACTCCTGGAGTTGGGCGACTGCGTGCTGGGCGCGGAGGCGGCGGCCTCCCTCGGGTTGGCGCCGGGGGACCGCCTCATGACTGACCCCGAGAACGTGTTTGACATCGCTGGCTCCTACCCGGTGAAGCTGCGCGTGATGGGTGTGCTCGAAGCCACCGGCACGCCGGATGACCGGGCGGTCTTCGTGGATTTGAAGACAACCTGGTTGATTGGCGGCTTGGCTCACGGCCATACGGACGTCACCAGCACAAACACGGACGCCTCGGTGGTGCTCGAACGCGGCGCCTCGAACGTCACCGCCAACGCGGCGCTCGTCGAGTTCACGGAAGTGACGCCCACGAACATCACGAGCTTCCATTTCCACGGTGAGCCCGCCGACTTCCCTGTCTCGGCGGTTATCCCTGTGCCGAAAGACGAGAAGTCGGCCACGCTGCTCCGTGGCCGTTACCAGGGGCCGGAGGCAACCGTGCAAATCCTGGCGGCGCGCTCCGTGGTCGAGGAATTGCTGGGCCTGGTGTTTCGCATCAAACGGTTCTTTGATGCCAACGCCGCCCTCGTGGGCGTAGCGACGGCGCTGTTCCTGGTGTTGGTCGTGCTCTTGTCGCTGCGCCTGCGCCGACCGGAAATGGAGACCCTGTTCCGGGTGGGCTGCGCTCGCGGCCTGATGGCAAGACTGATGGCGGCGGAGCTGGCCGCGATTGGAGCGGTGAGCCTCGCGCTGGCTGTGGCGGGCGCAGCGGTCACCATCGCCCTGGTGTCATTATGGTGAACCGTTGGATGCTTTCCGTGTTGCTGCTGGCCCTGGCAGGTTGCCGGCCCGCAGCCAACGACTCATACCTTTCGAAGCCGCACCGGTGCCGGATCTACACGACGAGTTACCCCTTATTCTACATCGCTCAACGCCTGGCCGAGGACCGGGCCGATGTCCTTTTTCCCGCCCCGTCCAATGAGGACCCGGCGTTCTGGCGGCCCTCGAGGGATATAGTGCGCCAGTACCAGCAAGCGGACCTGATCCTGGTGAATGGCGCCGCTTTCGAGAAGTGGGTGGATACAACTTCCCTGCCGATGAAGACACTGGTGGACACCGCCGCGCCATTCAAAGACCAATGGCTCATGTTCGCGGAAGTGATCACGCACAGCCACGGCCCGCACGGGGCCCACAGCCACGGCAACATCGATTTCAACACCTGGCTGGACCCGATGTTGGCCCTCCGCCAGGCGGAGGCGGTCGAAACAGCCCTGCAGGAATTATCTGTGCGGCCAGAGGCGGAACTCCGCCAGCGCGCGCAACAGCTTCGCCGCGATTTTGAGGCGCTGGACCGCCAGCTCCGCGAGATCTCTCAGGGGCTCGCCGGGCGTCCGTTGCTGGCCTCCCACCCGGTCTATGGCTACCTGGCGCGCCAGTATCACTGGGACCTGCACAGCGTCCACTGGGAACCCGACGAACCCGTTACTGCCGCCCAGTGGTCCGCCTTCGATGCGTTGCGTGCCCAGCACCGGGCCAACCTCATGTTGTGGGAAGATGAGCCGTTGCCCGAGGTCCGGGCGGAGCTGGAGAAACGCGGAGTTCGCCCCCTGGTCTTTCTGACTTGCGGCAATCGGCCTTCCGCAGGTGATTACCTTCAAGCCATGAATCGCAACCTCGACGTGCTGCGCGCTGCTGTAAAGTAACGCCGGGTCCGTCCCGTGCGACTCGCCGATTGCCGGCGCGGCCAGTTTACCGCCAATCGCGCCACACCGCCGCGGCTGACTGCCGCAGTTTCTCCAACGTCCAGGCGCTCGGCCCGGCCTGCGGCACCGAACTGCCGCGGCAAGCGACCAGGAAGGTCAGTTCCCGGGCCCCGCCAGCCGGGAGTTTCAGCGGGAATTCAACCTGGCCGCCGGCCACCAGGGACTGATCGTTCGTGCCGCCGACGGCGACGTACCGCAACGCTGCCGCATTGAGCTTGCCGGCAATGACCTGGTTCAGGTTCGGACGCGTCCCCGCCGGGAAAAGCCAGATGGCGTTCAGGATGGGATTCTGATCCGGAGCGCCGGGCTTGGGCAATACGGCTACCTCCAACATGCCGTCGCCGTTAGCATCACCGGCGGTGAACAGAACGGCTCCCGGCTGGTGCTGTCCCCAGCGCGCCACCGCGTCAACCTCCTGGGCTGGAGCGCCTTCAACCTGGCAAATGACCGGTCGCTGGCCGGCTTGTGCCCAGTAGCTTTCGCAGAAACCGAGCACCACATCCACCTTCTCCTTGGGCTCCACTTTGAAGCGGTAGGTGATCGGCACGCCCCCGATGCCGGCACGAATATTCCGGAAGGCGGGGTCGCATTCCACGGCCGGCCGGGCCCACCCGGGTAGCGCCATAGCCTCGTCGGCCCAACCCCACTCGCGCATGGTCCGTGCCGGGGCGAGCCCGGCAGGAAGGCCCAAAACGGGCCGGCCCGCTATGGAGACAGTCTGCGAGCCTGCCTGCGTGGTTTCCGGCAGGACGAGCGAGAGCTGCACTGGAGTTTCCTGCCCGCCGGTCTCCGCCAACCGGACCGTCAGAACATCCAGCCCGGCCGGCCACACCGGGGCGCGAAAGGCGGTCACCGTCAACCCAACGTTGCCTTGCTGAGATTGGGCCTGGGCTGCTGGGATCCGGCCGTCGAGTTTGATCTCTTGCACGGCGACCGGCGCCGTCGGCGGCAACCCGGTCCCGGCGAGCTTAACCGAGATCAGTCCCCAGTCCTCGACCAGGCAGCCCTGATCATCCATTCGGCTAGGGACGAGCCCGGGCGAGGTAAAAGCGACCTCGGCGGACCCTCGAACGGCGACGAGCAGTACCAGCGCGCCCAGTCGGCACGCGTGGAGCATGACTCGCCCCTGCCGTGAACAGCGGATCCGGATCGCGAACGGCCAATGCAGGTTCTTCATGCTGGGTTCTAGGGTTTCAAGCCACTTTCCCGCGAACGCTGTGCTCCGGTGAATGAATGACAGTGATGCCGTACATTTGGCAGAAGGCCTCTACGATACGCCGATGATTGCCCAGCGTGACGACCTGGTGGAACCCCAGCACGTCCCGGCAGTCCTCGACATCGTTCATCTTGATCTCGACAGAGGTGCGGCAACCCCCCGCCGGCGGGGTGTCGATGTTGCGCTCCACGATGCCGGTATCGATGATGAGTTCGTTGGGATTCTGAAAGCGGATGAGCGACACCACGGCGCCGACGGGCCACAGCACCTGCACGGAAACACCCAAACCCGACTCCGAGTGGCTGCGCAGGATATACGGGGCCGGCTTCTGGTCGAAACCGGCGATGCGCGAGCCCGAGACACAGTGCGCCGCGATGAGCCGGTTCTTAACGGTCTCCGCCACTGGATCATTCATATAACCCGGGCGGTCCAGGAGGTAACTGGTCAGCATCAGCGAAGTGGCGCCGAACAGGTCGGCTTCGCAGCCGCAAGTCACACCCATGTCCTGGAACATCGTCCAGGCACCGCACGGCGGGGTAGGTATAAGCTTGGCGTTGACCATGCCCAGGCAATCCATCGAGATGGCGTTGGCTTGCTCATCGGTCATCAAACGCTTGGCGGTCGTATAGGTGCGGCCGGAGTTCAGACTGTCCTGCCAGGTGGGTTCGACCACGCGCTTGGCGTGTCTGCGAAACGTTGAGGCCACATCTTTCACTTCTTCGTTCACCGGCATGCGATCAAAGAGCTGATTAAACGTATCCCGCGGGATGGCCCGGACCTTGGTCCCCAGCCGCTCCAGGACGGTTTCGTTGCGGTCCTTGCCCTGGATCCAGAGAACTCGAGTCTCTTCGAACATGCGCTTGGCCCGGATCATGTGCAAACCCTCCTCGACCGCCGGCCATTCGAGCGAGGAAACCACATACACTCCCCGCTGGCGCGATAGCCCGGCCACGTGGCCGGTGAATGAGGTGCCGATGGGAGCGAAGACAACCAGCGGCACGCTGGCTTCGTTGGCCAGGCGATTGGCCCAACCCCAGCAGTTCATGTGCTGGAGGATCACCAGAAGGCCGTCGGGCTTGCGCTCGCCGATGCCCTTGATGAACGAGGCAAACTCCGACTCCGTCTCGATGGGCTTGTCTTCTTCGTGCAACTGGATCGCCAGTCGCCGGCAGGACTCACGCAGCAGGGAGCGATATTCCTTCTGGCGCTGGTCGAGGTTGTAAGTGGTGCCGGGCCAGCCCAGCCAATAGGGACGCGGCATTTGCAAAATGGCTGCGTCCAGGCAGACTTTGGGACGGGGACGGAACCGTGTAGGATCTACGTAGTCCGGGTCCGCCTTGCGGGACTTGGCTAACGCTGGGAACAGTTCGCCGCTAAAGGCCAATCCGGCCGCGGCAGTCGAGATGAGTTTCAGACAATGCCGCCGGGAAAGGCAGCCGCAACAAGCGTGGGGAGTTTGCATAGGTTTGGGGAAGCTAACAGGCACTGGCGTGACTGCTTTCATAGCAACATTTCCCACCAGCGCCGCGCCAATTGCAAGATGAAAATCACCGGGAGTTGAGGAGTGTGACCGAACCGAGCCCCGCGTATGATCGTCCAGCCGAAGAGTTGTTCGTCGGCGTGGATCTGTTTCTTTCCCAAGACGAGTTTTTCGTCTCCCGGAAACAGCAAGTGCTGGCGTTTTGTCGCGCGCTGGAGCGATCGGGCCTGGACGTGCAGTGGAAGGCCTTCGGACGTGGACATGGCGAATTGCGGTTCATGCCGCGATAGGGGGCTCAACCAAACCCTGGCAGTGCTCGTGCCAACGGTAGTTGGCGAGGTTAGCTATCGGCGCTGATGGCGCCCCCGCTTTGCCGTGTGGGGTGTCGCCCGCCAAGCCCTGATGCCGCCGCCAACCATTGTCGTAGCCCTGATAGTGCTCCAGCTTTCGTGCGAAATCAGTGGCATTCCAAAAAAGCAATTGGTCCAGAGACTCCTGCCGTATCGTACGGATGAGCCGTTCGACAAAGGGATGGGAGACGGGAACGCCCGGCACCGTGGGGATTGCTTCAATTCCCAGCACCCGCAGGTTGGCTTCCCAGCGCTGGAACTGGAACAGCGGGTCAGTGACTCTTGAGCAGAAGGGATTCTGTCCGAAACAGGTCCAAGCTCCAGAAGCGGTCTTTGCTGTGACCGAGGAAGGTCAGCCAAGAAGGTCCGGCGTCTCGGCGTTGTGGCCGATCGTGCGCCGCCAGATCCCGCCGGACCACCTCTTTGTTGATCTTCAGCCCGAAGGTCTTGGCCAGGGGCTGCGCGATCCGGGGGCAACCAAAGCCGGGATTACGCTGTTTGAATTCACAGATGAGCTTGATCAGCTCCGCATCAGGTCCTTTCGGGCCCGGCTTACGTTTCGGCTGTGAAGAGTAAAGGAGCCGGTATTTGAAATCCCTCAACCGACGATGAAAACAGAGCAGCGTGGCGGGGCGCAGAATGATAGCCGTGCACCGGAGCCGGCGCGGATTGAGGAACGATGCGCCGAAGCCCAAGAGCATACGGTCAACAAGCGAGAGACGAGGAGCTCGCTGACGGTTTCGCCTCAGGACCAGCAGTTGGGGCCTGAGGAGTAGGTTTTCGGCAAGCACCGCTCTGGCGCCGCCCGTTCCCAAGTGCGTAACGACTCGGCTCAGTAAACGTACCAGCAAAACCAGGATGGCTCTCATGCGCCAGCACCTTGCCAGCCAGCAATTGCCTGGTAAGCACCGCCCTGATGCCGTGACTGGGAATTCGCCAGGTACAGGCAAAATGCATGACGCTCCAGGTTCTTTTCGCGCTCCATGATTCGACGGTGTTCATCAGCCGTGATCGCCCGCTTGGTTTTAAAAGTGACCTTGGGCCAACTCGCCCTGGGAATGACCGGTTTGAGCAGCCAGTCCATCGCCAGGACAGAATTATGAATTCGCCGCAGATAAACGTTGCTCGACACCTGCGGAGCCACTTCGGCCTGGGCTGGCCTGCTCAATGTGGTGAAAAGGCCGAGAGCCCCGCCTCATTCGTGAAGTTCAGCTCCCAATACACCGGACTTTCGTAAACCTTCCCACCTATCGAAAGATTCAAGGCTGGCTCGTGGAGCAGACAGCGTACGAGCGGCACTTGCTGCCCCGCCAACTTCATTTGCTGCCGCTTCCAATCCCGCATAGTCATGTCCGAGCCAGGAAAGGTCCCCTTAACGATCTCAGGGATTGGCGTCGTGGTGAACTCATACAGGTACGAAGAGAGGACTTTGGGATCCAGCACACCGAAGGGAGACTGGTGACCCGTGCGCTTGGTCACGGGACAAATCAGCACGTTCGTGTCGGCTAGGTACTTGGGGACCAAGTCGCTCAGCCAGTTTGGCACATCCTGGTGGTCTTTCCGATAGGCCTGGATGGCAGCGTTGATCTTCTGGAGATTCTTCCTGCACGCTACGCTCTCATCCTTGTCCTTTGAAGGTTCGTATGGATTGGGGTTTGCTGGAGGGGAGCCTCCCACCGCCCCGCCGGCGCTCTCCGGCCCGGCTTTGGGTTTCGATTCCTGAGCCCAGACGAGGTAGCCCAGCACGAAGCCGCTGAGCCCGACCTATAATAGCGCGGCAGTTCTGATCTTCATAATGCCATTCCTTGGGTTAATTGTTGAATCCAGACGCACCAAGGGTTGGACAAACCTCTGGGACAATCGTTCACTGGATTCTCCAGAAACCTCGGAACACCTTGCTGACCTTCGAGTTCTTGGCCTTCCGAATGGCTCCGGATTTCTCCCACATCGGATGCAAGGGTATTGGCAGAGGGGACTGGGGTCAATGGGGAAATCTGGCATGGGGAAATCCTCGTCCTCCTGAGCCGGGTGTCGTTGTTGATCAATGGATTATACCAGGGTGAGGATGGATTCAGGAGGAGGCTGGGCTGGATTCTGGGCGGCAGCAAGGGAATGAACCTGAAAGCCCTGCCCCAGAACCCAACCTGCCACGGAACATTTTACCGAAAATGCTCCAGATCCTCGCCAAACTCAAAGAATTCACCCATTCATCCATCCATCACCCTCACCTTCACATTCTTCTGTGGTGACCTTCGAACCAGCCTGACCTTGGATGTTGGAGATGATGATACCTTGAAACCTTCGGATCAACCTCGGGATCAATGTAAAGTATCCGGCTCGGGGGCCACGTGAGGCCGTAGCACGGAAGTTGGAAACGGGAGGTTGAGTTCGGCCGGTGGTCGGTGGCTCAGGCTGCCTGAGCAATTCTCCGATTGGCTTTGGCCCAGGTCGCGGGCGTGAACGTCTTGATCTGGGTAATCTTGGCGGCAGGCAAGCGCGTGAACAAATCCTTCAGATAGTCAAACGGGTTGATCTGGTGCCGCCGGCAACTGCCCAGCAACGTGTAGAGGATCGCGCTGCGTTCTCCAGCCGTCGGATGGCCAATGAACAACCAGTTCTTCTTTCCCAGCGCACTGGGCCGAATTGCGTTCTCGATCAGGTTATTGTCGATCTCTACAGCGCCATCTGCCACATAGCGTGTCAGGGAGTCCCAACGGGCCAGCGCGTAATCAAGGGCTTGACCCAATAGGCCCTGGGGCAAGGTTCGCCGCCGCACCAGTTTCATAGCCCGGTGTAATCGGCTCAATACGGGCCGGCTCTGCCAGGCTCGCACGGCTTGCCGCAAGGCCGGTCCGGCCTTCTGCTGGCGCAACTGCTTCTCCACGGCATACAACAACCCGATCTGCCGCACGAACCACGCCGCCAGCTTGCTCTCGCCCAACGCCTCGTGAAAACCACGCCGCGTGTGCGCCCAACAACCCACCAGGATCAAATCGTCGCGCTCCCGCGCCAACGATTCGTAGGCCGCATAACCGTCGGTCTGGAGCTTGCCGTGAAACGCTTTGAGGAACTGCTCCGGCCCCTCGCGGGATCGGCTGGTCCGCCATTCAAACAGCACGTCTCCTCCCGGCCGACTGTAAGTCCACAAGTAACCCTGCTGACTCTTGCCTTTTACATCCGGATCCAAATACCGAATCGGCGTCTCGTCGGCTTGCAGGTAGCTCCCCGACAGCAAATCTTCTTTGATCGTCCGATACACGGGCCCCAATAGTTGCGCCACTTGCTCCACCCAGTGGCCCATCGTCTTGCGGCTCAGCTCCACGCCAAATTGCTGCCGGAAGTATTTCTCCTGACGGTAGAGCGGTTGATGGTATTCGTATTTGTTGACTACAATCTGGGCCAGCAAGCCCGGTCCGGCCATCCCTTGCTCAATGGGCTGGGGAGGCAACGCGGCCAGGGCAAACCGCTCGGCCTTTACATAACACGGACGGATAATCACCCGCTTGATGATCTTGGGCGCCACCCAGTCCAACTGCGTCGTGCGTTCCTCGCTGATCTTCTTCCACCCTTCCGGCTGCGCTTGCACTTCCTCCGGCTCGATCACAATCTCCTGCGTCTCCAGTTTGTCCTCGGCCAGCACCCGCCGCACGGGATGCGCGCTGCCGTAGCGCGCAACCGAAGCAGCCTTGGGCTCGGATGTCGGTAGCGCGATCACATTGGATAAGCCCGCCAGCAGCAACTCCAGTTGAGCTTTGTCCAACGCTTCGTTGCGTTGGCCGCCGAAGTAGTGACGAATACACTGATCCAGCTTTTGGCGCAGCAGCCGGTTCTCGACCACCAAACGACTGTTTTCCTCTCGCAGACGCGCTTGTTCAGCCTCCAAAGCGACGAAACGCGCGCTCAGTTCCTCGAACTTGTGCTGGAGCGCTGCGTTGGGCACACTCCTCTGACGCACACTTCAGGAGTTTGTTCAAACTCCTTGTCAATTATTTTTCAGCGGCGATACCAGTCCTTTTTCGCGTGCACTTCCAGCCCGTGAACCAGTGCGCTGAACTCTTCGCCGCGCAAACTCACACGGCCTTGGTCGCTCGCCGGCCAGGTGAAGCGACCCTGTTCCAGCCGCTTGGCACAAACCCATAAACCCGAGCCGTCCCAGTAGAGCACCTTCAGCCGGTTGCGTTGCCGGTTCGTGAACACAAACAAATGGCCCGAGAAGGGATCGTCCTTGAGTTGCTCGACGACTAAACCATAGAGCCGATTGAAACTGCCGCGTAGATCCACCGGCGTCGTGGCCACCAGCACGCGCGTGGCACCGGACACATTCAACCTGGCAATGGCAGGAGCAACGGGCAGAGCGTTTCAAGATCTGAACTCTGGGCCAATCGCACGGTCCAGCCCTGGGGGTTGACTATCTCCAGCGCCCACCGTATCGGCGAGTTGGGCAGCATCACCTCCTCAAAACTTACTGAAGGCTGGCCCGTGGTCCGCTCTTGCTGCAACCACTTGCCCAGCGTGGAAAGCCCGACACCGTGACGAGCGGCAAACTCTCTTTGCCCTAGACGATTGCAGGATCGTAGATAGGTAAC
>Ga0335078_10008270_pt1 | contig 15475 bp, 11 predicted proteins | sample Lox_Sample_32_FD_206711 | JGI IMG/M metagenome (GOLD analysis project Ga0335078, IMG submission 206711) | Soil microbial communities from Loxahatchee National Wildlife Refuge, Florida, United States - Lox_Sample_3.2 | ecosystem: Environmental > Terrestrial > Soil > Wetlands | place: USA... | reverse complement strand
TCGACAAAAGCTTCGCCAGAGCTCGCAATGCGAAATCACCGGGACTGTTTGCCTAGTTTGCCCGCCTGCGCACGCTCATTTATACTCATTCTTCGCCCAACGGACTCGAGGAGCAACCCGGTTTCATGCCCAAGCGCACTTTCCAGCCCAACCGCCGCCATCGCTCGAAAACGCACGGGTTCCGCACTCGCATGAAAACGAAGAGCGGGCGGGCGGTGCTTTCGCGGCGGCGGGCCAAGGGCCGCAAGAGGGTTTCAGTGAAACCCGGCTTTCGTGAGTAGCTTTTCCCTTTTTTCAGGAATGGGCGAGGGCCTCGCTCCCGGGCGGGGGGACGCGCACTGTGGACCGCAGAGTTTCGCAGCAGGACACGAAGGCGCCCGGGGCCAGGCGAATGCGTTTTCCACGCCGGGTCCGCCTGCTGCGCCACGCCGACTTCGAGCGCGTGTACAAAGAGGGCAAGCGGCACTTCGCGGCCCACATGACGGTCTTTTATCTGCCGCAGAACCGAAAGAGCGGCCTGCGCGTGGGTTTCACGGTTGGACGCGTTCTGGGCGGCGCAGTGGAACGCAACCGCATCCGCAGGCGCATGCGCGAGGCGGTGCGGCTGCTACTTCCGGCAGTGAGCGCAAGCGCAGACGTAGTGATCAACCCCAAGAAATCTGCGCTGCGGGGAAAGTTAACAGAGCTGCAACGGGAAGTGGAAGTCGCCATCGCAGCACTGCAGGCGAGGGGCGAGGAAAAACCAGGGCGGCGGGACCGCAGATGAAAGCGAAGTTCGCAATCATAAATACAACGAGCGCGTTGGCGAAAACAATCGCCCTCGGCCTGCTGCAGGCATATAAGCGGATATTTTCTCCGCTGCTTCCGCCCGCCTGCCGCTTCGTCCCAAGTTGCTCGGAATATGCAGCCGAAGCGATTGAGCGGTTCGGAATGGTTCGCGGCGCAGGCCTCGCGTTGTGGCGCCTGCTGCGCTGCCATCCCTTCACGCACGGCGGCTATGACCCGGTCATCCAGCACGACCACCAAATTTCCGGTTTGCCCCTGGCACGGTAAGCGATTTGGCTGACTTTCCCAATCCTCAACAAGATCCGGGCATGGAACGCCGGCTGCTGCTGGTTTTTGCGCTCACCTTTCTGGTGATCGTCATCTTCGAACCGGTGCTGAAAAAATTTCTGCCGCAAACGCCGGCCGCGCCGGCTTCGTCGCAGGTCCCGACGGCGACGCAGCCCGCCGCCGCATCCGAGCCCGCAAAAGCTGCGAAAAGCGAAGCTGCCGTGCCGGCGCCGGCGATGGGCGCAAAGCAGGCTGGCAACGAATCTGAAACCGTTATCGAAAACGACTTCTATCGGATCACGTTCACCAACCGCGGCGCGCAGGTCAAGTCGTGGATTCTGAAGAAGTACGACGACGAGCGAGGGAAGCCACTCGATCTGGTGAACGATACGGCGGCTGCTAAATATGGTTATCCGCTCTCGCTGTGGACGTATGACGCCGATCTGCGCAGCAAGCTGAATTCCGTCTTGTATGTCGCGATCACGGGCCCCAAAGCAAACAACCCACCGCCGGGATCTGCCCGCGAGCTGACGTTCGAGTACTCCGATTCGGAGATCTCCGTCCGCAAAACGTTTCACTTCGACGCAACTTACTTGGTGAAGGTAGAAACGTCCGTCGCATCGAAGGGCGCGGCGGTCGCCGCTTTGCCGGCATGGCCTGCAGGCTTTGGGGACCAGACGAGCCTGGCGACTTACCGTTCGAGCCAGATCCAACATCAATACGCCGGCGGCGCGGAGTCACTGGACATTAAGAAGGTGAGCGGCGGAGCCACGCTCAACGGGCCGGTAGCATGGGCGGGCATCAGCGATTCCTACTTCACGGCGGATTTTCTTCCGGACGACCCCCAGAAAGCATCGCTGATCACGCTGCGCAATGCGATCGAAATTCCCCGAGACCCGCAGAAGCCGGCCGAGAAGACGCCAGTGGACGTTCTTGGCGTAGCAGTGGGGAACCTGCAAGGCACGACAAGTGAACGGGTTTATGCGGGCCCCAAGTCCATGCAGGTACTGGAGTCTATTTCAGTACCGGCAATCAGCGGCGCCGCGCCAGACTTGCGCGGGGCGCTCAACTTCGGCTTCTGGGGCGCGATTGCGCGGCCGCTGTTCATCTGGCTGCGCTGGACGCACGATCGCTGGGTGCACAACTGGGGTTGGGCGATCGTGATTCAGACGGCCATCATCGCGATCGCTTTGCTGCCGCTGCGCATTTCGCAGATGAAATCGGCGCTGAAGATGCAGAAAGCTGCGCCGCAAATTAAGGCGCTGCAGGAAAAATATAAGAAGTACAGCATGCGTGATCCGCGCAAGCAGGAAATGAATAAGGAAATGGCGGACCTGTACAAGCGCGAAGGGGTTAATCCGGTGGGCGGATGTGTGCCGCTGCTGGTGCAGCTTCCGTTCATCTGGGCGTACTACAAGATGCTGGGCACGGCCATAGATCTCCGCCACGCGCACTGGTTGTGGATTCACGATCTTTCGTCGCGCGATCCTTATTTCATTCTGCCGATCCTGCTGGTGGTCAGCATGATTCTGACTCAGCGCATGACGCCCCAGGCGGGCATGGACCCGTCGCAGCAAAAATTGATGAATTGGACCATGCCGTTGATGATGGGATTTATCTTCTACAATCTGGCCGCGGGCCTCAACTTGTATTATGCCGAAAGCAATCTGATCTCGATTGCGCAGCAGGCCATCATGAACCGCACGACGCTAGGCCAAGAAATGCGCGAGATGGCGCTGAAGCGTGCCCGGAAAAAGGACAAAGATAAATAGTTTAGTTCGCAGGTAGAGCTGAAGAACCCGTCTATGCCAATACAAGACAAGGTTGCTGCCGCCAACAAAATCCATGAGTTTCTGAGCAGCGTTGTTGTCAACGCCGGCCTGCGGGTGAAATACCGCATTACGGTGGACCCGCCCATGGCCGATTCGCGCGATTGGGAAAAGCCAGACATTCTGGTGGACTTATCCGGTCCCGATTCGCCTTTGTTGCTCGAGCGCGGCGGCGAACTGCTGCGCGCCCTGGAGCTGCTGGCGCTCGAAATGCTGCGGCTGCCGGGAAATGAACACGAGAAAATTTGTTTCGACTGCATGAACCAACGTTCCATGCGCCTGGAGGAGTTGCGCATTGCGGCAGACGTTGCAGCGAAAAGAGTGCATCAAACCGGCGTACCCTACCAGTTCGCGCCCATGTCCTCCCGCGAGCGCCGCATCGTTCATCTGGCGCTGCGCGAACACAGCGACTTGAAGACAGAGAGCGAAGGCGAAGGCTTGCGCCGTTTTGTCGTGGTCTATCCCAAGGACTATAAGACGACGGAGCGGTCCGGCCGCCGGACGATTCCTTAGTTGCACCGCAGAATCTTCTAACCGATCTCGTCTCCCGCCAGTTATTCGCCGCGCCGTACAATCCATTTGTGAATCTGGACGACACGATCGTCGCCATCGCCAGCCCGCCGGGACGCGGCGGTATCGGTGTGGTGCGAATCGCCGGCCCCGACGCGCGAGCGATCGCGCTGACCATGCTTTGCCTTAAGCATGATCTCGAGCCCGGGCGCGCGACATTCGGCGAACTGGTAGATTCCGGCGAGAAGGAGGCGGAGACCGGCGCTTATGAGGCTGATATGCCCGCCGGGGTATCGCATATTGACGAAGTTGTCGTTACATATTTTGCGAAGCCTCATTCCTATACTACGGACGATGTCATCGAGATTTCAGCCCACGGTTCGCCGGTTGTGTTGCAGCACATTATCCAAGTGGCCGTTGCGCGTGGCGCCCGTCTTTCCGAACCCGGCGAATTTACCATGCGAGCGTTTCTAAATGGACGCATTGATCTGACCCAGGCGGAAGCGGTGCGCGACTTGATCGAGTCGCAGACACTCTATCAAGCGAAGGTGGCAGCGCAGCAATTGGGCGGAGCTCTTTCTCGCCGCCTGCGACCGGTCAAACAAAGCTTGCTCGAATTGATCGCTGCTCTGGAAGCTGGAATTGATTTCGCGGAAGATGATGTTTCAGTGATGCCGCCGGCGCAGATTCTCGACCGCATTGCCGCCGTGCATCGTCCGCTGAGGGCGCTTGCCGCGTCGTTCGATTACGGACAGATCATTCATGAGGGGCTGACGCTTGCCATCATTGGCCGCCCCAATGTTGGCAAATCGAGTCTGTTCAACCAACTGGTTGAGCGGGAGCGCGCCATCGTGACGGCAACACCCGGCACCACCCGTGATCTCGTCACCGAAACGGTAGCAATCGGCGGGATTCCCGTAAAACTGGTGGACACGGCGGGCATTCGCCGCGCGCTGGATGAAGCCGAAAGCATTGGCATCAGGAAATCTATGGAGGCAATTGCCGATGCCGACCTGGTCCTCATCGTGCTCGATTCGTCCGCGCCGGCCGCGGACGAAGCTCGTGAACTGCTCACTCAAGTGGTTGAAGGTGCTGCGATTGTGGTCGCGAACAAAACAGATATCGAACGCTCGGAATTCTCGGCCGACGGTTTTGCCTTGCCACTAGTGCGGACGTCGGCCTTGACGGGAACCGGCATTCCCGAATTGCGGGCTGAGATTCTGAGAAAAATCGGCGGCGAATCCCGCGGTGGGCACAGTGAATCCGGAATGCTGACCAACGTACGGCATTATGGACTGGTCCGAGATTCGGTGGCAGCGGTTGAGGCGGCGAACATCGCCGTCAGCAATAAGGTACCGCATGAAATGCTGTTGCTCGATCTCTACAATGCGCTGCGGCCGCTCGACGAGATCACCGGCTCCACCACCACCGACGATATTCTCAATCTTATTTTCGGGCGGTTCTGCATCGGAAAGTAGAACCAAGAGCTGGGGTTTTGGCCGGAAGACTGCGGTAAAAGCGATTCCCAGACCACTCGTGCATTTCATGGCCGCCAATATGGGGCATTTTTCGCTAAGATAGTGAGGTCGGTGATCGCGTTCGCCCTATTGGTTGCCACCATGTTGTGTGCGTCTGCTCCTCGTGTGGTCCTGCTTGCCCTTATTGCGGCAGCGAGTGTTTTCCCCGCACAGCTCTCTGCCCAAACGGTGCTTGGGTTGAACGGCGCGAATGTGGATCCGATCGCCGCAAACCAGGGGAAGGTCACGGTTTTAATTTTTGTCCGCACCGACTGCCCGCTTTCGAATCGCTACGCCCCCACGATCCAGCAGCTCAGCCAACAATATTCCGGAAAAACCATATTCTGGCTCGTCTATCCAGACCGGAGCGAAACGCCGGACCAGATTCGCAAGTATCTCGCGGACTATCGCTACACTCTGGCGGCGGTGCGCGATCCGCAGCACGCGCTGGTGAAGCGAGGACAGGTCAATGTGACGCCTGAAGCGGCCGTCTTTCGCGCCGACGGGCAACTGGTTTACCACGGCCGCATTGATGACCTTTACCAGGATTTTGCGCGTCGCCGGCCTGAAGCCACGGCCCACGAACTGAGCGACGCAATTGCCGCCGCGCTTCGAAACCAGATGCCGGCGATTCGAGTCACGCACGCCATCGGGTGCTACATTTCCGATCTGCAATGAGTGCTCTGCAGTGAGCAAATCGAATATCGTTCGTGTGTTGCCGATTGCGCTTTTCGCCGCCGCGCTGGCGCCGCTCCGGGCAGCGCGCCCCGGATCACCCTCGAAAGCGCCAGCCACTCCTCCGCCGTCAGTCACGTTCAACCGCGACATCGCTCCAATCGTCTTTCATTCCTGTGCTTCGTGCCATCGTCCCGGAGAAGCTGGGCCCTTCCCTCTGTTGACTTACGATGACGTGAAGAAGCATGCGCGGCAAATTGTGGCGGTGACGCGCAGCCGGATCATGCCGCCCTGGTTGCCGGAGCCGGGGGCCTTCGCCTTTGCCGACGAGATGCGGCTCTCCGATCAGCAGATCGCCTTGTTCCAACAATGGGCCGAGCAGGGAACCCCAGAGGGCGACGCGCGCGATTTGCCGCGGCGGCCGGCGTTTGTGGAAGGCTGGCAACTCGGGGAGCCGGACTTGATCGTGCGCGCTGAGAAGCCCTTTTCCCTGCCGGCCGGCGGCGGCGACACGTATTGGAACTTTGTTCTGCGCGTACCCGTGGACCATACCCGCTGGGTCCGCGCGGTCGAAATTCGCCCCGGCGACAAGCGATTGGTGCACCACGCCAATATTCTCGTGGACCGAATGGAAAACGCACGCAGCCGGGAGGTCGCTCCGGGAGCCGGTTTTGGAGGAATGGAAATCCGGATAGAATCGGAAACTTTCGATCCCGACAGTCACTTCCTGTTCTGGAAGCCGGGCACGCCGCCTTATGTTTATCCCGATGGAATGGCTCTGCGTTTAGACAAAGGCACCGATCTGGTGCTCAACGTGCATTTGCAGCCATCCGGTAAGCCGGAAGTTATCCAGCCGAGCCTCGGCATCTACTTCACCGATCAGCCTGCGACCCTTCAACCGATGTTGTTGCAGATGGAGAACGACGCCGCGCTCGACATCCCGGCAAATGCCAAAGATTTTCTGGTGAGCGATGATTTCGTCCTGCCACTCGCCGTTGATCTGCTGGCCATTTATCCACACGCGCATTATCTGGGAAAAGATATTGAGGCCACCGCCACTCTGCCCGGCGGCGCGAAAAAAACCTTGATTCATATCAAGCACTGGGACTTGAACTGGCAGGCGGTTTATCGCTATGCGCAGCCGGTTTTTCTGCCCAAAGGAACTGTCGTTTCCATGCGGTACACGTACGACAATTCTTCCGACAATTATGCCAACCCAAACCATCCGCCGCAGCGGGTCACTGCAGGCAATCGCTTTCGCGATGAAATGGCGCACTTGTGGCTCCAGGTTTTGCCGGTCCATTACGACCGGAGCGGCGATCCCCGCTTGGTGCTGCAGGAAGCGCTGATGCGCCACCAGATCGAAAAAAATCCCAGCGACTTCGACGCCCGCTACAATCTTGGCGCCACGCTGCAGGCGAGCGGCAAACCGCAAGAGGCGATGGCCGAGTATCAGGCGGCGCTGCAGTTACATCCGGATGACGCGGTCGCCAACAACGCCTTCGGCGGTCTGCTGCTGGCAACAGGCAACGTGACCGAGGCGATCAATCACCTGAAGATGGCTCTGGATGCGCGTCCTGACTATTTTGATGCCCATTACAACCTGGGCAATGCCTTCGCGGCGCAGGACGATTTCGCCGCGGCGGCCGAGCAATTCCGGGCCGCAGTGAAGCTGAATCCGGAGGATGCGGACGCCGAGGCCAACCTGGGCAGCGCCCTGGCCGAATCGGGTGATTTGCTGGAAGCCAAAGCGCATTTCGAGCGCGCGCTCGCGATCAACCCGAACCACGCGCTAGCGCGCGAAAATCTGGAGCAACTGCTACACGCTGCCGCGGCCCATTGACCTACAGTGTGCCGCGCGGAAGCCGAGCCAACTGCCTACGCGCGTCATGTTATTTCGACACTTCACCTATATAAGCTGAAAATGGCTCCACCGTCATGTGCGACAGGGGGCGCTCTTCGGCTTGCCGAGCGTCGGTGCTCAGCAAGGTGCGCACCCGCTTCGCCGAAAAACCCTGCGGAGCAAGATCAAACGATATTTGCGCGGATTGGGCGGACATATTCAGCACAACCAGCACCGCCTCGCCTTTCGTCTGGCGCAAATACGAAAGCACGTTGGGATCATCTTCGTTTAAGGCTACGTAATCGCCTTCGAGCAGCGCCGGATTCTGGTGACGCAGCGCGAGCACGCGCCGGTAAACCTGCAGAATGGATTGCGGGTCTTCGAGTTCGGTGGCGACGTTGTGTGTTTTGTAACTGGCAGGAACGCGCAGCCACGGCTTACCCTGCGTGAAACCCGCGTTGGGCCCGGTGTTCCACTGCATCGGGGTGCGCTCGCCGTCGCGCCCCTTTTCTCGCGGCCAGCCCAGTTTTCCGATCGGATCTTTGACGTCCTTCTTGCTTAGCGGATCCATGTTGGTCATGCCAATCTCTTCGCCGTAGTACAGGATTGGCGTTCCCCGCAAAGTCAGGTAGAGAGTCGCCATCAGTTTGGCGATGGCATCGTTGTGCTGGCCATCTCCGTAGCGCACATAAGAGCGGACGATATCGTGATTGCTGATGACAAACACCGGCCACCCGCCGGCCCCATCCACGGCGGCGATCTGATGACGAAACTCGGCGGGCGAAAGTCTATTTACCGTGGCGAACATCAGGTCCATCGGCATCTGCAGCTCGTTGCTATGCGTGCCGTAATACTGCTTGAGTTCGTCCACATCTTTTGTCCAGGTTTCGCCAATGAGCACGGCATCATGCTCATCTGCCACTTTGCGCAAATCGCGCAGAACGTCGTGGATTTCCGGAAGCTTGGTGTTGTACTCGTTCTCCATGTTCGGATCGCCGTAAGCGTTTTTTCCCGAAAGGATCGGGTTATTGCGCAGATCGGGATCTTCAAAAAGCGTATCCACCGCGTCCAGCCGGAAGCCGGCAACACCGCGCTTGTACCACCAGCGGGTCACATCGAACATGGCCTCCCTCACGGCAGGGTTGCGCCAATTGAGGTCAGGCTGTTCCGGATAGAAGAAGTGATAGTAGTACTGCCCGGTTTTCGCATCGTACTTCCATGCCGACCCGCCGAAGGTCGAAAGCCAATTGTTGGGCGGTTGGCCCGGCCCTTTGCCATCTCGCCAGATATACCAGTCGCGATGGGCAGAGTTGCGGGAAGAGCGCGAGTCGAGAAACCACTTGTGCTGGTCGGAGGTGTGATTGATCACGAAATCCAGAATGATGCGGATGCCGTGTTTCTGCGCTTCCTGTTGCAGGCGGTCAAAATCGGCCAGCGTGCCGTACATGGGATCAATATTTTCGTAGTCCGACACGTCGTAGCCGAAATCAACCTGGGGGGAAGGGAAACAAGGTGTGATCCAGATCGCATCAACACCAAGATCTTTCAGGTAATCGAGCTTCGAAGTAATGCCATTCAAATCGCCGATGCCGTCGTTATTGCTGTCGGCAAAACTGCGGGGATAAACCTCGTAGAACACCGCATGCTGCCACCATTCATGACCAGCAGCATCAATCGGTCTCACCTGTCCGGTCCCCTCCAGGCTAAGAGAGCACGCCAGCAATGCGAGCAGCAAGCACCTGTTCACTATATTCAAGCAACCTCCTCGATCTCTGTCATGTCTGCGCCTTGCCGTTCATGACGGCTCGACGTTGCCTATCTGAAATGGAGAGTGACCAGCCCGCGAACATATGGGGCGGAATCCGTGCCGGAAAATCTTATGCGGAGCGCGTCGCCCTCGCGCTCGGCCTCGATCCTGCTGTCGGCTTCCATACTTGCAACCTCAGCCGAGTCCCTTAAAGTGAGCTCATAGGCTTTGCCCGGAACTCCCGCCAGCTCAAGTTTCAGGTCCTCCTGATTAGCGCCCCAGGTTTCGGAGAGAACTCTCAGCCCCTCGCTTTGGGCTCCCAGCGCTGGAAGCCGCGAAGAAATTGCAATGCCGAAATCGTTGCGGAGATGAATTCGCAGTGTGTTCGGGCCGCCGTGGACGGTAAAACGCACGACCGCGTGCTGATCTTCATTGTTGCGCTCGACCCGCACTGCGACGGGATGGCCGTTAAGTTCGGCGCCCTTGATCTGAGCGCGCAAACTGAATGCCGGCGCGAACTCCAACGCGCAGTCCCCGCCATTGCACTCGACTTCGAGCGTCTCGCCATCATTCGTGCGTGAATATTTCAGGTTCACGTCCACATCGCCGACGCGAACGTTCTCTATCTCAACCTCGTTCCAATTCGCCGGAATGTGGGGGGCGAAGCGCAACCGGTGCGCGGACGCATCGGTTTCCAGTCCCAGCATTCCTCGCAGCAGCGAACTCACAACCATTGCTGACGACCAGATCTGGTGCGGCGAGCTGCCGGAGAGCGGCTGGTAGTAATCGCCGGAAAGAACTTCGGTGACATGGCCGAGCGCGCCGTCCAGAGCCAGAAGCGAATTGGCGCGCAGGTTGAGGTAAGCAGGCAGCGCGCGATGATAACGGTACTCTCCGACCGCCGCCCAGCCGGTGAACAGTGGCCAGACGGAGCCGAAGTGATATCCGCCGGGATTGTACCTGGCATCCTGCGATGAGATGATGCGCATACCCCAGTCAGCCTGATGCTCTGGCGCCGCCAGCAGGGAGATCATCGTTTGCGCATGGTCTTGGTTGAGAAGGCCGAACCACATCGGTACAGTCGCGAGAACGCTGGCGGTGGGGATCTCCTGGCCCTTCTGGTCCAGCGCGAAAGAGTAAAGACTCTTCTCATCGGACCAGAATTCTGTTTCAAGCAACTGCTTCTGCTGCGCGAACTGTTCATCCAGTTGCCTGGCGACGTCATCCCTGGCGACCCCGCGCGCGAGATCCGCCAGCGCGCTCAGAGCTTCCGCTCCCAGCGCGCTTTGGTAGAACTCAGTTTGCACCGGAAGCAGCGGCCCTCCTTCGACCCATCCATGGCCGATTCCCAGATTCTGCGGCAATCCCTGCTCTCCGTAGGTGGACCTCAGAAATTGATAAGCCTTCCACAGCGATTCCCATTTTTCTTTCGCGAAGGCAACATCTCCACTCTCTCGAACATATTCATCGGCAGCAATCACGTAGAGCGGAGTGGCGTCCGCCGAGGCGTAAGCATAGGGATAGCCAGTGAACCAGGGAACCAGTGTGGCCACCTGCGAAATTTCGTGCGGCATTTTGCCGTCCGCGCGCTGGAAGTGACTCAAGAAATCGAGCGCCGCGCGGGTATTGCCAAAATCACCCGCCGCATCGAGGGCCAACGATGTCCACAGCGCGTCGCGCCCAAAAAACCAGGCAAACCCCGGGCGCTGGTCGCGCTCCGAGGTGCGATAGCCCGCAACCAGACCTGTGCCGAGATACGAATTGGCAACCATTCCCTGAACTGTGCTGATACGCGCCCAGTCATAGGCTTGCTGCAGTTGAGAATCCGGGAGCCGCAGGCTCACCGTCTGGCGCAGATATTTCTCGTAATAGGAAGCGGAACTTGCGAGCAGATTGGAGTACCCGCTCAACAGCCGATGGTAGGTGTCTTCCGCCTCTTGCCGCCCCTTGACGGAGGCGGCGACCACGATCATCTTTGTGCTGCGGCCCTTGTTTGACGGACCCAACGAGATGGAATTTTCGGCGGAAGATGAGTAGTTCGTCGCGTACTGTTGCTGAAGAAATTCTGCACTCGGAGATCCGACCAGCGCGGCAAACCTGTGTTGCTCTTCACCCAGCACAAAGGCCCGCGGCGCCGGATCCCAATTTAGAAAGGTGCCGCCCAGCGCGCCCGGCCATTCCAGTTGGAAGTCGGCCTGAAACGCCGCTTCGATCTCCAGTGGGTCGGCAGTTTCAACTTCGAGCACAATCACCGCACCGGCTTCGTGCACGGGCACGAACCAGGTTTCGCGTACTTGAAAACTGTCGCCACTGTAGAGAATGCTGCACGATTCGGGATGCACCTCGATGGTTCTCCCCAGCGAATCGGCGGGCAGCACGCGTCCGTTCACGTGAAACTGCAGATGAAAATCCCGCAGAATCTTCAGCGGATAGACCCAGGCTTCAAACTCTCCTGACTCTTTGCCGAACAGTCCGGCGCGTGTGCCGACGGCAGATAAGAACTCCCATGACCGCGCCGTCCGCGAGAGCACGAGGCCGGCCGGTTTGCTTTGAGCAAACGCGAGTGCATGGAAAACGCAGAGTCCCGGAACCCAGAGGCAAGCGACCAGCATAGTCCGCAGCCGGCGCGAGATCTGGGGGCGTGCGAACTGGACTACTCTGCCGGTCGCAGTCGCGGGCTCGACGGGGGCAACCGCCTTGCTTGCAAATCGCCAAGCTGTCCTACAGAATGGAAAGCGAAATTTCAGCGCCATCCCAGCCTCGCGGGTATTCTCTCTTGCCGGTTTCGCGCCGTAGTTTTCTTTCCCGTCTCAGCCGTTCGGCACTGGTACTTCCTTTGCAGACTATTCTGCGAATGGCGCGTCCCGCAAGGCTTCTCGGACAATCTGCTCCCCCCGAAAAGCAGGGCCCGGCCAACCGCACTGACCTCGGGGTGAGCTTCGTGGACGTTGCAGCCGAGGCCGGATTGCATGCGGAAACGATTTTTGGCGGCGAACACAAGAACAAGTATCTGCTGGAAACTACCGGCTGCGGCGTGGCGTTCTACGACTACGACAATGATGGCTGGCTCGATATTTTTCTGGTAAATGGCTGGCGTCTGGAGGGTTTCCCCGCCGGAGAAGAACCGCATTGCCATCTGTTCAAGAATAACCGCGACGGTACGTTCACGGATGTCACGGTGAAAGCCGGCTTGGTGCATACCGGCTGGGGGCAGGGCGTATGCGTCGGCGACTACGATAACGACGGCTTCGACGATCTTTTTCTGACTTACTACGGCAAGGATGTTCTTTATCACAACAACGGCGACGGCACGTTTACCGATGTCAGCGAAAAGGCCGGAGTGGCCGGCGCAAAGCCGCGTTGGAACACCGGCTGCGCTTTTGTGGACTACGATCGCGACGGCCATCTGGATCTGTTCGTCGCCAACTATATTGATCTTGACCTGGCCACGGCGCCGGTTCCGGAATCCGGACCTTGCCTCTACAAGGGAATTCTGGTCGCTTGCGGGCCGCCCGGTTTGAATGGCGGGAAGAACATTCTTTATCACAACAATGGCGACGGCACGTTTACGGACGTCTCCGAAAGCGCCGGCATCACCAAAGCAAGCGGGACCTACGGCCTGGGCGTACTCACGGCAGATTTTGACAACGATGGCTGGCCCGACATTTACGTGGCCAACGATTCCACGCCCAGCGCGCTGTATCAGAACCAGAAGAACGGCAAATTTGAAGATATTGCGATCGAAGCGGGATGCGCCTTGAGCGCCGACGGCAAACCCCAGGCCGGGATGGGCCTTTCGGCCGGCGATTACGATCTGGACGGAAATCTCGATATCGTGAAGACCAATTTTGCCGGCGATACCCCTTCGCTCTATCACAACCGCGGCGACGGCAGCTTTGACGATGCCACTTTTACGGGTGGCCTGGGAGCTCACACTCAGTTCCTGGGATGGGGCTGCGGTTTCTTTGACTTTGACAACGATGGCTGGCCGGACATTTTGATCTGCAATGGACATGTCTATCCCGAAGTCGAGCAACTGCACACCGAAGCCGGCTATCCGCAGCGCAAGTTACTCTACCGCAACCAGCGCAATGGCCACTTCGAAGACGTCTCGTTCAATGCCGGCGCCGGAATTTCTACTCCCAGCGCTTCGCGGGGCGCGGCGTTCGGTGATTTCGACAACGACGGCGACGTTGACGTCGTGGTCAATACCGTCAATGGTCTTCCCCAGCTTCTGCGCTGCGATTCGCGGCTCAGCCGCAATTGGCTCAAGGTGCGCACTATCGGCGTGAAATCGAATCGCAGCGGCATCGGCGCGCGGCTGAAATGCGTAACGACGCCGCCCAGAGAAACCAGGCCGCACGCCCAAATTGACGAGGTACGCAGCGGCGGCAGCTATATTTCACAAAACGATTTGCGCATCCATTTTGGCCTGGGCGAGGCCGTTAGAGCGGACCTCCTCGAAGTCCATTGGCCGAGCGGACAGGTGGACCTCCTGAAAAATGTCGCCGCCAATCAGTTGATTTTCGTCAAAGAAGGAAGCGGCATTGTGCGCAATGTGCAGTTTGAAGAGCTCCGGAGGCCGAATCGCTCCCGCTAGGACTGCCTGAGTTGACAACCCAAAGCTCGCCGGCGCGCGGCCGCCCGGAAAACTATAGAAAAAGGGGAGCCTCGCACCGAGACTCCCCGAACAGAGCGCGGATTCAGAACGTGAAGCGCAAAGCGAACTCCAGTTGCCGCATACCGGTGGCAGAGCCCGGCGAGGCATCGGCCTCGATATTGTTGATAACCCCTTGGCCGGCGCAATCTATGCACGTACCGCCGTTCTGGTTGTTGTTGAAGCCCAGCACCGGGTGGTTGAAGACGTTGAAGGCATCCATGCGGAATTGAGCTTTTACCCGCTCCGTCACAGAGAAATTCTTCATGATGGAGGAGTCGGCGAAAAAGGCTCGCGGGCCGCGGAAGCTGAAGACGCCAATGTTGCCGAGGTGGCCTGCACCCGGATCCGAGAAACCAGGCGTGCTCGCGATACTGGGTCCCGGGGTAAAGAATTGCACGAAGGGTCCGCCACTAGCGGGATGCTGTAGCGAACCAGCGCCTACATGGAAAGTCCCCGACCCTTTGTTGGGACGGCAGACGCCAACGTCCTCTTCTCCGCCGCATTCACTGAAGCTGGGTGTCCAGGGCAGGCCGCTGCCCCAGGTAGTGGTTCCCGTGATCTGCCAGCCTCCGATGAAAACATCTTCCAGACGGCTGGCATTGCTGGCAAAGGTGTGCCCTTTGCCGAAGGGCAATTCATAGACGAAGTTGTTCACCCAAAGGTGATTCCGGACCTGATCGTCCGGACCATAGGCGACCGCGGGATCGTCGGCATAGTAAGTGCCGTCGTACTTGTAAGCGTGAGCAAAGGTGTAGTGAGACAGGAACTGGACGCCATGGGAGAAGCGCTTTTCAACCTTCACTTGAAGAGCTTCATAGGTACTGCTGGCGTCGTTACCCAGATAATTGTTCTGATCAGTCGAGCAGCACATCAACACCGTGCCGGTGGTCGGGTCGGTGTAACCGGGATAGCTGAACTTGTTGTAGAAGGGCCGACGCTGCACTTGCGGAGTCACGGGCACGAACGCTCCGTTCACGGTGGTTCCCGGACCGATCGCAGGGTTGTTGACATTGTAGGTCGGACCATCGCCAGCAAACACGTGTGTGCCCTTGTTGCCGATGTACGCCACTTCGACCGATGTCGTGTTGTTTACCTGACGCTGAACCGTAGCGTTCCACGCGTCCAACTCAGGCAAGCGCTGGTAGATCGGCCGGATATGCGGCTGCACACAAAGTTGATCGTTGTTTCCGGTTACCGGGTCTATATAGACGTTCTGATAGCAGTTGGGCCCGGAAACCGGCAACAGTCCATTCGACGGAATGGTTGGGAAAGTGAAAATCGGCGGACCTTGCGCCAGGGTGAAGGCGGGCACATCCTGGCTGGCGCCCTGCGCAAGTTGCGCCGCCAGAACCGGGAGTGTCTGCGTGACTGTGTGGCCAAAGTTCGAGCCGAACACTCCCATGTCATAGCTGCGGCCATAGCCCATGCGCACGACGGTGCGGGGTGTGACCTGGTACGCGATGCCGACTCGCGGCGCAAAGTAATGCCAATCATTGTTGATGTTGCCGTTTAGTCCGAACGGACCGTAGCCGGCTACACGATCCTCGCCGGTGACCAGGTTGGCAAATCCTCCCTCCCCTTTGCCGTTCACGTACTCGGGAAAATAAACTTCCCACCGCAGGCCATAGTTCAAGGTCAATT
>Ga0335078_10008268_pt1 | contig 15477 bp, 13 predicted proteins | sample Lox_Sample_32_FD_206711 | JGI IMG/M metagenome (GOLD analysis project Ga0335078, IMG submission 206711) | Soil microbial communities from Loxahatchee National Wildlife Refuge, Florida, United States - Lox_Sample_3.2 | ecosystem: Environmental > Terrestrial > Soil > Wetlands | place: USA... | reverse complement strand
GTTCTGGCCAACGTGGCGCGCAAGGACTCCGTGGTCGCCCACCCGGATGAGCCCCTGCGCGTCGTGGTTCAGCGCATGGCCGAGACCGGCCGCACGCGCCTGCCCGTCGTCGAAGCAGAAGGCGAACCGCGCCTGCTGGGCCTGGTCTCGCTGAACGACCTGCTCAAAGCCCGCACCCGCAACCTGGAAGAGGAGCGGCGCCGCGAGCGGGTCCTGCGCTTCCAATTCTGGGCCCGCCCCGGCGATCAGCGGCCCCACAGCCTCCGCAATTCTTCGACGAACCGATCGGGGTCCTGAACCTCGAGCAGCACTGGCGCACTACGCGCCGGAATCAGCACCAGGCGCGTACCGTCCGCGCGATACATCCGCACCTTTTCCCCGTTGGCAACCCGGAACCAGCCGGAGCGGTAGTGGCTGTTGGCGAAGCCGTTGGTGCGCGCCATCGGCCGCCAATCCGCGTCCACGGAAAAGTCCACCACCCGGACGCGCTCGACATCCACGTCCGCCGCCTTCACGGTGACCGGGTAGAAGAGGTCGCGAATCGCCAGGCTCTCGGAGTCCAGGTTATAGCGCGGCGCGCCGGGCGAGTAGAGGACCCCAAACATGACGGCCACCAGCGCCAGAGTCGCGATGAGAACGCCAACAACGACCCCGATCGAGCGGCCCATGCCGGAGCCGGTAGCGGAGACCGGCAAGGCCCGATCGAGAGCGGGTTCCGCGGCCGCGTACGGACCGGCTGCGGCCAGGAAGCCGGTCACGTCGTCCGGGCTCAGCAGCACGGTCTTCGCCGCCGTCACCAGCACCACCGCGTTCTTCCTGTTGGTCACGAACCAGGTGCACTTGCCAAGCTTGGTCGTCCGGAACAGGCCGTAGTATCCGAACAACCCGCCGTTCCCCCAAAGGCGCATGCAGCCGCGGAAGTCGTCCGCGGTCGCCAGGCGCGCTTCGCGCAGCCCGTCGAGCGGAATGGTCACATCTCCCACCAGCCTCTTGACGATGACCCTGGGCCCCTCGCACACATACCCGCGCGCCGAATAGGCATACGACAGGCAAAGGACCAGGAACAGGAGGAAGGCGACCACCACGCGGTGTGAAGCCACCACTCCGCCGAGCGCCGCGAGAATAACCAGAACAGAGACGATCTTGACCGTCAGGTCGTAGGAAGCTGAGAAGCTCACCGAGCCATTCTACCCGACCCAGTGCCAGGTGACCATCCTGCCGTCAATCACGAGGAAGCCCGCGACTGACGCCCCGAGGACCACCCCGAACACCCACTTCCTCTTGAGGGTCGAGGCCAGGTAGATGAATAGCGGAAACGAGATCGACATGTACCGCGCAAATGACATCAGGTCTTTCAGCACGAGCGGGAGAAGCCACTGCGCCGCGCTGAACGTCCACAACTCCAGCGGCAGACGCTTGTAACTCAAAGCCAGGACTGCCAGCGTGAGCACCATCACGATGTAATCGAGCTGACATTGGTGGTCGCTCAGAAATTTCAATTTGAAAAAATCCAGCCCCGCTACGACAGTGTTATTAAGGAGGTTACCAAGAAACGCCGAGCCTTCAAAGCCCCATCGCTTCTCGGCTAGAACGAAGTAGTTCCAGTGCCCGGTCTGGAAGTAATTGAACACCAGGTAAGGCACGAGCCCCAGCGGCGCCAGGCAAGCGATGCGGGATCTGCTCCAGTCGATCGCGCTCATCTGGACGCCGGTCTTTCTGCGCAGCTTCTGGGCTCTCTTGGCCGCGCGGTTCGGCGCGGGCAGACCCTGCTTTATCGCCAGAACCAGCAAGGGAGCCACAATGACCACACCCGTCGGCCTAGTCAGCGCCAGAAGAGCGCCGCACAGAGCCGCAAGGCCCGCCCGCCCCTTCTTCAGGAAGTGGAGCGACAGCACCGCCAGCAGGAGAAACAGCCCCTCGGTGAAATACGCCTGATAGAAAACGGAAAAAGGATAGAACATTAGTAAGAGCAGGGACCGGAAGGCCAACCCCTTGTCGGAGAAGTACTCCAGGGTGAGCGCATACAGCATCAGGAAGGCAAGGGCGCTGATCGCGTTTGTCCCCACAAAGGCCGCCGCATGGAGCGGCAGCACTAAGTGGAGCGCGGCAATCGACAAAGGGTACAGGGGAAAGAACGCGTATTTCGCGTCTTTGTCCCACTCCGTATACTTGCGGTACTTGGCCGCCGGGTCGCCTGGAACGAAGTGGTAGGGGTATCCCTTCAGAGCATTGTGCTCGGCGGCGGCCTTCTTCATCTGGTCCGTGTTCGGGTAGCCGTTCGCAGCGATGCTGAGATACCAGTCCGCATCCGAGTAGATCCAGATGCTGAGAAAGTCAACCCGGCCTTCCGTGATCCGCGGGTCTATCTGGAAGTGATGGCCCGCGGAGAAGTACAACAGCCTGGTGACCTCAACCCGGTGGCTGACGCCCGCGGAATAAGCCCAGATCACGACCTTGACGGCCAGGATAAAGAGCAGCACGGAAAGATAGTGGTGTTCCGCAATCCACGATCTGAGGCGGCGGGCGCCAATCTCCATAAAGGGTATTGTAGCGGTCCGTAACCCTGGCGCTAAGATGGTGGCGATGCTCGACGATCTGCTGACCGAAGGGCGCAATCCGGCGTCGGACGGGATCGACGCGCTGCCTGCCGCGGACATCCTCGCCATCATCAACGCCGAGGACCGCAAGGTGGCCGATGCCGTCGGCCGAGAAATCCCACGCATCGCGCAGGCCGTAGACGCCATCGCAGCTCGCCTCGAAAAAGGCGGCCGGCTGTTCTACATCGGGGCCGGAACCAGCGGACGCCTGGGAGTTCTCGATGCGGCCGAATGCCCGCCCACCTTCAACGTGCCGCCGGACCTGGTGCAAGGCATCATCGCGGGCGGAGAGCCGGCGCTGGCGCGCGCGATCGAGGCGAGCGAGGACGACCCGGAGTTGGGCGCTCGCGATCTGGATGCCCGCGGGTTCACACCGGCCGACGCCCTGGTCGGCATCGCGTCCAGCGGCCGCACGCCCTACGTCCTCGGCGCCGTCGCGCACGCCCGCCGGTTAGGCGCCCTCACCGTCGGCATCAGCTGCACGCCCGGCTCGGAGCTTTCCGCGGCCGTCGAAATCCCCATTGAGCCACTCGCCGGCCCGGAGGTCATCGCCGGCTCGACGCGTATGAAGGCGGGCACCGCCACCAAGCTGGTGTTGAACATGCTCAGTACCGCGGTCATGATCCGGCTGGGCCACGTCTATGGCAACCTGATGGTGAACGTGCAGCCGATCAATGAGAAACTGCACGACCGCGCCGTGCGCATCGTCGCCGAAGCCGGCGGCGCCGATCCCGAGGCCGCGGAGCGGTTGCTCGACGCCTCGGGTGGTACAGTGAAAACTGCAATCGTGATGGCTCGGCTGGGCATCGCGCGCGAGGCCGCGGAAGAGCGCCTGCGTGCGGCCCGCGGCCGCGTCTCGGAAGCTCTCAAACATGGATAAGTTCGTCATCCGCGGCGGCACGCCGCTGGGCGGGGAGATCCCGACCAGCGGTGCGAAGAACTCGGCCTTGCCGGCCCTTGCGGCCTGCCTGCTGACCGAAGAGCCGGTCACGCTGCACCGCATCCCCAAGGTGCGCGACATCGCCACCATGGTCCAGTTGCTGAGCGCCATCGGAGTGCGGATCGACAGAAAAGCCGGACCGCTGCGCGTCGAGGCCCAGACCATCGCGAACCCTGAAGCGCCCTACGATCTGGTCAAGACCATGCGCGCATCGAGCCTGGTCCTGGGACCGCTGGTCGCTCGGACCGGCCGCGCGCGCGTCTCGCTGCCTGGCGGTTGCGCCATCGGCGCGCGCCCGATCAACTACCACCTGGCGGGCCTCGAGCGGCTGGGCGCGCACATCCACCAGGAGGCCGGCTACGTGGAGGCCCGGGCTCCCGGAGGGCTTCGCGGCGGCGCGTTCACTTTCGACCGCCCCAGCGTCACCGGCACCGAAGACCTCATCATGGCCGCCGTGCTGGCGAAGGGCGAAACGCTCCTCGAGAACGCGGCCCGCGAACCCGAAGTGAGCGACCTGGCGGAACTGCTCAACAAGATGGGCGCCTCGATCGACGGCGCCGGCACCGCGCGCATCCACATCCGCGGCGTCGACCGGCTGCATGGCGCCGAGCACGCCATCATCCCGGATCGAATCGAGGCCGGTACGTTTCTGATCGCGGGTGCCATCACCGGGGGCGACTTGGTGGTGACCCACTGCGAACCCGAGCACCAGACCGCGCTGATCGCAAAGCTGCGCGAAGCCGGAGCGGAGATCACGGACGCCGGCCCGGGAGCGCTGCGCGTGCGCTCGGACGGGCTGAAATCGGTGGACGTGATCACCGAGGAATACCCCGGCTTCGCCACCGACCTTCAGGCGCAGTTCATGGCGCTGATGACGCGCGCTCATGGCATTTCGCTCATCACCGAGACCATCTTCGAGAACCGCTTTATGCATGCGCCGGAGCTGATGCGCATGGGCGCCAACATCCGGCTCGAAGGGCGTCAGGCCATCGTCGCGGGGCCGAGCGCGTTGAGCGGCGCCGCGGTGCTGGCCTCGGACCTGCGGGCCAGCGCATCGCTGGTGCTGGGGGCTTTGGTGGCGACCGGCGAGACCGTCATCGACCGCGTCTACCACATCGACCGTGGCTACGAGAAAATCGAGGAGAAGCTCGCCCGCGCCGGCGCCGACATCCGGCGGGTGCACTGAGGGGTCATGGCCAAACATCACAGCCCGGGTTTTCTGGCGATCGTCAACGACGCCAAGAGCCGCGTCCGGCAGATCGAGATCGAGGAGTTCCGCCGCCTGCGCGAGTCGGGCGAGCCGTTCCTGCTGGTCGACGTTCGCGAGGAAAGCGAGTGGGCGGCCGGCCACGCCTCGGGTGCGCTGCACCTGAGCAAGGGGATCATCGAGCGCGACATCGAGATCCAGGTCCCGGGCCACGACACCAAGATGGTGCTCTACTGCGGCGGCGGATTCCGCTCCGCGCTCGTGGCGGACAACCTCCAGAAGATGGGCTACACCGACGTGATCTCGCTCGACGGCGGTTGGCGTGCCTACCGGGAGAGCGGCCTGCCTACCGTCTAAGATTCGCTGCCAGCAGCCCCAGGCGGGCCAGCGCCATCAGGTTCCCATCCAGAGCGGGCGCCAGCGTTTCGCGCGAGCTGCCAGTCAGCGGCAACAGTTCCTCGACCAGCGCGGCGCGGTCTCGGGTGCCGTCGAGCAGCACCAGCAGGCGCCGCGCCACCGGGTCGCGGATCTCCACCGAGGTGTGCAGCAGCGTCGTAACCGTCTCGCCGGCGCCCGCCTGGAGCCGCGCTAGCGGGCTCGCCACGGGCCGCTCGCCGGGAGTGGTTTCGAACGCGGGCGGATCTGCGTACAGTTTCACCATCCCCGCCGTAAAGGCGCTCATCAGGATGTCCTCGACTTCGCGTGGATCGCCGGGCAACTCCGGGACAGCCACGGCGCGCGGCCAGGACTCGATCAGCGCATTCAGGACTGCGATGGCCGCCGGGTGCGCCGTGCGGAGGCCGCTGCGCGGCGCGCGGAACTCGATCTCGGAGCCGCGGGCGGTTGCGGTTGCCGGGCAGGCGGCGTAGAGGCCGGCGATCTCCGCGCTGCGCAGGCCGCGATCGACCTCGAGTCCACTCCGGCACAACAGCGTCTGGCGGAAGGCGCGGCCTTTGAGAAAATCCAAATGCTGCTCGCGCTCGACGATTCCCGTGGCGGTGTCGGAGAGCGTCGCCTCCGTCAGGTACTGCAGGCCGTGCGCCGCTGCCTCGGCGATGAACTCGCGGAAGTAGAGAGGATGATAGAACTCGCCCAGTTCGTCGTGGTAAAGCGCCGCATCGCCGCGGCCAACCAGGCGGCGCGCCTCGGCTTTGACCAGAGCGCCGTATTCGCCGGCGAGCTCGGGCGCGTCCTCGAGCGAAGCCAGAAACTGCCGCGCCAGGCGCAGGCGTTGGTCCGGGCTTTGGGCCGCGCGCGCGTGCTCGAGCATCATCTCACGCAGCATCATGCGCGGGTGGCAGCCAGGGTAGGCGTTGTAGCTAACGTAGGCGATGCCCTGAGCGGCGAGACACGCGCCGGCGATCTCCAGCACCTTGCGCCGCGCGTCTTCCGGGACCCACGAATAGAGGCCGTAGGCAATCACGTAGTCGAAGATTTCGGCGTCCGGTCCGAAGTCGCGGAGGTCCATCCGGAGGAGGCGGACGTTGCGGAGCCCCAGCTCGCCGGCGAGGGCCTGGCCGCGGGCGACAGGCTGGCCGGCGAGATCGATGCCCACAAATTCGCTCCCGGGCAGCGCCAGCGCCATCGGGATCAGGTTTCCGCCATCGCCGCAGCCCAGCTCGAGCACGCGGCAGCGAGTTGCCGGCGCGGGCTTCATGCCGAGCAGCCGGCCGATGACCGAGAGGCGGTCGGGATGCGTCTCGGGGAACGGGAAACCGGGGTAGGCGATCTGGTCGTAGGGATCGGTCATGCGCGTTTCCAGCCTACCCGATCGAGCACTTCGCCGGCGGCGCGCGCGGTGTTCACGTGAATGGTGACGGTGTCGTCCAGCTCGACGGCGTATCCGCCGGCCAGCGCCACGGCCACGGGAACGTGGTGCATCAGCGCGCAGGAGAAGACGAGGCGATCGCGCGCCCGCAGGCCCTCCAGAGTGAGCGAGAGGCCGCCGAGCTGGTCCTGGTAATACGGATCCGCGCCGGAGACGTAGAGCAGCAGGTCGGGCTGGAACTCCGCCAGGGCCGGGACGCACGCGGCGCGCAGCCGCTCCAGGTACTCGTCGTCGCCGGTCTCATCCGCCAGTTCGATGTCGATGTCCGACGGCGGCTTCTCGGACGGATAGTTGTTGAGCTGGTGGATCGAGAGCGTGAAGACGGAAGGATCGGCCGCGAATATGGCCGCGGTCCCGTTGCCCTGGTGAACATCGCAATCCACCACCATAGCGCGGCGGATCAGGCCATCCTTCTGCAGGCGGCGGATGGCCACCGCGACGTCGTGGATGGCGCAGAATCCTTCGCCGTGGTCCGGGAATGCGTGGTGGAAGCCGCCGCCCAGGTTAAACCCGATGCCGTCCGCCAGAGCCAGCCGCGCGGCCAGCGTAGTGCCGCCCGCGGCCAGCCAGAACGCCTCAACCATCTTCCGCGAATAGGGGATTTCGAGCTTGAGGATGTCGTAATAGGTGAGCGTGCCGGTCCTCAGACGCTGGACCCAATCGGCCTCGTGGACCGCCAGCATGTCCTGATCAGGCGCCGCTTCCGGCTGGACGAAATCTTCGGGTCCGGCCAGCCCGTCGGCAAGGATCCGGTTGCGAATGAGCCGGTATTTCTGGGACGGGAACACGTGCTCGCCGAGGTTGAGGTCGTAACCCGGATGGTAGACCAGCTTGAAGGGGAGCACCGAAATCACATTTTAACGCCCGTGACGGAGGGCCCGCGTTCTATGCCGCGCCGACCGCGTTGCCGGGCCTCTCGGAGATGACGATCGTCTCTGCGATGCGGTCGTGAACGGTCTGGCGGTTCGGATGGATGAAGTATTGGAAGAAGCCGAAGCCGAGTTCGAGGGCCGAAGCGCCATAGCCCAGCGAGCGTTCCACGCAGTGCCACAGCGACAGGCGATGCTGGTGGAGTGAGACGACCCGAATCTTCATGATCCGCTTCCCCAGCGTGCGCCCGTTGCCCCAGTAAAGGGACAGGCCGAAGAAGACCACCGTGAAGGCTAGGCTGTACCAGTTGTGAACGAAGTTCATCTCGATGTGGAGGTTCCGGTCGGGCTGCCAGGCTCGCAGCGCCGGAATGAATTCGATGAGGGCGATGGGCACGGCCATCAGCACCCCAAACAGCAGGCCAGCTAGAAGGGCATCGATGAGCAAAGCGATGGCACGGGCCGGGAACGAGGCTAGGGTGACACCGGCGAGTTCCTTCATCCGATCCGCGTGCGCGGGGTCGTAGAGAGTTGTTTTGGGCATCGGCATCCTAAGATTACCATTGCCCGCCCGGCCGCCCAGCCGCGCGCCCGGCGAGCCGAGCCCTCCCGAGGCGCATCGTGAAATGCGAATATTGGTGCTAAGCAGTAACTCAGACGGAGGCGGGATATGGGCAAACAGACACTAAATACACCGAACTCTTGTTCGGTGATCCCGTAGGGTGCCCAGCAAACAGAAACGGAGATACCAATGTCCCATCACCTTGACTCACCGATCGCCCGGCAAGACATCCGGCTGGACATAACAGACCTGTATGTGTTCCGAGGCGAAACAGGCACCGTTTTCGTAATCAACGTCTGCCACTCGATTTTCGGACCGATCCCCACGCCCGGATACCATCCGGAGGGCATGTACGAGTTTAAGGTGGATCTCAACGGCGACGCCGTTGAAGAGACCACTTTCCGGGTTACGTTTGACCGGCGTGACGAACAGGAAAAGCAGCGTTACGTCGTAAGGTGTGCCAGAGGCAGCGAAGCGGCGGATCCGCATTCGGCCGGTACGGTCGTCGCGCAGGGAGTAACTGACGAGGCTGTTACAACACCATCCGGTTTCCGAGTCTGGGCGGGCAAAGCCGGCGACCCATTCTGGATAGAGCCGGACGTTCTGCATGCGGTCGGCCACGCGTTCCAGGATGGTACGGTCATCAGCCTGTCCGGTTGGGATCCCGCTCACGCGAAGAACCTGTTCGCGGGCCATACCGTGTATGCCCTGGTGCTCGAAGTGCCCGATGGCGAGTTGCTGGCCGGCGCCAATGGCACGCGCAAGATCGGGGTGTGGGCCGTCTCATCGCTCGCCACCGACGCCGGCGGATGGCGGTCCATCAATCGTGTGGGCCTTCCCATGATTCACCCGCTTTTCACCCAGTTCAACGAAGATCTCGGCAACCGCCTCAACGCCGGGCGTCCCGCGGATGACTTCGCGACCTACGGAGATGTCATCACCAAGGCGATCACCGGCGTCGTGTCCGCAAACGGAACGGCGGAAGATCCCAAGGCATACGCGGACAGAATAGCGCACCGCTTCCTGCCCAACCTGCTTCCCTACGAGGTGGGGACGCCGGCCGTCTTCGGCTTCGGCGACTGGAACGGCCGCTCCATGACGGACAATGCGCCGAATGTCATGTTCTCGATCGCGGCGAACGCTCCCGTTAGTCTGGGGATCGGCAAGGAGTCGGTCACGTCAAAGCCGTCGGCGACTTTCCCGTACATTCCCGCGGGCGCGTCAAAGGCCCGGCACGCCTGACTCCCGATGCCTGAGGCACGGCCGCGACTGCCCCGGCTCCATGCCGGCGCTCCCGGTATGTCCAAAATGACCTCCTTGAGGGTATTCCGCAGCGGATCGATGCGGACTAGACTGATATGTTCAGGTCCTTAACTGCGCTGTCTGGAGGCCGCTCGATGCTCTCACTTACTCATGTCCAAAAGCTGATCCTCACGTTCGGTCTGGCGCTTGTTGTGTTCGGTGCGCCGGCTCAGGCTGCCGTCCTCTGGGACAATGGGACAGCCACCGGTGACTCGCATGTTTGCGATTCGACTCCGGCTAACTGCGGCGGCGCCGGCGGGTGGGTCATCTACGACAACTTCACGCTCAGTTCCGGCGCGAAGGTGACGGGGTTCACTTACAACTCCTATTTCGAAATCGGAGCCACCTACTCCGGCACGAACTGGACCCTCTGGAGTTCGGATCCGTTCACCGCCGCCGGTCCGGTCGCTTCGGGAACCGTTGTGGCCGTCCTTTCCAGCGGGGCCGCCGGCTCGACCCTGTTCACCGCGACCGGCCTCGACATAAGTCTGGCCCCCGGCACTTACTGGCTTGGAACCACGAACATTGCGGATGCCGATACCGTAACCACGCGCGCCTCGGCGAATGGCAACGGCTTGCCCGGCTTCAAGCAGACTGACCAGTTGCCCGGTGGCTGCTGCCAGTTCAATCGCGACGGCGATACGGCGTTCACGATCGAAGGCAGCACGCCTGAGCCCGCAACTTTCTCGGTGCTCGCGCTGGGCGCCCTGCTGATCGGCCTGAAGATCCGGCGGCGGGCGGCGTAACGCCTGGCGACGAAGCCAGTTCACCGGCGCGCGAGAGCAGTTTGGCCCTACCAGGTCTCCACGGCAAGAACTGTCGGCGGTCCGGGATGGCCTTCAATGACGTGCGTTTCGATGACGGCTTCCAGATTCAAACGGTCCCAGTTCTTCGGGGCTTTTTGCAACATCGCCTTGAGGTACACGGGGTTGGAGACCACCTCGCTCGCCGCCAGGGTTCCGTGTCCGAAAATCCCCGCCAGGATAATCGCCGGCTGTCCGGTGACATTGTCGTGGATCCTGGCGACTACGGCGTAGTCCCGTACCAGCTTCCGCGGGGAAACCGCCCCTTCAATTGCCCAGAATCTCTTTTGGGCACTCTTGCGGTCGACCAGCCTGCTAGCGCTGCCGTCGTATTCGAATCCGAATGGCAGATCTTTGGTCAGGCGTAGCGTCCAGGGGTTGTCGTACGCGCCGATGAGTACGAATGGGCCTTCCCGCAATTGCGTGAACCCGGCGTCCGACGCCGCAACCACGCGAAATGCTCCGCCCCGCGCTACCAGCGGCTCAATCGAGCGCGCCAGAGTAGTCACGTCTGAGACATCGAGGCTGCCGTTGAGGAGTCTGCTCTCCGCCGTCGTGGTTTGATTCCGGTCAACCGACAGGACCGGTTCGCCCAGACAGAACGTTACCCGGCCTGAAGTTCCGGTGATTGGCGCCCAAAAGCGCTCCAGATTGGACGGCCGGCTGAGCAACCGGACATAGCCAAGCGCATAACCGACAAGCACTCCGAGAACGACAGCGACGGCAATCGAGATCCAATGGCGGGCATTGAGCCCTGGGGCCGCCCGTCCCGAATCCACGGCCGCTTGCGGATCCGAACCTTGCTGAGACGGCTCTCGAAAGCATGGGACATAGCATCCGAGAGGCAGTTCGACAACCAACTCTCCTGCGTGCTCGGGGCTGTAGTAGTACTGGACCAGTCTTTTGCGAACCTCGGCCGCCGTCATGCGAACCACCGGATCGGAATTCACATCGTAGGTGGGTTCGCGCCCAAAGGCCTCCACGCCGATGTTCCGCTCCTTCAACTCGCCCGCATTGCCGGCGAGCGCCTGCTCAACCGTGTATGCGAGCAACACCGGGTACCGCTTGCTGTTTGTGAACAACGGGTGTGCCAGAAGGCGCCGCAACTGTTCCCGAACGGCTTCGGCATTCGGCGCGGACTCGCCGCCGGTGCCTTCGCTCTCGGATTGTGGAGGCAACAGCATCCTTACCGTGGCTCCGAACCAGGATCGACACCGTATTATACGTCTCGGATTCAGCTTGCGCTCATGGCCGGCAAACACATCAGGCACGAGCACTTAGGATTCCGCTGCGCGGCTGGCAGGAGTTTCATACACGATGTTCCTTTCAAAAGGGCGCAGGAGACGGTAGAGTGTTCTTAGCCCGAGGTGTGCTCGCGGCGCTTTGGACAGAAGAGGTGTCGGCAATCATGAGGAAGAGCTATCGGAGTCTGCTCCTGTTGGCGCTAGGGGCGTTGTTGCAGCCGGCGCAGGGGCAGGTTCAACCGTCGGGCGACTGGAATGGATCGGTGCGCGATGCTTCGGGCGGGGCGGCACAGAAAGCCGAACTGGTGTTGCAGGCCAACGGAAGCCGCTACTCGGCAGTGGCGACTGAAACCGGCAGCTTCCATTTTGCCGCGCCGGCAAAGGGCTCGTACGAGCTGACGGTTCGTTTCGGAGGCCGGCTGTTCCGAATGGCGGGTTCGGTCGCGCTTCCGATCGAGGGCAGCTCGAAAGTCACGCTCGAGGCCGATGGGTCGATTGCTCTCACCCAGGAAAGCCAGACCCAGGCGAGCGGCGGCGAAACCCTGAGCGGCAAATCCGTGACGTCGATTCCTCTCAACAAGCGCGACTTCAGCCAGTTGCTCCTGCTTGCGGCCGGGACCATGACGGACACCAACGGCACCACGAACTTCACTCAGCAGTTCGCAGTGAACGGGCAGCGCGGCGTCGAGGCCGTTTTCGCCATGGATGGCGCCGATTCGAGCGACCCGGAAATGGGCGGCGCCACGATCTCGAATTTCAACGTGGATGGGGTGGAAGAGATCCAGTCATCATCGGGCTGGATGCCGGCGGAGATCGGCCGGGGAGCGGCAGGGTTCACCAACATCGTCACTCGCTCGGGCGCGAATGAGTTGCATGGTTCAGTGTTCGAGTTCCTGCGCAATTCGGCCTTCGATGCGCGGAACTTCTTCGACCGCCAGACGCCGGAGAATCCGCAGCGAATTCCGCCGTTCCGCCGGAACGAGTTCGGATTCACGCTGGGTGGTCCCCTGATGCTGCCCCGCTTAGGCGGCCACGACAAAACATGGTTCTTCGTGGAGTATCAGGGATTCCGGCAGGTTTTGAACACGACGCAGGTAGTGGCGGTTCCCACGGCGGACGAGCGCAAGGGATTCGACACGACCGCCTACCCGGGAGACACGCTCTACGTGCCCGTCAATCCGATCGTGGCGGAGATTCTGAAGCGGTATCCGCTGCCCAACGATCCGAGTGGCGCGTTTGGAGCGCGAACCTACGCGACTTCGTCGAAGGTGGCGACCAATGCGGACCAGTTCTCCCTACGGTTAGATCACGAGCTGTCGTCCAAAAACAAGCTGTTTGCACGGTTCACCGCCAACAACCTGCGCGGGCCGACAACCAACCCGGACCAGACCGCCATCGATCCGGCATTCGGCGTGCGGTATATCGATCACCAGCGCAACGGCGTCCTGACGTGGTCGCACACGTCGTCTCCCAACTTCTCCTGGACATCCTCTCTGAGCGTGACCCGGACAACGCCGAATTTCCCCACTCCGGACCACACCGATCCGTCCATCGTATTCGGCGACGGATTGTACGAAGCGTTCGACGGGGTTGGCGGATCGGTCACCGCGTCGCTGGGCAACCTGTTCATGGGGCAGCAGAACTTCGCGTGGACGAAAGGGCAGCATTCGTTCAAGTTCGGCGGGGAGTTCCGCGTAAACCGCGACACGACGTACTTTGGAACCGCTCCCAACGGGCAATATGTTTTCGGAGGGGGCGCCTCGTTTGCGAACAGCACGATCCGCTCGGCGAGTGGAGCGCACGACATCGCCGTGGGACAGCAGTTGCCCGATTCCCTGAGCGCGTTCCTGCTGGGCAGCGCGTTCTCCTATACGGTGGCTGTGGCGCCGCCACAGTTCCCGCAGGGCGACCAGATCGGCGTGGCGGCGATTTCGCGCTACAACATGAATCTCTACGCCCAGGACACCTGGAAGATCTCGCCCCGGCTGGTGCTGGATTACGGGTTGCGGTACGAGTTGTACTCGCCCATCACCGAGCGCGCGCGGCGGACGGCGGGAATGAAGTTCATCGACGGACCGTCGGGGCCGGAGCAGCTCTACCTCATTAACATCGAGCCTCCGTACAAGCTGCAGGGAAACAACTGGGGACCGCGTGTTCGCGTGAGCTGGCAGGCGGCAAAGGATCTGTGGTTCCGGGCCGGCGGCGCGCTGACGACAATCCCTCCAAACATCTGGGGCGACAACCTGATGACCGGCTCCGCGCCGAATGTTGACTACCCACGCATCACGTCGGCGCCCGGCGCGCCGCTGATGATCGGGACAGTGATCCGCCCGTCGGATCTTCCCGGTGTGTTCACGCCGGGCGGGACCGATATTCTGGCGTCGGGAGACTCCAAGGCCGTGCCCGACAACACGGTGTGGGACGTCAACCGCTTTGATCAGGATCTGGCCCAACTCTCGCCCAGCCATCTGATCAGCCCGCTGAACGCAGCCGCGATCTCGCAGGACTTCAAGAATGCCTACCTGGGAACGTGGACCATGAGTGCGGAAGCTACGGTGCGCGGGATCGCTCTGAGCGCGGGCTACGTCGGCACGGCGGGAATCGACCTGCCCGCGATCGACTTCCCGAATGCGTACCCGGGCGCCACCGCCGCCTTCGCGCGCTACACGCAATTCGATTCCTCGGGAAAGATCACCGGCGGATTCGGCACGGATATGCTGATGGATAACCGCTCGCACTCCAGCTACCATGCGCTGCAGACCTCGGCCCAGGGGCCGATCGGGAAGAGCGGGCCGCAGATCCAGGTCAGCTTCACCTGGTCCAAGTCGATCGATGACACCAGCAGCACCATCGGGCCGGGGGTGGGGAGCACATCCGGAGCCTTCGCGCCGGCCATGCCGCAGGATCCCTTCAATCCGGGCGGCGACAAGGGGCCGTCCAGCTTCGATGCGAAGTTCGCGTTCGCCGCGACGCTGGTGCAGGACCTGCACGCGGAACGGGCGCCCGGGCTCAAACTGCTTGGCCGGAAGCTCACAGCCGGCTGGGAGTTGCTCAGTATCTCGACGCTGACGAGCGGACTGCCGTTCTCGGTGTTCTCCGGCGTGCAGCAGACCGGAGCGGGCTCCCTGGGCGCGGATCGTCCGGATCAGATCGGCACGCCGGTGTTGTCCACAGGCCGCGCCGTGCGGGAAGACTACTTCGGCCTGGGCGCGGCCAACGCCTCCTTTTTCGCGATTCCGGTAAACGTGCCGGGTGGGACGGGACCCAACAGCGGCGTGTTCGGCACGCTGGGGCGGAACACGTTCCGTGGACCGGCACTGCGCGACTTCGATTTCGCGCTGATCAAGGATACGGGCTGGGAGTTCGGCAGTTCCCGAAAGGCGATGAACCTGCAGTTCCGGGCCGAGTTCTTCAACCTGTTCAACATCGTGAACTTCGGGCTGCCATCGAACATTCTTACGGGCTCGGGGTTCGGAATCATCAGCCGGACCGCAACCAATTCGCGGCAGGTGCAGTTCTCACTGAAGGTGATGTTCTGAGCGGCGCGGCTCGGGACTGGCATCTGCATCTTTCCGACCGGGGTTAGCCGGCCGGGGGCTTGAGTCCTTCGCCGCCGCGGGCGTTGCTTCGCTTGGTCCAAAGGGTCTTGATAGCGTATTGACGTATATACTGGCTGACCGTGGCTATCCGACTGTGCGCGGAGTTCGGCAGATGCCATACTTCAAGGGTCTGAGCGACCGCTGCAAGCAAGCGGCCGCGAGCGTCGATGACAAACTGAAATCCGCCAGGCCCGGAAGCGAGGAGGCGAGGCACCTTGCGGCCCTGAAGAGCGTTTTGCAACAGGGCGTGACGAGTCCGGCGCTGGCCGTCCAGCAGACACGCCAGGTCACCGGCTAGGAACTGGCGGAAGTCCTCCGCCAACTCGGCGTTTCGCCCACGCAGTGGGGTAAAAATGGAGCGGGAGACGGGACTCGAACCCGCGACGTCCAGCTTGGGAAGCTGGCATTCTGCCAACTGAATTACTCCCGCTCAGTGGACGATGTAAACATAGCACAAACAATGAGTTGCGTGCAAAGCGAAAACTGGCGGGCCTGAGAATCTCAGATTCTACCACCGCAGGTCTCG
>Ga0335078_10008267_pt1 | contig 15477 bp, 8 predicted proteins | sample Lox_Sample_32_FD_206711 | JGI IMG/M metagenome (GOLD analysis project Ga0335078, IMG submission 206711) | Soil microbial communities from Loxahatchee National Wildlife Refuge, Florida, United States - Lox_Sample_3.2 | ecosystem: Environmental > Terrestrial > Soil > Wetlands | place: USA: Florida... | reverse complement strand
AATCGGAGGGTCACTATAAAAGTCGCTACAGTGGGATTGGTGAACCGATGCGGGCATCCCGCAAGTCATTGAAAGAATTGGTGGACGTGGCCGGGATCGAACCGGCGACCCCCTGCTTGCAAAGCAGTTGGTAAAAAATCACATCTCGTTTGTTTGGCGTCGCTTCCAGACTGGGAACCACCATTTCTTCTCTCTTACCTGTACCCAATGTTGTACCCACAGAATCGGGGTGACGATTGAGCCGCCCCGACCCTTAGCCTATCTCATTTCGGAGGGAGCTATTGGCTCGCTCATGAGGCACAGATCCTATCTCATCGGGCGGTGGAGTGAACCCCTGGAGTGAGACAGTTTGATCGTGCACACTTTGCGGGCCCGGAGAAGCTAGGTTTTGGGTGGACTAAATTTCGGGGAGCAGGTCAGAGCACTCCGAACCACAGCAAGAACAGGTTGTCCATGAGGCCGGGTTATAGCAGACTCCGCTCCGAACCAAGGCTGTACCTCACTGATTCTCCGGCTCGCCAGCATTTTGGCGAATGACAGACGGTCAACCCGCGAGCGTCCGTTTTGCCAATGCCCTGTTTCGGTGCAGAATGCCAGTAGTTGGGCAATTTTGTACAACCGATGTGCAATCGAACCCAACTGCCGCTCTAACGATCTCGTCGACGCGCGGTCCCAATCCATGAGCTCAACTGTTTAGATCACATCAGACTCGCGCGTTTAGTCCATTCGCTAAGGTGTTCTGAACCAACGCCCTTGCACGCCAACACAAAAGGCATTTCTAACGACGCTAGGCGTCGGTCGTCAACGTAATCCTCGATGATTAAGGGATTCCAGCCCGCATCTTCTACTTCCCTGAGGATGTCACGACCAAACCGCAATCGATGGAAAAAAGATCCTGCGGCAAGTTGAACGTGCCCAACTGAGCGCAAGCCAAAATCGTCGAACAGGATTAGTCGGCCCGACTTTTTGGTCTTATTGTAAAACTGCCGCATCAAATTTACTCGCTCAGATCGCGCTTCGATCATACTCAGCACGTATGAAATGATGGCGGCGTCACAATCACCGAGCCATGAAGCCACCATCATCTGACTTGCTGGCACGTCTATCACACACGAATTCGAATTCTCGACATCCACATTCCAGTAGTGAAAGAGTTTTTTCTTCCAGCCATAGGCTCTCCCGCCTTCACCAAATTCGATTAACCTTAGCTTATCCGGGCTCAGCTCTTTTGAGTAGGCTGAAAGCAGCAACCACGCCACTCGGTCCCGCGGATAACTGCCACAACGCGCACACTTTTTCTTCGTACAGTGATTTGGGCGGCTTTCGACGGGTTCCCATGCAAACCCTTCCCAGCCGCAGATTGGACAGTGGCAGCTACACTTTGCCATGCCACGCCTTCACTTCAAACACTCGGGCCACACAAACCGAAACGCATCCAAAATCTCGGCATCGAGGTATTTTCGATATAGCACCTCCATGTGAAGGCGATAGCTCTCTGCGCGTTCCTCGCGAGTTCTGCCCCCACCGGAACTGTTTGGCGCCAAGTCAGTAACGAGCGCCCGAGGTGTATGCCACACAGAACTGCCCAGACGGTACAGGCGATACGCGAGATCCGTGTCGTCTAATCCCCAATACTGGAAAGTACAATCAAAGCCACCAGCGTCTTCAAGCAAGCGACGACCCACCGACGCATTCCCCGTAAAGAACGATAGCCACCAGTCCTGCTGACCGCTCAAGGCGCTCGCGCGCAAACAACTCCAGGATGTGAGAACGTCCAATCTGTCCGTCCTACGATCGCCAATGACTACGTCTCTTCCCCGACCACCCCAATCTAGGTGCTCTTGGATGCAGCCCGGTTCAACAATCTGATCCGGGTCCAAGAATAAGATTCGTGCACCGCGCGATTGTCGCCAACCGATCTCGCGGGCGAGACCGGCACTGAACGTGAAGGTTTGTGGTTGATAGGGTATTTTCCGTTTTCGACGCAAGAGCGAAAGGCGCGCCCTTATGTCACACTGCGCCACCGCTTGCATGAGCTTCCCGATGGACTGGTCGGTGCTGCCGTCATCTACGACGACGATTTCAACTTCCTCGTCAGTCTCCTGTGAAAACAGTGACTGCAAAAAGGGTTCCAGTAATCGTTCGCAATTGTAGACAGGCGTGACAACCGATAGCGCATAGTAATTTCTCCGTTCTCCTATCTCAAAGACATTTTCATATTCCAGGTCGCAGTTGGCTTCGACGAGGCCAAGAGCCTTCAATTCCAACGGCTCAAACACCAAATTCCAACCAAGCTCTTGCCCAAGCTTCAGAACAGAATCGATCACCGGATAGACCCAAAGCGCAGACACAGCTTCCCCTCCAGCAAAGAACGGGACTTTTATCGAATACTCTTCAACTGGAATTGAACGCAGCTCTTCTTCTAACCTTTCATCAGAGATTGATTGATCGACCGATATTATCAGGCGTATCGCTTTCCCGCGTTTGCGCAAGAACAGCATACGTTCATTGAGGTGTGCAATTCGCGACTGATTGAGGCCTTCGGACACTCTCAATTCCAATCTGCAGCCTGCCTCGAGCCCATTACCGCCATCTGCTACGACTCGCACAGTCTTGATCGTGTCTTCTGCCCCTTTCCCATGCTTCGAGATTCTGTCCTCTCTCTCTCGTAGGGCCGCCATGCAGCTAGCCAGCATCTGATTCCCGAACCCTCTTTGCCATAGTCTCTTGTCCAACTCTTCCAACGTTGCGTGGAAACGTCTAAAGTCCTCGACGCTCGAAGGCCCCTCGGAATGCCAATCGCCAAACACAACCGTATACTGCGGCATCGCAGCGTAGTAAGCGCAAAGATCTAAGAATCCAACCGCATCGTTCAGGTTTGACAATTGGAGAGTGAATCCGAATCGGATTTCGAATTGTGGAGTGGCACAAGCCCTTACCGCCGCCAACCGATCAAGGTTTTGCAACAAGGCCGAGAAGTCGCCGCCGCGAACCCGACTATATGTCTGCGCCGAACACGCGTCGATCGAAACCAGAATCCAACTCCAATGCCGCTCACGGATCAAGTTACATACTTCCGCGCTGAAACCCAGCCCATTGGTGATAGCTGCCAGTTTGCAATTCGGAAAGTCATTGGGAGTTATCTGCCTGATCCAGTCCAAGCATTGACGTGTTAAGAATGTTTCGCCACCCAGTACCTGAAATTCGTGCGCGGTCGCTATCCAAGATTTCAACAAAGTGAAGAGATTTGCCGGCAATCTCGCGGTGGGAGCGTCCGTTTGATAGCACATCGAACAGCGCAAGTTACATGAAATGGTCGGGACCACTCGAAGATACCGGGGAACTTGCAAAGACCATGGAACTTCAATCAGGGGCGGTGCTTCTGGGATTTCCACGTATTGTCCTTGAAGAATCGGACACGAGGCGTTGCAAATCTCCTCCGTGTCTCCCTGAGTCATTTTTTCTCGGTAGTATTGAAAGCCCTCACCTAGCCAAATCTCCTCCGGCTTCTGATCGTTTATGTTCCCACAGCTCTTTTTTCCCCAGCAGCAAGGCCGCACGTCGCCCAGGTGATCGACAATTTCAAAACCGGTCCATGGGCGGTGACACTTAAGAGCAGGTTTCATAGGTGTGGGGTTTGCGAGAGCCGCATCGCGGCAGTGACCTGTACGCACGGCCCTCCCAAGTCCTGATGTTCTCTGCTTGGCGCATCGCGAGATCGCTCATAAAAACACTTATGAAGCCGGCCTCGAAAAGCTCGGACAAAATGAAATCTAGCCAATCCAGGTCTTCGCGGCTGCGAAAATGTTGCTCGTGCAGCACAAGACCGGCGTGACCGACACGTGCAACCGAAGAATGGACGTCCTGCCAAATGTTTTCCTCACAGCACCTACGTCCAAGGCCCCAATTCCACATTTCAACCGAAGCGAAAACCTGCGGAATTCGTCCGCGCCCCGGAAGATTTTTCATTATCGACACGAACTGCCCGCCCACTTGTTCCCATGCCTCTCCGAGCCAATTGGGAGCTCCATCAAATGGAGGGGAAAAGCCTCCTTTAAAATAACTCCGAAATGCCTGACGGAGGAAACCGATGCCGCTCAATAAATCACCCAACTCGGATTCCGAAGGCATTTCGTGTTCTAAATCAAACTCGCTCTTGCCCGCGTTCAAAGAGCTACGCTGAAGATGACAGTAGCCATGCTGGCCTACTTCAAGGAGATCTGGCTTCAAACTAAGTCTTTTCAAGTCTGATGAGTCAAACGTGCACAGGTATGGAATCACCTCCAGCGACGCCTTCACTTCAAGCTCTCTAAGCAGCTGCAACATACGTCTTAGCTCATCGTCCATCTGCCATACGTCATCAATCCGGAGAAAGAATTGCTTCTTGATCGTCATTGCTGCGCAGAGCTCTCGCACTGCATTTAGGACCCTACTTGCAACAGGCAAAGAAACTGGTCGTGAATCCTCGGTACTGTAGGACCGTCTCAAATCGACTCCGATATCGCCTACGGTGTCACCCGGCCACCGATGTACCAGGTCCGAATGCCGCCGCCCGCAACTATTGCGGGCTTTCCCTTCCATCCATCTGGATTCAATGTCTCTTTCCAGCAGTCCAAACTCCTCGAGCTTCTGAAGCCTCTTCTCCACTGGTTCCTTGTATGAAGTGCCGAGGATCGGAACAAGTGGCGTTCCACCGGAAATGCATTCCCACGTGGAGTTGAATCCTGGTCTTATGCACGCCATATCTGCGATGGCAAAGAGCGCAGGCATCAGTGGTTCCACAGTCACGTCCTGAAAGATCGAGCTCACGGGGTGACGGTCCCCAAATAACGGACCTCGCACAAACACCAGTTGTGCTTGGGCATCGCATGCTCGGATTCTCCGAGCAATTACCTCGGCCTCCTGCAAGAATGCGCTCGCATCGTCAGCGCCATCGTGCTCTCCACCGCCACCAAGCGAAAATACGCAGAGTCTGCGAGATGGTGACCAGGAATAACGCTTTCGCACTTCTGCTATTCCGTGCCTACCGGCCGCTCGATAGATGGGACCAACACACTTCCACTTCTGCCACGTAGAAATCTCCCGAGTCTCCTCAAGGCTGTACGGCCAAGTCGGAGATTCAGGATGGTCAGCAATGAAAAATCGCCGTTGCAGTGATTCCTGATCCTGACGTAGTTTCTGGAGAGCTGAAAAAATCAGCGGACGAACAATTAGAAATCGGTCGATACGTTCATCCAAATTGAACCCCATTGGATGTGTGTCTTCGAGGACTGCCGAAGGTCTTGATAGGAGGGCGGCCGAGGTTATTCGGTTCTCCAGTTCAGCGAACTCTTCATGCTCAAGCTCACTGACTTTGGGTACCAATGCCACCGGAATATTACGCGGAACAATTTGTGAGCCGCTGCGCTCTGCGAATAGCAGAGGCCTAAACCCCAACCGAAACAGAGCGTCACACATAGCGCTAACTCGCGCTATGTGCCCCAATCCCACTCCGTTCCTACCAAAGGCTATGATCGCCACATTGTCGCTTAAACATGTCGCCACCGAAGGCGGCTGGGAAATCTGGCAGGACTCGGGTTATTTCCGGCCGCGGCGCTGCTGTCTCATGCCCGGATACTTGCGCATCTCCGGATATGGTCTGCCAGACGGATATTCGCGTTCACCTGGGTAAAACCGTCGCGTTCTTGAGTCAACAGGATACATGCGATCTTCGGGATAGATCCGCTCTGGGTAGGCTCGTTTAGCGGGATACTGCCGCTCTACCGCTCCCTTTCTTTCCCGCAAAAGTCTTTGCGCCAAAGGTTCTCTCTTGTTGAGCCTTGCTGTCGCATCTTGTGGAAGCGTTTTAGCGATTTGATCGTCTTTTTGCCTAACACGCTTTAGAAACTTCCTGACGCTTCGCTTGCCGGATTTTTTCATTGGATTCCCGCCTCTAGTGCGACCAGTCCATTTTGCCTTTTCAAGACGCTTACCAATTCTGTGATGCTTCACTGAAGACGTTAGGGCACGATGACTTTGCTTTCTGCTCTAGGTCAGTGTCCAGCTTAGCCTTGTAAGCAGTTCGAGCACTGCACAGTTCTTGCGAGTTTAGATTGACTGCTCCGGCGAGCTTTGCGTACGACAAGTCTGCCCCAACCATATTAACGTCCTTGAAGTCTGCGCCTTCCAACATCGCAGTTCTGAGCGTCGCATCGTAAAGATTCGCGCCTTGAAGGTGCGCGCTGCGCAGATTCGCGAGTTTCAAAATTGCATGATCTAAATTCGCGCCCTCTAGATGCGCTCCTTCCAGGTTCACCCAATACGTATCGTACTCGTTTTTTTGCTCCGTGATTAGCACTTGGTAACTGAGGTCCACACACGTCCACGAGCGTAGCCACCGTTCCCAACGCGAATGAAGCCCACGGCTTTCAACCTGGCCTCGCGCCGGGAATTCTAGTTGGCCATAGTTCGCGACAGGAATTAAGTACAAAAGTATCATGAGGTCAGCCAGGACTGTGACAGCGGCCAACACCCACATTCCTCGCCTTAAGGTTGTTTGGCGGTCTCGCCGTTCGTACCTCACCCAGAAAAACAAAACGATCAGAAGTGCCCCTACTGGGTAGGTACCCACGCAGTACGAAAGCCATAACGAGTGCTTTCTTACGGACCAGACTGCAAACAGAAGTAGCACTAACGGCAGCAGCCACCAAAGGCTGAGATCCGTAACAATTCCTTGCAACTTTCCGATTGCTCCCGGTTCTGGATCCTCAGCAATCGTGAGAACCCAAGGATACAACCGTCGCGGTTCAACCTGCGCATAGTCGGCCCTGAGCTGACGGATCAGTCCTTTCAATCGTTGCAGGTACAGCTGAAGGTACACAAAGACAAGGAGCGCGAAAATAGGGGCAAGCAGGAAAAAGGCTTCTAGGGACACCGTGCTGTTCAAAACCGGTAATTGCACCGTCGAGTTAAGGACGACCTGTCTGTCAGCTGTTCCGGTCACAGAGATAGCACAATAGACGAGCAGCGACACGAGAACAAAGAAGACCTGCTGAGCATTCTTAGATGCTTCCGCTATGTTGCCAATAATCCAGTCAGGTGCTGATGGCTTTTCATGAGTCGTTCCACGCGCAGGCGGACTGGATTGATCTTTTTCTCTCTCCATGACGGCCCTATAAATCGTTGTAATAGGCTTCCGCGTAATAAGTCTATACTAGGCAATCATCGATAAATCGGCATGCTAACACGCTTTACAGCTGAATGCGTAACTGCGGAGTGCACGTGCTTGGAACGTCTGCTCAGGGGCAGCTGCCGCTCAAAGCCTCGCGCGGTCAGCAGCCCTACAACGGTTTAGCAAGTTCCTCGTCTCACAGCTGGCCTGGTTGAATTGCCTTATTTTGGTGCAAATGACCCCCTGTTTGGAGACAAGCGGGAATTCCCCACCTAATATTTTGTTTGGACGGTGGCACAAATGTGCCGAATCTGCGAGTACCACCGGCCGGCACAACTCCCAGGGGACGCCCAGTTCGAAAACTTCGGTACCGACCTTTATTGCCGTCTATTCGTTCGATGCTCCATCTGTTAATTGTATCGCTCAGGGATTGGCCTCAGCTCCGTGAGCCGGGTCAGGTGATTCCCAGATTGTCATGACAGCCCTGAAAACATCCTCGATTGGAGGATTCGCGGAATTGAGAAGGTCTTCAAGCGTCTCGATCTTAAAGCCAAAAAAAGGCGTTGTTTTTGGTGATTCCAATAGCTTTTCCATAATGTGCTCACCGAGCTGGCGATAGCTTTCAAACTGTGACTCCGTGAACCATTGATTCGCGGTCGTCTGATGAGGAAAGTCCGGGTAAGACGCTTTGTAATTCAAAATGTCGCGCGGCTCATCGGAAGTCAGCGACGCCTTGATATAGATCAAAATACCGTTCTCGTCGTTTTCGAGTTTCTTGTACGGCCCTGTACTCTTCATCGCCTGCAATCCCGGATCGCTATCGCTATAACAGATTTCTCCGATGGCACAATGCCAGTGGCTGTACGGCGGCGTTCCACTGGCGACAATCTTGTCCGTGCGCAGCTTGATCTCAATGCCCATGTCAGAGCGGCATTTGCGTATCGCCGACGCCAAATCGCCGAAGGAAAAATCCTTGTCGCAGCCCGCGTCGCTTGCCAGGATGAAGCGGCAACGCCTCTTTACCAGCTCGTAGATGCCGAGATTTTCGAAATGGCCGCCGTCCGATAAATAAACATACTTGCGCGTATCGTCCGTCTGCCCAAAAAGTTCGGCTAACAGAAATCCCAGGCCGATTAGCGGGCCAGGGTGCTTCCACGAAGTGGGATGCCGCGTGTTTCCCACCCACCAACCCAGCCGCACATTAAATACGGTCATCAAGAACGAAAGCGCGGCGGAGCTGTGGTAACCCATATTCGGGCTCGCCGCCGCACCGGAAATTGCCATAGCCGTGCCTACCCAAAATCCGCAGGGAGGATAAGCGTACTGGTGCGTCGGGCGATAACCGTACTTCTGAAGCCCGCGTTTCTGCCACTGTCCGGGCCGCGGCAATTGCTCGAACCATACGTCGTAGCCGGAATGCAGCGGCGTCATCGAAAAAGATTCCGCCTTGCGTTCCTGCCACGCCAGATCTTTTCCCTGAACCAAATTCAATGCCGCGCAGAAAATCGGCAGCGGCCCGTCGTAGAAATTCGCGGTGGTCAGGTCGGCCAGGGGAATATCATCGTTCACGTCAAAGCCCGTAAATGGATTGGGCACGCGCTCGCGATTCGAAGCGCCGAGATAACAGCGCACCAGCCGATTGCGGTAGAGGTAGTGCATCGAGAATTCGTTCAGGTCCACGCGCAACGCCAGGAGATACGCCGCGACAAGACAAACCAAGGTCAGAATCGGCACGGTCCAGTTTGTTTCATACGGGGGGCTGAAGCCGTCATTGATGTGGACGCTGTGCTTGAGCGTTCTCTCGGTGTTATACCAATATCCGTGTTTGTCCAGTTGCCAAATCGGTTGAGCATCCTTTCCCCCATCTGGCGGGATTATCTTATTTTTCTCTATCACTACTGAACCTGACACAAAGTGGTTCACCAAGCCCTTTTGCCATCCGAATGAGACCAGCAACAACAGCCCCACGATAAAAACATACGGCGTCACGCTGAGCAGAACGTCTTTCCACGTCTGCGATTCCAGCGCGCCTTCTTTCGTGCCTTTCCCTCCCGCCAACCCGAGACCCGTGGTGACCACCCACACTAGAGCCGCAACCCATTTTACTTTCTTGAACAATAAAAGCCATTCGACCAGCAACGGGCCATAGCCTGCCAACGCGAATGCAGCGGCCCACACGAAGCAGCAAATCATCAATGTGGCAACCAACCTCGCCCACCATTCGCGCCGCGGCTCGAAAAATCTCTCGGCGAGAAATCCAATATGCAACACCGTAAACAGAAGAAGTATCAATATCAGGATTGGCGTGCCGTATCCCAGCACTCTCCAGCTTCCGCCGCTGCCGGCTGCCCAATACTGCAGCAAGCCCACAACCTTATAAAGCAACAGCCCGCCGCAGGCCCCGGCGATGGGCGGACCCAGGAACACGCCACACCAGGAAACCCACGTTCGCACTTTCCCGGGATTAGATGGATCTACACTGGTCGAAATCACACAGAACACCAAATACCAAAAAACGGTTAAGAAAATGGCGCCCATTGCGGCCCAGGTTGGCGCGTTCAACGTCAAGCCTGCATCGCTGGCGTAGCAGACGCACGCAAGCAACATCGCGCCAATAAAAATGGGCAGCGTGGCCGTTAGAAAAATCCATTTCGGCCTGGCGAGTCCGGGATAGACGGCAACCACCAGGTCGTCTTTATCGATTCCCTCGACGGCTTCAGAAAGCTTGATCTGGGCCTTCTCCCGGTCGAAATCTGCGATCTTGACGTGGCGAGACGCCGTGCGATTCTCCTTGATCGACCGGTTCCAGATCTCAACCGCCGGCTTATCCTTCAGAAGCTCAAGTGCTTTGTCATTTAGTGTCTTGCCATCCTCGCTGGTGAGCAAAAATTCGACCTTCAATTCGTTGCCGCTAGCCGACTCGACGCGCGCGAGCACGCGATCACTCGGGTCCATCGAATAGTTGCGCATGTTTTTCGCGAAACTAACGATGGGAATGAAGCACAGACCCAGCGCCAACAAGATCCAAGTCCAGAACGCTACTGGATTGCTGAGACTCGAAAGACTGAACAATTCCCGGTTTCCCGCGAGCAGCGCCGCCAGGGCGCGTGGCGCCAGCACGACCGCAGAAATAAACAGAATCAGCACCAGCTGATTCAAAATCAAATTGCGCAAATAAATCGCGATGGCGGTCCAGGTGTCCGCACCGAGGAGGCCTTTTCGCGGCGTGAGATAGTTGCTGTACTCGCGCAGCGCGCGGATTTCGGGCGGCTCCTTATTTCCCGGCTGATATTTGAACGTCGCGCCGAGGCGTTCCTCAACTTCATCCATCCCGCGACGATGAATCCATCCGGCCAGCCACGCGCCGATGTAGCCGCCGCCGGAAACCGTCGAGAGATAATCTACGCGGCTCAACAGCTTGCGTTTCGCCAGCCCCTGCAGAACTCCCAGGTTGAAAGTCGCGCTGCGAATTCCGCCACCAGAAAACGCCAGGCCGAAGAGATTTTCATCATGGGCTCTCTGAATCGCGGTTTCGGCAGACGGCGAAGCTGACGGTACTGTTCGATTCCCTTCAGCCGGTGGAGCGACGGGCGCAGTGCCGGGCGGTGTCCCGGTCGTTGTCCCTGGCGTTGTGCCGGCCGGTGCAGTGGCTGCCCGTTCTTGATCCGATTTTTTGTGCGCCGCGCTGCTTATGTAAAGATCTAAAGCCAATTTATTGCGCCGCTCGCGACCGGGAAACAACTCCACGGCCTCTTGCGGGCTGAATGGGCCGCTTTCCCTTTCCCTCTCCGTCGTCTTTTTTTCTCTGGCCGCCTTCCGGCTGTCAGAGTCTTTCTCCTCCCGCTTCTTCTGAATTTCCTCGAGTTCCCTCGCCAGCATTTCGGTGAAGCTCAGCGCATCGCAATTCGCATCCTGCAGCGGCGCCGGTGGGTCGGGCGGCGCCGGCGGCGCGGGTTTCGCCACCGTCTTCGGCTTTTCAGTTCGAACCATGAACCTGCTCCGGAATATCACTGAGATGAGTTTGAGACATGCAATTACCGGCGCCGGCGAGAATGCAATACATGAGCTTGTGGTGAAATTCCTGAAACTTGTAGCTCGTCTGTGCCAACGCGTTATAGGAAACACTCGCTCCCGTGAGCGGGTCATCGATGCGGTCGCCGCGGAACGGCAGGCTCAAACCCAAATCCATGGCCGTGGGCACCACCACGGCGCGCACCACGGCGATGGCGCGATTTTGCACGGTCTTCGGCGCGCGAGGTATCACCATGAAGTCTTTCATCACCGGGACCATTCCGAACACCGCTTCCCACGCCCAACCGACCACAGGGATCGGCACGGGTGACTGCGCGTGCGTTAATTCCATCGACAAAGAAGAAACCTGAAAAAGTTTCAGCGAATCCACGCGCACTTTGGTTTTCACGCTGTAATTGGCCACCGAATTGGCAAGATCCTGGCGAATGAAGGATGAAGTGCCGCCTTTCGCGGCATCGATCGTCGTCGTCGGATTACTCACTTGCAGAGAAAGATCCAGCTCCGCGGCCGAGGCGGTGTCGAGTGAGATCGGCGTCACTCCCAGCGTCGTCTGCGCATTCACTTGCGCCATCAACTGTGGAGGAGCGGAAGCCGCCGCTAGCGCATTGAGCGCCACGGCCTGCCACGGCGTGAGTAGGCTCGCCGCCGCTGCAACCGGATTTCCGCCGCCGGAGCCGCCGGATTTGCTGGAATTGCCGGAATTAGAGTTGCCGCCGGAATCTGATCCGGAATTGCTCCCGGAGTTGCCGCTGCCGGAGGAATTCTGACCTCCGCTGCCTCCTCCGCCGCCTCCATTGCCGGCACTGCCTCCATTGCCTCCGCCACTATTCCCGCCTCCACCGCCGCCCGCGCCCATCGCCAGACTGGCAACCAAGTCCTTGAGCAGCGCCGGCTGAGTGATATCGAAGTAATTATTCACCGTGGCCGACACCGCGGCGGAATCGCCGCTGATCGCATTCACTTGCACTTCCCCGTAATTGGCCAGGCCGATATGACGCGCCCTTTTCGTTTCCTGATTCGCCGCAAATTCCAAGTGGCTCTCAATGTAGCGATCGAGATCCCGATTCAACGCCACGACCAGCGTGTTCAAATAGCCGTCTAAATTCTGCGCGCTGCGCTGCAAATAGTAGGGATCGAAATCATCCGGGTAGGCCTGCGACCACTTGTATTGAAAAAGAAAATCGAGAACAGCGGCCCGGAACATGTGGAGGTTTGACGGTTGCGCCAGTAGATGCAATGCGCGGCCCAGCTCTTTGAATTTAAGCGGCTCAGTGTTCATCTCATTCAACGTTTGATCAATCATCGGGAGAAGATGGCTGTCAGCCGCCGCGGCGAGAAGGAGTACAAAACGATTAAAGGAGACGACCGCGGCGTTATTCGGGTCACCTGGCAGCGCCGCCGCCCCAAATTTCAAAGCCGTGTCGAATCCGAGGCAGTAGTGATCCGCGCTCACGCAATTCTGCGATTTTTCGGTTAGATACTCCTGGAAATCGCTGTCAAAGAAATTAGGCATTTGCGTGGCGATGTTGATGGCGGTAGCCAGGCCATTCGCCATGGCTTGTTGTATCTGATAATCAGCGTCTTGCACGGCACGCGAGAATTCTTTGTAACTCGCTGCAATATCCTTCGCCTGCTCTCTGCGCCCACGGCGATCGTCGAGACCCAATTCCGCATCCGCGCTGATCTCGTATGACCACACCTGCAAAGAAACTGCCGGTCGCGGCTCATCCAGTGACGCGATCATGCGCCGGATGTTGTCGGTGTTGTCCTTCTGCCCCGGAGCGGGCGGAAGTATCAACAGCAAATCATCATTGTTGAAATCCGAAAGCGCTTCGACGAGCGGAGGATTCCCATTTCCCGGCACCGTTGCGTTGATTACCGTGGCGATGTTCGCGGCTTGGCGGAGATGGTATAGACGCACCACCATCCCGGGCTGCGAAACTGGCGCCGGCGGAGTCTTCCGCCCGGCCTCTTCTGAATCGCCGCTGCCGCTGCCCGATTTGCCGCCGCTCGAACCCGAATTGCCACCTCCGCCGCCCCTGCCGCCGCCACCTCCGGCGCCTGCACCGTTACCTCCCGACGCATCGCCGGCACTTTGCCCCGCCCCGCTGGAGTTTTGGCCGGCTGCTCCCGTCGATCCCGGGCCGCCGGACGAAGTCGTTGTCTCCGTGCTCGTAGTCGTTTGAATTTGAATAGCCGCGGCGTTCTTCGAATAACTGCTGCCGCCCGGTGAAGCTGCGCCGCCGGATGATGGAGTTGTGATCGTTGTACTCGATTTCGTTGTGGTCACCGGCGGTTGCGACGAGTTGCCGGCGCCGCCGCCCTTTGTACCTGTTCCCGCGTCCGCCTGAAGTTTCTGCTCCCACGCTTGGCGCGCCTCGTATTGCGCGTACAGCACGGCGCGCTCACTCGCGTCCGAAACGTCGTCAATCCCGCGCTGCTTAATTGCGGGAAGATAACCCGGTGCAAGCGCTGCGGGACGAATAGTGATTGCGCGTTGCGTTGCCAACAGTTTCAGGTACCGCTGCGCAAATGTCGGTTCGCCTGCTAAATAGGAACTTACTTCGCGCGGCTCCAAGACTGACAGCGCGATTGTGTGTCTCGCGTCCCATCGCACCAATTCGTACTCCGCTCCCCGCACAGCGGCGTCCGGTGAGGCCGCATCAATATTTGTGATTGCCAGGGCGGGCGCAGGACCCTCCAGATTTGCCAGCTGAAATTGGGCATCCAGAGCCAGCAAGTCGCGCTTCACTTTGGCGGCCTGGGTGGCGAGGTCCGCAGCGGCCTTTGTAGTTAGCTGCAACTCCGAAAGGGCCGGCCGCAATATCAGGTACGGTCCGATCGCATCATCAGGGTCCAACTCCAACCCGGGAGCGGGTACCCGAAATGCTGCCACCAGGTTCGCCAGCGAACCGATATGAGGAAGATACACGACATAGCGATCGTCGAGATTCACGCCGGAAAAAGCCGGCCGGTCCAGCCGCGCGATAACTTGTTCTACGGTTGTTTGGGCAGGTGGAATCGCCGCGGCGGGAGTGTAGATTTTCAAGCTACCTGTCGCAGGATCCGTTTCGCGAAGATAAACGCACACGAATTGCTTCGGCGAAGCCGAATCCTGCTTGCTTTGAGCCGCCGGCGCCTCGCCGGAATTGTCCTTGGTTTGATTTCCGCTCGAAGGAGCTGCCGCCGCCACGGCCATTGCAGTGAAATTGTCAAACGCCCCGTTCACCGCTTGCGCCAAACCGTCGGCATCGGCGTCCTTCAGCGAACGCAGTCGCACCGTGTAAGTGCCGTCTTGACATGGCGGCACCTGCACTATTTTCAATGTGAAATGCTGCACGCGGCTTGGGCCGACTGCATTGATCGCCTTGAATCCGATCGCGTAAGTCCCTGGCGTCTTTGCCGATCCCGTCATCCTTCCCGTAGCCTCGTCGAGAGTGAGGCCCAAGCTTTCGAGCAGACCGGTAGTTTCATTAAACGCTGTCGGCGATTCCGTGGCTTTTATCGTGAATGTGTTCGGCTTGCCCACAACGAATGTGGTCTGCGCTGGACTCGTGATAGCGGGAGCCTTTTTTGGCGCCGATGAGGCGGCGGTTTGACCGGAGCTGGGCTGCTTATCAGCGCCAGCTGCAGTTTGGCATGACAACAAAACCAGAGCGCAGATCGAGAGCCTCAGAATCAACGCGCGGGATCTCATATCCGCCTCTTCGCGCTTGTGCGCTGCGATTCACGACACGCGAGGCCGTGGATACCTTGGCCCGAGATCCGTGCAAAGGGCACAGGGCTCACCTCAAGGGAGAAGCGCATAGCTCTATACGCTAAGTGTCACGATACGTCAATACATTTTAATGGATATGTACTAGCTATTGTGTGGCGCAGATGCATAGTACGCACAGGCTCAGCCAATTCGGCTGCGCGCTGACGCGCCGCAGCGGCGGGCGAGCTGCTCAGGATTTGCTGCAGTGCGCGGCGTTGCAGCGCGATGAACACCACGCTGTGTCTCGCCAAAAACTCATCCGCGTCGAAAATGGCGCGATGCCTCGGATTGAAATGCGAGCTCGGACTCGGTAACGATGTTTGACTTCAGCTGAAATGGGAGCGAAGTGAGAGCAGGATTAAGCTACGGTTTCGAGGCCGAGTTCACCCCCAACAGGGATTAGACTGCCGGAGCCGCGGGGCCCCGGCCGGCCTGGGGTTGGCCGGACGGGGTGCGGCGGAGGCCGTCTAATCCGGCGCCCCGTGCGGGCCGGAAAGGGTGAACATGTACGAGCGAGAGAACGAACCCACCCACGCAG
>Ga0335078_10008266_pt1 | contig 15477 bp, 20 predicted proteins | sample Lox_Sample_32_FD_206711 | JGI IMG/M metagenome (GOLD analysis project Ga0335078, IMG submission 206711) | Soil microbial communities from Loxahatchee National Wildlife Refuge, Florida, United States - Lox_Sample_3.2 | ecosystem: Environmental > Terrestrial > Soil > Wetlands | place: USA... | reverse complement strand
TTATCCTCATCCAAACCATTATCAATCGAATAACATCTCACTGGCTTGATTTCTGAAAGCGAAATGCTATCCCAACAAATCGGACACTTTCGATATTTCAGACTCGATCCCCGTAATCCGGTGGCGACATCCTCGCTCGCAAAGTATCTTAAAAAGCATGGGAAGCAAGCAATATGGCCGCAACGAGTCATCCGTGGCGCAACTGGAGTTTCAGAGAGACATATTGGACAAGCCATAATATTCTGCGGCGAGACGAGGATTTGTAATATTAACTCCCATGGGATAAGGGCATCTGGATCGAGGGCCTGAGGACGATAATCGCCCCTCGGGCGGACAACGAAGCGATGATTCGCTTGAATGAAACGTGCTTTGTCTATTATTAGTGCGACCACATGACTGGATTACCAGCAGGATGATGGCCTGACCCTATCCCATACGACGGGGTTCGTTTAGCATACGACGGTGCAGAGAAGTGATATTCCCTTGGAGCGATTTGGAAGTTTAATAAATGATTTAATGAGATTTGTCCTCGTCTATTCGCAGGTCCGTACATTATCTACATCCCGCATTAGCACTAACCTTATTTATCATGAGGGTAGTTGAGTTACCGATTCAATACTAGGATCAGTAGTCAAGGCGTCCTCTGTAAGACGTTCCTTTCTCTCTGCTTTACGCTGTGTCTGTCCTCTCTTCCCCTGACTGACTCTAGGGAAGTTGTTCTTAACTGCTGGACGAGCGGGGGCTTTGCTATTTGATTGGTTGTTTACCGCGTTGGATGACGATCCGGGAGATGGGGAAGGTAAGTTGCTGAATGACGAAGCCTTGCTGTTTGATGACGATGACGGCTGGGCACCAGCTCCTGAGATGAACGGACTCGCGTTGGCCTTCAAGGCCATGGATGAATGAAAGTTAAACAGATGTTGAAAGGAAAGAAGAAAGAGAAGGGAGAGAGAGGGGGGAGGGGAGGGGGAGGGAGGAGAGTCGGCAAGACAGTGGATGACTCTGCGGCTGAACGAATATGCTGGGAAACAAGCCGTTCCCTAACCCTCAGCCGAGGACTGACCACCAGCCAATCAGAAGGCAGAAGTCTCCCCACATGTGAGATGAAGCCGTGAACGGCGAGCAATTTGTCGACCAAGTCGATCTGGCATTTCATTTCACTTAATGGGCTGCAAAGTGAACAACCGTGAGATTTTGAGGTCAGATGCGATGAGATGCAAACTTTCCAAGATTTTTAGTTATATTTTTGCAAGTGATGTATTTTCATCTGCTTACGAATGGATAAATTCGGGATATCGGAGAAATCCGTCACAATTAAAATTTCCGTTTCCAAAAAGTGCGTTGCAACGTTCCTTCCCTCATAGCGGCAAAGAACGAAAAAGAGACGAAGCCAACCATGGCAGCGTCAAATACATCCATAATACCAGCATTACCATTAACACATAGCTCAATGCCTCCATCTCCAAGAAGTGATTTCTCTGCAACGACTGACCAGTCAAGGGACACAGATAGAAGCCTTGATCGAGTCAGTACGGCCATGACTCAGTTATCCTTTACCCCTCATGTTCCTAATAGAGTATGAAATTGTAGAAAGATGTTTTTGGCTAACAGATAGTTGCCATGGGTCTCTGATCCTACGAGAGAGTTTCCAAAGAGTCGACGGTGGCATAGAAGACATGCTGCTCGGTTAGCAGGGAAAAAGGGAAATTCTCGACCTACCACATCTTCCTCAGCCACCTCCGCTTTTCCAATACAGGGCCAGACAACTCGCCCTCCATGGTCTTATTCAAATTCAGTTCCACCATCTCCCAGGCCTACAATACCGAAACCGGTCGAAACACTCAAAACATCGACTCCTCCCACTTCATCACCCCCAACTCCCTCACCTGCATCACCTGCACCCCCTCCTCCTCGACAACCCCCTAAATCCTGGTCTGCCCTCGTAAGTCAAAACGCCAAGCCCTCTTCTGCGGCAAGGCCGCCTCTCCCCGTCGACAAACTCACCAACGGCAAAATGGCCGGTCTCGGAACCGCCCTCGCCTCCTTCGACCCCTTCTCCCCTACAAGTATGATCGCCCCGATAATCAGACCCCGTGGCCTCGTCAACACGGGCAACCTCTGCTACATGAATGTCATATTACAAGTCCTTTTATTCTGTCCTCCATTTTATAATCTTTTGGATACCATTCGTCGTCACGTCGTGCATAAAATCGCAAGTCAGACTCCATTGTTAGATGCATTAATTTCATTTCTGGGGGAATTTGATATTGTGGATGGTGAGGAAGATCGTCGGGCGCCTGTTGTAGGACAGGAACATGTCAAGGATTTCGGAACACCGTTTATTCCTGAGGGAGTCTATCATGGCATGAAGGGGAATAAGGATTTTGAGATTATGAAACGGGGACATCAGGAGGATGCCGAGGAGTTTCTTGGATTATTGTTGAATGCGGTACATGATGAGTTTCTGAATGCTTTTAAATCGTTGCCGGCAGAGTGTCAGCGGTTACTTAATGATCATTATGAAGTTCAAATACGGAATGGACTGTCGGATACAGAGGATGCGCATGTCCGGGTTGACAGCGTCAACAGTGAAGATGGATGGAAGGAGATCGGTCGAAGACATAAAGTCAGCACGACTCGAACAGTACGTTCCTCGTGTTAATGAGACTAATGACTAGCAATTAATCGTCGAGTCACCAATCACCAGAATATTCACTGGAAATCTCCGATCAATCTTACGAAAACCCGGCAACAAAGATTCAATTACCCTCGAACCTTACCGACCATTACAACTAGACATACAAGATCCCCATATCAAATCCGTCACTGATGCCCTCCGGCACATCACCGAAACCGAAACACTCAATCCTGATTTTGACGGTACAGGACGAGCGATGACACGAAGAAGTTTTATCGAAAAGCTCCCTCCAATTTTAATATTGCATCTCAAGCGATTCGTTTATGATGGTCATGGAACAAAGAAAGTGTGGAAAAAGATTGCATATCCATTAACCCTCGATATCCCCTTAAACGTCCTGAGTCCAACGCAACGTGGTTCCGAATCGCCGAAATTCCAACTCTTCGGAGGTACGACTCTCTTGTTTTTTTTTGTGCTGACGTAGTAATATATCATCATGGAACTTCTGCCACGGGTGGGCATTATACAGCTGATGTTCTCCTCCAAGACGGACAGACATGGTTAAATCTAGATGATACCAAACTCAAATGGGTCGATGCAGCGCAAGTCGCTGTTTCAGATAACGAAGGAAGTCGAGGGGATGTAGATCATCAAGTCAATGGGGATGGTGACATGGTCTGGAACAACACCAAAAGTAAGGTTGCATATATTTTACTGTACAAGAGAATTCATTATTAAGAGTGATTGCAAGTGTGGGGGTTTGTAGAAGAGAGAATATAGGTCATATATTTTCGTATAATTTCCTTTTGGTTAGATGGCGTGCCATCATGCATGGCATAGCATATTATTTAGTTGTTTTATTTGAGATCACGCGCTCAGAATAATCATGAATACTTTCAATCAAATGAGATGTGCATACTAAGTGACTGACAAATGAAGAGTGTCATCCGATTTTAGGAGGACAGTTGCGGGGATGTGTGGACCTGAGGAATGTCAACAAACTTCCGAAAGGAGGTAAAATGAAATATTACATAATCTGGCAATCCCACGTACCCCATTGGATGGCCCACCAAACAAAAACATCCATAACAAAGAGGTCCGCGCATCAATTTCCCACCGTCCTCAAAAGCGGAACAGTGCGTCTGTTATCCCACCCTAAACCTCATCTCTCGGGCGACGGAAAGAGGAAAAGAGAAAATCAATAAGTAAATCACAACTGGAAAGGGGCGAGGAAAATACAAATATTTACTAGCGTCAAAGGGAAATTCGGAAGTAAAAAAAAATAATTTCAGGGGTCGCAAATTAGAGGCACTCTCTCACAAAGTTAAGATGGTCACAACAAGGAGTCAAAGCGTCAGTCCCCGAAAAAAGACCGCACAGATCAACTATGCCGAACTCGCAAATCCAAAAATTCCTGTCCCTACCACAACATCATCTCCACGAAAACGAAGTACCGCCGCCCCTAAATTATCTCCTCAGAAACGATCAATCTCAACCGCTACAGACTCACCAACAAAGAAAACACAAAGACGAAAGTCAATGGTTGAAAAGACTGAGAAAAAACCAGTCATAGATGAGATTGTAGTAAAATCCGAGGAAAAGAAACCAGTCGAGCTTGCGAATGGATCTGCTGTAGAAAAGCGGCCCGCATCCCGACGAGCCTCAAAACAAGATGTCTCAGCTCCAATAGAGACAAAGATCAAGGGCAAGCCAGCTCATAAGGTTGATAGTTCGGGTAAATTCGAGTTTGGGGGTACTTTCGGCACGGCGTCGATGATGACTTTCTTTCCTATTCTAATGTACTACTTGTGGATCTGCAATACATTCTATGGAGGGAGTCTGCAGTTTAGACGACCAAGCGAGACCTGGCTCGCATTTGCTGATCGAATGGTTGCACATGTCACGAAGGTATCCTAGATTCTATACTTGTTGCTAATGTCAGGGTGCTGCCCCAACACTGAGTGCATGGATCTGCTACTGGACGTTTGTCATTGTCGAAGGCATCTTCTACGTTACGCTTCCTGGATTCGAAGTCAAAGGCCTCCCGTTAAAACACGAGAATAACCGACGTCTGCCATATTATTGCAACGCAGTTTGGTCACTCTACCTTTCGATTGCTCTCGCCCTCGGGCTACATTTCTCCGGAATCTTCAAGCTGACCTTCCTCATCGATCATTATGGATCATTGATGTCTGTCGCAATAATCTCAGGCTTCGTAACCTCCATTGTGATCTTTGCAGATGCATTGATCAAGGGCAAGGAACATCGAATGACTGGCCACTGGATCTATGATTTCTTCATGGGTGCACCTTTGAACCCGCGAATTGGAAAGTGGCTAGATTTGAAGATGTTCGCAGAAGTCCGAATTCCGTGGTTCATCTTGTTCTTTGCAACCCTTGCTGCTACTCTTCGTCAATACGAGACATATGGATATATCACGCCCCAAATGGGCATTAATTTGCTTGGACATTATCTGTATGCCAACGCGTGTGCAAAGGGCGAAGAATGCATCGTCCCCACATGGTAATACCCATTCTTCCTCGATCTCACGGACAGGGATATGGCAACCGAGAAGTTCGGGTTCATGTTGATCTTCTGGAATATGGCAGGCGTACCCTTCACCTACGGACACGCGACATTATGGCTCGCAAATCATCCTCCCTCAGAATACCGCTGGCCCATCTGGTACAATATCCTCGTCTACGCCCTCCTTCTCGGAGCCTATTACATTTGGGACACGACAAACAGCCAAAAGAACCGCTTCCGTCAACAGATGAACGGGACACTTGTCATTCGGAAGACCTTCCCTCAACTTCCCTGGCAAACGGTCAACAATCCCCGAATCCTCCATACTAAGGCTGGTCCATTGTTGGCTGATGGGTGGTGTACGTTTATCTCTCTCTTTTGATCTAATTTATTAAGATAAATACGGTGCACGAAAGATCCATTATACCACGGATGTGATTATGGCGATATGTTGGGGACTTGCTTGTGGGTTCTCATCGTTTTTGCCTTATTGGTATGCTGTCTGGCTCTTTATCGTCGTTGTCCAACGAGCGATCCGTGATGTTGCCCACTGTCGGGAAAAATACGGTGAGGAATGGAAGGAATACGAACGTCTATGTCCGTACATGTTTATACCGGTACTGCCTTTCTCACTTCATCTCAACTAATGTAGTACGTATTCTAAGGACGTACTTGAGAACGGAAAATCAAAAGTTACGGCAGAGTGCCATGTAAAGTCTTAGTACACTGAAGAAGTAATCCTAATATTCTCAAAAGTAAAGTATCCACCGCATCCACGTCGCCTTATGAGGTATCCATCTTGTCTTCATCTACAGGAATTCTTGGCTCAAGCCAATTCCTCACCTCTTCATAATGGGAATTCATCAATTTGCTCATTTCACCGTAGCCTATGGTCAGATGTGCTCCGGAGATAAAAATACGAGATGAAATACATTGCCCAAACCGTTTGGGGATCTTTTTACGTCGAAGGATAGGATTCGATGGACCAATGTAGACTCTTGATGACCGCATGTACCAGTATATTTTATCTTCGTCTGTGTCGCCGATGCTCTTTGGTTCAAAGTCACCGAAAAAATTGACTACACCTTTTACTGTGTCCTCGACATCTACTCATTAGACTGGCCCAAGAAATGAGAATACTCCTGTGGCGAACGAGATGTTCGATACCATAACATCCCTCGCCTGCACCTATCAAGATGACATTGACCGCTTGTGTTAATTCTACATAGTTATCCCAGATGTATAAACATATTGTTCGAGCGTTTTGTATCAGCGACCGCTGCGATACGTTTCCTTCGTCGTCATCCTTCGATTTAGAGAATGCTAAAAGGGTTATACCTCGTGATCTATCGGTGTAGGGGGTATATTGACGTCTATTAGACCAAACTCTTTCCCATGTACCCATTGATAATATCGCTCCGACGCATCGACCTGAGAGTAAGCTGAAATTGATATAAGACTCACTAGATAAGCATCGCTGAGATTCATTTTCGGTGACATAAGAGCGCTGGGGTTTATAACCACATCCGGTGCATCGTGAATAAACAACACAAGTGTCTTTTTATCGAAAAAGTCTTTACTGCAAAACACCTGATCCTCGAATAACTTCATATCCTCCTTCACAATCGACAACGGAACCATCCCCCATCGTTCCTGCGCCTTCTTCATCTGATACGCACGAATGACATCTCCATCAGCCAAATCATGAGAAAATGTACCATTCAATCTCTCTGGCGGCGGACTAGCACCATCCATCGTCGGAGCCTGCGGCCGACAACAATTCCAATACTTTGACTGCACAGCTAATACCTTATTCACGACACGAATCGTCGCTTCACTCGCATATGTCCGCCATGGATCCAATGGACCCGGCGGCTCGCCCATGAGGACTTTAACACAGGCAAGGGCTGACTTTGCGGTTGATTCAAGATTGTAGCCTCCTTCGAGGACAAGGACGGTTTTGCCTTCTGCGAGCGGCATGAGCATGTGAGTCATGTGTGCGTAGCCTGCTGGGGTGACCTCACAGCCTCCAATGGGGTCTCCTGCTGCTGCGTCGAAGCCGGCCGACACTGAGTCAGTGACGAATTTATGTATTATACCTATGACGAGTTGAGGGTTGAATTCGTATGCGATGGGGAGGACTACTTTTTGGAAAGCGTAGATGTAATCTGCGTCTCCGACGCCTCCTGCTGCCCATGGAATATTTACATTTCTTGGTTAGATGAAGTGGGTTAAGGGAATACTTTCCGAGACCTTCTCCTTCGCCGCAGTATCTTCTGCTTTTTGCTGCTTGGTCTTCTGGGTAGATGGCAAATCGATGCAGTGAGATATATAATACATTTGGATCTGACTTGAACGCCGCTTGCGTGCCATTTCCTGGAATGAGATCACCTATGAAATAGCCATACCATGATGTACATCCCTGTTATTAGTAAAACCAGGAGGACAGACATACCAATCTACAATCAAGACTCGCTTGCAAGCATCCCCGTATCTCTGTTGCATGACTTTAATCGCGATGGCGACATTATTAAATAAACAAAATCCCATCGCTTGACAAGGCTCAGCATGGTGTCCAGGCGGTCGAATGACAGCAATCGCATTCTTAACGACTCTCTCCATAACAGCACCACAAGTCTCAATCGCCCCACCACAAGACAGCAAAGCGCATCGATACGATTCATTATTAAAGTATAATGATCTCTGTTCATCTCTCGTCACGAGTAATAGATCCTGTGGAGACATTTCTCCTTTAGTCTCTTATGTTAATAAAGATTACCTTCGGTTGCCTTAATTTCCTCAAGATGTTCCTTGGAATGAACAAGCAGAATTTCTTCCTCAGTCGCGTATCGACATGGTAATCTCAACATTAATTCATCTTTATTGCCCGAGGCAGTCTCCCGATCTTCGATTAATCCAGCAAGCGCGAGTTCCTTGTATATCCGGTATATTCTCCTTGGATCCTCGGGGTGAGTATCTCTATAATCGACCGTTTGATGGAATCGCATTCGAATATCGTAGCAGAATCCTGTGCGCAAAGAGGAAATAGGCAGCGGGTTTGGTTTAGCCTTTACTTCTGCGCGAGCAGACAGAAATGCAGCGGCATTTGTATCGCCTACCGGGGGAGCAGGTTGGCCATTTGTCATTGTTGAATCAGTTGGAGGCCGGGCAGTCTCACTTGCTACAGCAGGCGCAGAGGGTTGTGGATTGACGATCGAGGAGCCCTTGTTAAGAAACCCTAGTACAGGCGCCTGTCCGCCATTTGGACCATTCATCGCCTTTTAGGGGAATTTTATGAAGCGCCTGCAGGACCAAGAAAAGATGTGCTTTTGCTTTATTCTATCGTAGCATGTACAAGGAAAGGATTCGATTTGACGATTTTGCAGCGAAGAACTAGAGATCTTCCAGCCAATCACAATCAAGCATTTCCATTTTTGGCAGGTAGCTGAGTAATCGCGCACAAAGTAGACCTCATTGCGTGGAATTTCCAAACATAGGGAATCGACTCCGACAACGGGTCCCCTGCGCGCAAATGAGAGCGGATGAGGGGGGGGGAGAAGAGATATAAGATAAGATCCCCTTATAATAACACTGCTTCGGCCTCATCCCATCTTCAGCACAAGGCAAGAGATGGTCGCTCAACCTCTCTCTCCTCCTTTATTAACTTCCGATTACCCTCAACCACTCTATCCTCAACCTCAACAATCCCACAAACGAAAACGTCAACGGGAAGATGATAGCGAAGTCAACGATATCCCCGATGATCTCCAACTACAACGCATCTCTAAGAAATCACGAGATGAAATCCTCCATCCCATCCCATTAAGTCCCCCTCACTCCGTCTCCAGTCAACTCATGTCCCCTAAATCAGACCCGGACACTCGAATTGCAAGTCACCTCCATAACCGCGAGATGCCGACTTCTGCAGGGGCGGCAGTGCCGTCGTATGTATCTCACCCCGATCACGAGGAGATGTGTATCCCTGTACAAAATCTCCTTCTGAGAAATTTACACATGAATTCGAGGGTTTATCAGAATAATCAGAAGGGGATGACGATTGCACCGGAGGATGAGTTGGATGAGGAGATGTGGGAGGTTGAGGAGGAGGAGGTTGCGGAGAGATATGCACAGATGAATAAGATTTTAGGGAGTAGAAAGATGCGGTTGCAGTAAGATATTATGAAGCTGAGGGTACGGTATTTTGGGCAATTTGGTATTGGTAGGGAAGCATCATGTTAGGATCATTGTTGTCGGGTTCTTCGCGGGTATTATCGGGAAAGGGATTGCATAGCTGTCATTATTCCTTGTCTTATATTCTAAATTTGAACTATTTTGGCTTTTGCGATGTTAGTATATCCTCAACATCAAAGTCGGAGAAGACCATATCCTCAGATCTCAAAAACTCATATTCATCCTTCACTTCCGGCTCCTCTCGAGATGATCCTACTGCATGTACTCCTGCCTCTGCACTTATGGCATACACCAAACTTCCCGGCCTCGCATAAGGAGAAAAGACAACTCTCATTCTGGTTTGCCCTGGGACATCCTTCACCAACATGATCCTCGAAGTAATGAGATTCGCCCACACAAGTCCTAGTGCGGGCTTTTTCGTCGTCTCAACCCCATTCTCATCTACAATTCCATCGAACCATTTCGCCTGATAATCTAGTGATAACAATTCCTCCTCTTGAGATGACATCGCACCCTGCGATGAAGGCCGCCTGAAGTTATCCGTAACCTGATTCACAGCCACAACAGCCACATTAAATTCAACTGCCAAATCCTTCAGCGTCCCAGCCAACTTTCTCAGATCCTTAGATCGCTGTGCCATCTGCGCAGGCTGTGAATGCTTAATTTGCGAAGATGACGCACGATCAAATTCAGCTCTATAATTCGACGTGACAGAGTCAAGAATGACGAGACCGACTTTATTACGAGCGAGAACGACGGGGAGTTGATAGGTGACGATATGTTCTTGCGTTTCGAGGTCGCTGCAGTTGTAATAATATATCCTGTCGCCGTGCGTAGCGAGTCTCTCAATGGCTTTATCGATGTCTTCTGCTGGTATGCCCGTTGGAGGAGAGCCTGTTAGTTGTGATGAGAGGGCTGATGCGATTTGTTCGAGGCGCATTGTTGCGAGGGACGATTCGGTGCCTATATAGATTGCACCGGCATCAAGACCGCCCAGCGAGAGTGGAAGTTGGACTTGTACGCATAATTGTAGGCAGAATTGAGACTTTCCTAGGCCACTGTCGTTAGGCGTTTAACCCGCGACTGAGTACCTCTCGCCAGTGACTTCTGTCAAGGCGGCAGTTGGTATTCCTCCTCCAAGTAACACATTAATCTTCTCGTCGCCACTTGTAATAAACGTGAATTCCTCCAGTCGTTCGGTACCCGTTTTTATAGCATCATCTGGAATATTCAATGCAGTTATGACATCCTTAACCAAATTCTGTACATCGATAACGGACAACTGTGTCCGTCGATGAATTTCAAGGACATCCAAAGTAAGTAGGTCCACGGTATGTAATCCTGCATTATCCAAAGCTTGCAATACTCGACTTGAGGGTGTAGCAAGATTAGACAGTAATATTATATCTGACATACCCCATACCTTCTCCTCCCCGCGCTTTCTCTCTTTTTTCTCTCTACATCTACCGCGTCATTGACGCGCCTGTAAATTTAATCAAACCGATGAAGATCAAATTCGAATTCGAAATTCGTTGCCCATAGCAACCGGTATTTACCACTTTTACGTTTTACAAATCGGCCCCGCTAATCAAATGACGGGGAGACGGGGTCGACCGAGCCGTTTTTATCTAACGCACTCCAATCTCCGATCAATTAAATTCGAAAGACAGAAATGTCTTTCTGATCCGTCCCTTTTCCGCCTTGATAGAAAAGACCAGGAAAATATGACAGAACATTACGACGCAAGTCGTGTTCCGTCAATCGATAGGACGAGACAGGAACCGTTAATGACAGTCTCACATCCACATCCCATGTCGGGGACATCCGACAGCAGTAGCTTGAAAGAGGCGAAAGATCCGACAGGTGAGCCGACCGATAGATCAGATGCAACTGCACCTGTAGATGTATTTCCTGGGGATCATGGGGATTGGAGGGCTATATTATGTTCTGTGGGTGCTTTTTTCACGTTGTTTATTGGATTTGGGATTTTGAATATTCCGGGGACGTTTGTTACTTATTGGGAAAGTAATCAATTGATCGGGATTCCGCAAAGTACGGTTGGATGGATTGCTGCCGTGCAGTTTTTCTTGACCTTGTTTGGGAGTGTCCTTACAGGGCGCTTTTTCGATTTACATGGCGGAAAGGTTGCGCCTTGGATCTGGGATCGATTTCTGACAATAGGTTATGTTGGCGGTGGGATCCGTTTTGTTCTTATTTGGATTCTTCATGGTCAGTCTATGTACAGAGTACTATCAATTCTTCCTATCTTATGGGGTACATTGTACATTAGAGACGCCATCTAACAAACATAGGTTTTGCTCGGATTTACGGCCAGCATGATATTTATACCCGCAGTCAGCATTACGGCCCAATGGTACTATGAGCGTAGAGGTCTTGCATCCGGTGTAGTTTTTACAGCGGGCTCAGTAGCCGGAATTGTCCTTCCAATTTGCATGCGACGATTATTTGTACAAATCGGATTTCCTTGGACAATCCGGGTCGTCGGCTTCATCTTGATGTTCTGCTTGGTTATTGGCAATCTCCTTCTTCGACCTCGGATAAAACCCAGCAAAGATCTGAAGGGCAAAATCGTTGATGTGTCGGCGTTGAAAGACATTCGATTCGCTTTACTGGGAACCGGGATCTTCTTCTCAGATTGGGCATTATTTGGTCCGCTGACTTACATCACGAGTTATTCCATTGCTCAAGGAATAAATGCGGATCTCTCATATTATATGGTGGCATTTCTGAACGTTGGAAGCTGCTTTGGTCGAGTTATCCCTGGGATGCTCGCAGATAAGCTTGGACCGTATGTTCCTGACCTCGCTTGTGCTGAGATAGATTCAACGTTATGATCATGTGCACTGCCTCGACAGCCACGTTCGCCCTTGCGTTATGGTTACCCACATCCTCTGCAGCGGCGACGATTGCCTATTCAATCATATTTGGCTTCACAAGTGGTGGGTATATCGGCCTCATGCCTGTTCTCGTCGGCCGAATCTCAGAACTCAGAGAATTTGGAACGAGATATGGCACGGTGCTCGTCTTTGCCTCCATAGCGTATTCCTATCAATCTGACGGGCTGATATTCTAGGAGCTTGACAGGAGTGCCTATTGGCGGAACGTTAATTAGAAACAATGGGACCGATTATTTTGGATTGATTCTTTGGACTGGTGTAACAAATATACTAGCAACGATATTCTTCATATTGGCAAGAATAAGCGTCGGAGGGAAGAAATTGCTAAAATTTGTGTAAAAAGATCATATTTTGTGGAGATACCTTGCATCGGAAAAGATTCTCAAAAGAATAAAGGTGGCAAATCAAAAGAAAGTGGAAAGGAAGAGGGGGGAAAGAGACATATTGTGGTGTGTTCGTGTCAGATTATTTAGACAAGATATCCTAATACTCCCGGTTTTTGGAATGCCTTGAATTACAACACAGCAAGTTCTCCTCCTTTTTCTACAGCCCTTTTGTATGCAGGTCTCTCCCTCATTCTTTCAAGAAACGCTTTCATTCGAGTCGTTGAGATACCATTCGTATCGCCACGGAAAAGTGAGAGTTCGACAGGAAAGCTCATCATGATGTCCGCTCCCGTTAATTCGTCACCGGCGAACCAGGTGCCCTTGCCAAGTTCAGATTCTATGTATTGAAGATTCAGCTTCAGCTGGGGACCGTAGAATGCTAGTCTTAGTCATAAGTACTTCGACAGATATACCTTGTTCGGCCTTCTTGCTAATAGTCCTCAAAAGAGGTTTTATGAAGAAGGGAGCGCGCTCCGGAAGTCGATTAAAAACCAGGGCCATAATATTCAGCATCATGATGTTCGATTCTGAATAATGCAGCCTCAAGTTAGCCGAAGACTCAATTGTCCTTACCAGTAGGTGTAACGCAGTCGTTCAGGCGTATTGGGCGGCGGAATCATTCTCCCATTGCCAAAGCGGTCGATAATATACTGAAATTAATATCACGGCGTGCGAAAGAAGATTACCTCTACGATAGCTCCAGACTCAGCGACAATTTCGCCAGTCTCTGTATTCTCAATAACAGGACTTTTCCCTAACGGATGAACATTTTTTAACTCTGGCGGAGCTAGCATCGTCTCTTTATCTCGTTTATATTCCCTTATCTCATAGGGAACACCTAATTCCTCCAATAACCATAGAATTCGATGTGAACGAGACCGATCGAGGTGGTGAACAATTATTGTCATGGGTTGGATATTCTGAGACAATTGTTTTGTTGTTGTGATGAGGAGAGGGGTTGTCGGTGCCTATGACGCTTATATACTTGTGATAGGCGAAACTTTTTTTTCGGTTGGCGTTAGCGATATTTACTCCCTTTTCGGAAAAGGATGCTAGCGCGCGGGTCTCGACCCTTGCTCGGCTTAACAGACTCTCCATGAAGCTCTCAAGGATGGACATTGGGAATGCGATCCCCGGGATCTTGATATGTCAATGTTATGATAAATGCTATGTATTCCGTGTGGCGAGATTATTCTTGGCCGACGGCGGCCTATAATGAGATCGGAGTAAACTCTTTGATGATTAAATTGGGTTTCACGAATGATGCCCAGATACCGCATTGAGTTCCTTAACTAGAATACTTATCCAGCGATGCCACTTGTAGAAGCGAACGACGTCCCATTGACCGTCGCTTCTAATAGAGTTTCCACCATTTCCACCTTGGCCGCCTCTCTTTTACTCTCCCGTTCTAGATAGGTCCATTCGGCAAGAGCTGCCCGCTTACGCTTCTGGATCTCCTTATCCTTTGCTTCCAATTTTTCATGTTCCGCTTTTAATTTTGCCATCTACAATTAGGCCGACGGCTTTGAAGCCACGTACCTTCTCGTCCAAATCTGGAACAGGTGATACATATTCTTTCTTTGATGGTGGCTCAACTGGTCGATTAAATGCACGGGGCCCTGTAGGTATTCGATTAAGTGGAGGTGATGTCGTACTTGATTCAGGAGCCGATACGGCAGGAGATTGAGGATTAGGAGGGAATGGAGGACGAGGTGACGTTCGAGGGAAAGGTGCCCCTCGACCTGGTCCAGATGGGGGATACGTAGGTCTATAATCTTGTTGGAATGGACGTTCTTGTCTGTATTGCTGAGCTCTTCGCCATGATGCCGGACCAGCGGGGGCAGATGGTATTTCTGATGAAGGATTTGTTTCGGTATTGGAGGATGAAGCAGTCGGGGTTTGAGAGAACTCTGGATTTTGCATAGGAGGAGGTCCTCTTGGGACATAACTGCTATTTGGGTCTGGACCTCGATGATGGTAGGGTGGTCCGGAGGGTCTATAGCTGTATGCTCCTCGTCCAGGGTAGTGAGGTCCACCTCTCATCCACCCACCACGTCCTCTGCTTGGGTCATATCCATACCCACCTCTCGAACTGTCGTTGTAGGGTGAATTATAATCTCGCCGATACCGTTGTCCTTCACCGCTTGTAGGTGATGGTGTTCTTCGTCTTCGTGGAGGAGTTCTTGACCGTGATGACCTTCTGTCTCTTCCCTTGTCATCTCTAGGTGGCGTCCTCGATCGACTTCGTCTTCTCCGCTCAGCACTCACACTTCTGCGTGGTGAACGTTCTCTGACTCTGTAATCTCGATCCCTGTCCCTGTCATGACTTGGACTCAAAGTTCCACTTCGATCGTGGTGACGATCGGATCTATCGTCCCTCACACGATTATAGGGACTGTTGTGGTTGTCCTCTCGCGGTCTTTCTGCGCGGTCTGGTCTCTCCATGTACTGTTTTAATTTCGTGTCGTCTCCTTTGGAATGGGACGTGGGGTCTCTGGGTTGAAAAGTAGTCTAGACCTATGAATAGGCCCTTTTAGTTTGAATGAGAAAAAATGTAGATGTTTTCGAACCGTTTATGTGCCCATCGGGTAAGTTGTTTTGCTTGATGACAGGGGTAGCGAAAGTTGGTGGTCGTACTTCGCTGATCAATTCAACTCCGCTATTTACCTACTTATTCAAGGCCTACATGACCATCCCATCATTGCGCCAAGTACTAATAGAACTCTGCCATGATATACAACCTGTCCAAGAAGATGCTCCTGTATCTGACATGACGGTGCCGTCAGTAACTATTGAACCTCTACCCAAATCTACGCAG
>Ga0335078_10008264_pt1 | contig 15480 bp, 14 predicted proteins | sample Lox_Sample_32_FD_206711 | JGI IMG/M metagenome (GOLD analysis project Ga0335078, IMG submission 206711) | Soil microbial communities from Loxahatchee National Wildlife Refuge, Florida, United States - Lox_Sample_3.2 | ecosystem: Environmental > Terrestrial > Soil > Wetlands | place: USA... | reverse complement strand
GCGAGGACCCGAAGAACTCCTTGATGACCGCGGTGACCGGCTTGGCGTTGATGAGGTCGTGGGGCATGAGCGTCTCGATCTCCTGGAGGCTCATGCGCTCCTTGATGGCCCGCTCCATCCGCACCAGGCCGATGCGGTACTGGTTCTCGAGCAGCTCGCCGACCGCGCGCACCCGCCGGTTGCCGAGGTGGTCGATGTCGTCGATGTCCTTGTTGGGCTTGCCGTTCTTCAGGTCGATGAGGAAGCGCACCACCTCCAAGATGTCGCGCTTGGTCAGCACCTGGTTGTCGAGCGGCTCCTCGATCCCGAACTTGTAGTTGAGCTTGAGGCGCCCGACCTTGGAGAGGTCGTACCGCTCGGCGTTGAAGAACAGGTTCACGAACAGGTTGGTGGCCGTCTCCGGGGTGGGCGGGTCGCCCGGGCGCAGCCGCTTGTAGATCTCCATGATCGCCTCCTCGGGCGTGGAGATCTTGTCGGCCATGAGCGTGTCGCGCAGCGAGGGCAGCACGTTCAGGTTGTCGATGAAGAGCACCCGCAGCTCGTTGATGTTGCGCTTGCGCAGCTCCTCGATCTTGGCCTCGCTCACCTCCTCGTTCACCTCGAGGAGCACTTCCCCGGTCGCCTCGTCCACCACGTCCTCGGCCGAGATCTTGGTGTAGACCTCCTCCGGCTCGACCGGCAGCGAGCGGAGCTTGGCGGCCACGAGCTTCTTGATGGCGCTCTCGGTGTACTTGCGGTTCTTCTTGACGATGGTCTCGCCGCCCTTCGGGTCCTTGATGTCGCGGGTGGCGCGCTGGCCCTTCAAGAGCTCGGGGTTCAGGTCCTTCTCGAACTTCCCCTTCCCCTCGATGCGGATCACCTCGGTGTCGTAGTAGTACTTGAGGATCTCCTCCGAGCTGCCGCGGAACTCGACCGGGTCCTTCTTGGCGGTGTCGGGCACCGCGCCGAGCGCCCGCAGGAGCACGGTGGCCGGGAGCTTGCGCCGCCGGTCGATGCGCACGTAGAGCAGGTCCTTGTGGTCGAACTCGAAGTCGATCCACGACCCGCGGTAGGGGATGATGCGGGCGTTGAAGAGGATCTTGCCGGAGGAGTGGCTCTTGCCCTTGTCGTGGTCGAAGAAGGCCCCCGGCGAGCGGTGCAGCTGGCTCACCACCACCCGCTCGGTGCCGTTGATGATGAAGGTCCCGTTCTCCGTCATGAGCGGGATCTCGCCGAAGTAAACCTCCTGCTCCTTCACGTCCCGGATGGACTGGGCGCCGGTCTCCTCGTCCTTGTCCCAGACCACGAGGCGCACCACCACCTTGATCGGCGCCGAGAAGGTCATCCCGCGCTGGTGACACTCGTCGACGTCGTACTTCGGCTTCTCGAGGTGGTAGGAGACGAACTCGAGGGAGCTCGTCTCGTTGAAGTCCTTGATGGGGAAGACCGACTTGAAGACCCCCTGCAGCCCGGTGTCGTCGCGCTTCTCGGGCGGGACGTCGGCCTGCAGGAACTTGTCGTAACTCGACTTCTGGATGGCGATTAGATTTGGGATCTCAGCGATTTTGTTGATTTTTCCGAAATTCCGTCGAACTCGAAAGTTGTTCTGAACGGTCAGCGCCATCGTGATCGATCCTCTCGCCTTCGGCCCCTGCTCGCCCTTGCGCCGCAAATGGCTCGAGCCGACCCTCTGGCCGGCGAGCCGCCTCGACCCCGGCCGCTACGGCCGGGCTGTCTGCGAAGTCTTTGGACAGGGGCTAGCCCTCATAACGGGAAGAGGCCACCCTGTCAAAGATTCCGCGGATATGAGCCGGTGGGGCGCCCGCGGGACGCCCCACCGGGGTAGTCCGACAGCAGCTACTTCACTTCGACCTTGGCGCCGGCCGCCTCGAGCTTCTTCTTGAGCTCCTCGGCCTCCGCCTTCGGGATGCCCGCCTTCACCTCCTTGGGGGCGCCCTCGACGAGGTCCTTCGCTTCCTTGAGGCCGAGCCCGGTGATGGCGCGGACCTCCTTGATGACGTTGATCTTGTTGGGACCGGTCTCCGCCAGCACGACGGTGAACTCGGTCTTCTCCTCGGCCGGCGCGGCCGCAGCAGCCCCGGCGGCACCTGCCACCACCACCGGCGCGCTGGCGGCCGAGACGCCCCATTTCTCCTCGAGCTTCTTCACCAGCTCCGCCGCCTCCATCACGGTGAGCGTGGAGAGCTGGTCGACGATCGCATTCAGGTCAGGCATGTCTGTTTTCCCGTTTCCTTGTCTGCCGCGGGCGCCCGCTTCCTAGGGCGAGCGGCCGCGGGCGTACCGTGGTCGTTCACTTGGCGAGCTGCTTCTCGCGGGCCGCCAGCACCTGGGCTAGCTTCTGGCCCGGCGTGGCGATGAGGCGGGCGAGCTTGCTCGCCGGCTGCGAGATCGCGCTCGCGATCCTCGCCCTCAGCTCCGGCAGCCCTGGCATCCTCGCCAGTGCCACGAGCCCCTTCGCGTCTACGAGCTGCCCCTCCACCATCCCGCGCCTGATGCCGAGCCGCTCGCGATCCTTGAAGTCCACCAGGATCTTGGCCGGCGCCACCACGTCGTCGTACGACATGATGAGCGCGGTCGGCCCGACGAACTGGTCGGCGATGGGCTCGACCGGCGTGCCCTTGGCGGCACGCTTGGCGAGGGTGTTCTTCACCACCTTGTAGTCGACCTTGGCCTCGCGGAACTTCTTGCGCAGCTCGGTGACGGTGGCGACGTCGAGGCCCTTGGGCTCGGCCAGGATGGCCGCCCGGGCCTTCTCCATCAGGGCGTGCAGCTCGCCGATGACCTTCTCCTTCTCCGTCCGGTTCAGTGTCCTCACCACCTTTCCTGCCGCGCCGCCCTCCTCGCGGGAGGGACCCGACTCGCGGCTCCTTGACGGGTCTTCGGACTGGCCGGACGGCCGGTACGCTGACCCCCTGGCCAAGCAGGGGACGCTTCCCTTGAAACGTTCCCGTCTCGGCGGGTCGGGCAGCTCTTCGCCCGATTATCCGCGCGCCCCTTGGGACCTCTCGCACTCGGAGCGGCGCGGGCCCGCTGTCTTGGACCAGAAACCCCGGCGGCCTTGGCTCTCGGCCCCCGGAACCTCGCTACAGTCTTCGCCTCTAGGCGTGGGCGGCGGTGAGCTCGGAGAGATCGAGCTTGATCCCCGGCCCCATGGTCGTCGAGACCGTGACGTTCTTCACGTAGACGCCCTTCGCCGTCTGCGGCTTCGCCTTGAAGATGACCTCCATGATGGCGTTGAAGTTGGCCTTGAGCTTCTCGGGCTCGAAGGAGGCCTTGCCGAAGGGGACGTGGACGATGCCGGCCTTCTCGACCCTGAACTCCACCTTGCCGGCCTTCTGCTCCTTGACCGCGCGGGAGATGTCCATGGAGACCGTGCCCACCTTCGGGTTCGGCATGAGCCCGCGGGGCCCGAGGACCTTGCCGAGTCGCCCCACCACACCCATCATGTCCGGGGTGGCGAGCACCTTGTCGAACTCCATGAACCCGCCCTGGATCTTCTCGGCCAGGTCCTCCGCGCCCACGATGTCGGCCCCGGCCTCCTGGGCCTCGCGCGCCTTGTCGGCCTTGGCGAAGACCGCCAGCCGCACGGTCTTGCCCATGCCGTGAGGGAGCACCACCGCGCCGCGCACCACCTGGTCGGCGTGCTTGGGGTCGACGCCCAGGTTGATGGCGGCGTCCACCGACTCGTCGAACTTCTTGGTGGCGGTGCCCTTCACCAGGGCCAGCGCCTCCTCCAGCTTGTAGCGCCTCGTGCGATCGACCTTGGCCGCCGCCGCCGCGTATTTCTTGCCGTGTGCCATCTCTCGTCTCCCGGGGGCGGCTAGCCGACCACCTCGAGCCCCATGGACCGCGCCGTCCCCTCGATGGTCCGCATGGCGGCCTCGAGCGAGCCGGCGGTCATGTCCTGCAGCTTCAGCTTGGCGATCTGCTCGACCTGCTTGCGGGTGACCTGGCCCACCTTCTCCTTGCCGGGCTGGTGCGACCCCGAGCCCTTCTTCTTCTCGGTGTGCAGGCCGGCGGCCTTCTTGAGCAGGATGGCGGCCGGGGGCGTCTTGAGCTGGAAGCTGAAGGAGCGATCCTGGTAGACGGTGATGATGACCGGGATGATGAGCCCGTCCTTGGCCTGCGCCTGGGTCTGGGCGTTGAACTGCTTGCAGAACTCCATGATGTTGACGCCGTGCTGGCCGAGCGCCGGTCCCACCGGCGGGGCCGGGTTGGCCTTCCCGGCCGGGATCTGCAGCTTCACCTGACCTGTCACCTTCTTCATGGCTTCCTTCCGGGCCGCGCCCTTCCAAGGCCGGCCCTGCGTGGTTCACCGGGCGCTGACGACGCCCTCCCACGCCCCTGTCACGTCTTCTCCACCTGCATGAAGTCGAGCTCGACCGGGGTGGCCCGGCCGAAGATGGACACGAGCACGCGCAGCTTGCCCTTGTCCGGCTTCACCTCCTCCACCGTGCCGTTGAAGTTCGAGAATGGCCCGTCGATCACCCGCACCTGGTCGCCCTCCTCGAACTGCACGCGCGGCTTGGGCTTCAGGGTCCCCTCGGAGATCTGGCTCGTGAGCCGGGCCACCTCGGCGTCCGAGATGCTCGGCACGTCGCGCGGGTTCTTGGCGCTGCCCACGAAGCCGGTCACCTTGGGGGTGGACTTCACCATGTGCCAGGTGGAGTCCGACATCTGCATCTGGACCAGGATGTAGCCGGGGAAGTACTTGCGCTTGGAGGTCTTCTTCTCCCCCTTCACCATCTCCACCACCTGCTCCATGGGGATGAGGACCTCGCCGAAGCACTCCTCGAGGCGGCTCGACTTCTTGACGGCCTTGCCGTCCTCCTTGTCCTCGTACTCCACCTTGTCGTCGGCGTGCTGCCGCACGTGCTCCTCGAGCGACTTCTTCACCTTGTTCTCGAAGCCCGAGTAGGTGTGTACGACGTACCACCTCTTCGCCATGTCCCTTGTCTCTCCGTCCTCGCGTCCTAAAGCCGCCGCGTGGCCACAGCGCCCCTCCCCTACGAGCGGGCCGGCCCGGGCGTCAGTAGACGAGAGAGCTCAGCTTCGCCCAGAAGTAGTCGAAGAAGCCCAGGATCACCGCGGCCACGAAGGTGGCGATCACCACCGCCACCGTGGCCGCCCGGGTCTCGCGCAGGGTGGGCCAGGTCACCTTGGTGAGCTCGCCGGCGATCTCGAAGGAGACGGTCCGCGCCTTGGGGGTCTTCCAGGTGATGAGCGCCGCCGCCACCGCCACCGCGAACCCGAGCACGGTGGTGAGGGTCCAGTCCGAGCCGAACACCTCCGGGTCGTTCCAGCGCGCGTAGGTGAAGACGATGGCCAGGACCTTCTCGAAGAAGATCGCCAGGGCCACCGTCGCCGCGACGTAGAAGATGACCACCAGCCGCTTCGGGTCGATCCCGGTTGCCTTGTCCGCCGCCATGACCTTGGCTTCTCCTCGCTGTTCCTCGCGCCGTCGCCCCGCCAGGGGACGCCCCCGGGGCAGCCTGCCGTCCCCGCACTCCCCGAGAGAATGAGGTCTGGGCCTGCCGCCCGAGACCTTCCTCGTCCGCTACCACACCTTCCGAACTGGCAGGCCAGGAGGGATTCGAACCCCCAACCCGCGGTTTTGGAGACCGCTGCTCTAGCCGTTCGAGCTACTGGCCTACGTCCCTTAGAGCCGACCCTCGGCCCTCGCCGTTCCCTGGCCTACTTGGCCTCCTTGTGCGCCACGTGCTTGCGGCAGCGCGGGCAGTACTTGGAGAGCGAGAGCTTCTCCTGCGTCTTCTTCTTGTTCTTGGTGGTCGAGTAGTTCCGCTCTTTGCAGGCGGTGCACTCGAGGGTGATGATGCTGCGATTGCCGGCCATGTGTGCCCTTCCTTAGCGAGCGCCCTTCAGGGCGGCGGCGCCCTTCCCCTCCCGAAGGCCGCGCGGCCCCTTCTTGGCCCGGGGCCGGAGCGGTCTGCCGCAGTTATGGAGCCCTCTTCCAGGATTGAACTGGAGACCTCGTCCTTACCAAGGACGCGCTCTACCGACTGAGCTAAGAGGGCCTTTCCTCCTTAGGCTACCTTTCGCTGGAGCGGGAAACGGGATTCGAACCCGCGACATTCAGCTTGGAAGGCTGACGCTCTACCAACTGAGCTATTCCCGCGTTCGTTCGTCCTCGCTCGCCTTGGGTGGTGGAGGGGGGTGGATTCGAACCACCGAAGGCTAGAGCCGGCAGATTTACAGTCTGCTCCCTTTGGCCGCTCGGGAACCCCTCCAGCGCTCTCACGTCGTCCTTGGCCTACCCTCCGCCCTCCGCGAGCAAAGAGCTGGCGGAGGGATTCGAACCCGCGACCTGCTGCTTACAAGGCAGCTGCTCTGCCAACTGAGCTACGCCAGCCGATGGTGCCGAGATCCTCGCTCGAGAACCGCTCCGGCGGTGGCCTGCGATGAAGCGAACACCAAGGTCCCTGCCCCGTCGACGAGCTGTGGGACGGCGGGTTCTAGCCCCCTCAAAGCGGGTTGTCAAGCGCGGGATCGCTCCGGTTTCGGCCGCGGCGCTGTCGGGCCACCTCGTACAGGGCGATGGCTGCCGAGGCCGAGGCGTTGAGGCTGCCCACCTTTCCCTTCATGGGGATCCGCGCCACGAGGTCGCAGGTGCGCCTCACGAGCGGCCTCACCCCGCCCTCCTCCGACCCGAGCACGAGCGCGGTAGGGAGGGCGAGGTCCACCGCCGCGAGCTCCCGGTCCCCGTCGGCCTCGGCGGCCACCGCCCACAGGCCCGCCTGCTTGAGGCCTTGAAGGGCGGTGGTGAGGTTCGTCACCCGGGCCACCCGGCAGTGCTCCACCGCCCCGGCCGAGGCCTTGGCGGCGGCGGGGGTGACCTGGGCCGCACGGTCCTTGGGGATCACCACCCCGTGCGCGCCGAGGGCGTGCGCCGAGCGGATGATGGCGCCGAGGTTCTGCGGGTCCTCGATCCCGTCGAGGACCACGAGGAGGGGGGCCTCCCCCGAAGCCTTCGCCGCCTCGAGGAGCTCGGCGAGCTCGCAGTAAGCGTAGTCCGAGACCACCGCCACCACCCCCTGGTGGCGAAGGGTTCCCGAGAGGCGGTCGAGCTTGCCGCGAGGCGCCTCGCGGACCTTGCCCCCGAGGGCGCGCGCCCCTTCGACGAGCTCGTCGAGCCCGCGACCCCGGCCCTCCGAGAGCCACAGCTCGGCGAGCCCCCGCCCGCCGGCCCGCACAAGCTCCCGAACGGGATTCACCCCGTAGATGGTCCGCACGGTGCCGGGCGCCTCGTCCCGTCCCTCACTCGACCGTGACCGGGACCGACAGGGTCCTCGACTGCTTCACGCAGGCCGAGTCGCTGCAGATGAAGAAGTCCAGGCTGTAGGTCGCCTCCGTCGTCCCCCCCTCGGTGGCCACGAAGGAGGTCTCGAAGCGGGGAGCCTCTCCGCCGGGGTTCGCCGCGTCCTTCCTCGAGAACTCGCTCTTCGCGACCTTGAGGCCCGGGGCGGCCAGGCGGATCTTGAGCGGCGCCTGCGGGTGGATGTGCCAGCCGGCGGCGGTCGGCCGGATGACGAGCACGAGCTTCCCCGCCTCGCCGACCTTGAGGCGGGCGGTCGACTGGCCGCTCTCGAGGGCGTAGGCCTTGGCGGCCTCGGCACCCGGATCGGCGAGGCCGGGGCGGGCGAGGAGCGCGAGGGCGGCGAGCACGAGGGCGCGGGTCATGGCCTTTACATAGCAGAGCACGCCCCGGCGCTCCATTTCAGGCGCTGGCGGCCGGGCGCCGGGCCGCCGGCGCGGGCGGGCGGGCGGAGAGGAGGACCTCGGCCCGCGCGATGATGGCCGAGGCGAGGTCGACCCGGCAGGCCTCCTCGGCCTCGCGCAGCCCGGGCGAGCTGTTCACCTCGAAGATGAGGGGGCCCCCCTTCACGTCGAGCAGGTCGACCGCGCAGACCTCGAGGCCGACCACCTTGGCGGCGAGCACCGCCGCCCGCAGGCAGGGGGGCGGCAGCGCGCAGGCCTCGAAGCTGGCCCCGCGGGCGAGGGTGCGCGCGAAGCGGCCCACCACCGGGCGCCGGCGCAGCGCCGCCACCACCTCGCCGCCGACCACGAAGGCGCGCAGGTCGCGCCCGCGGGCGCCGCGCACGTACTGCTGGACCACCACGTTCTGGCCGAGCCCGAGGATGGCCTCCAGGGCCGCCTCGAGGGAGGCCAGGGTCTCGCAGATCATGAGGCCGGTGCGCTCGCTCTGCGAGACGAGCTTCACGAGCACCGGTAGCCCGCCGGCGTGGCGGACCATGTCCCGGATGCCGGTGGCCTCGCTCGCCATCACGGTGAGCGGGACCCCGAGGCCGCGGCCGGAGAGCAGCTGCAGGCAGCGCATGGTGTTGCGCGAGGCGGCGATGCCCTGGCTGCCGTTCAGGACGCACAGGCCGAGCAGCTGCAGCTGGTTCACCACCGCGAGCCCGTACTGGCTCACCGAGAAGGCGATGCGGGGTACCACCGCGTCGGTCCTGGGGAAGCGCCGCCGCCGGTAGAACAGGGTCGGCCGCTTGCCGCCGAGCCCCATCTCCACCTGCATCGGGTCGAGCACCCGCACCCGGTGGCCGCGCGCGCGCGCCGCCTCGAGGAGCCGGCGCGTCGAGTAGATGGAGGCCGAGCGCGAGAGGACGGTGACGTGCACGGGCGGCATGGTAGGAGCGCGGGGGCGAAAGCGCCACCCCGCCACGCCGGGCCCCGCCGCCCCTTCTCCCCGGGCGGGTCGGCCGGGGGTGGGGGGGGCGAGCCCTTCCCCCCCCCGGGCCGAGGGCCGTCAGACCTGCTTGTACTCGGCGTCGACCACGTCGTCCTTCTTCTCGCCGGTGGGCGGGGTGGAGGGCGGCGGCGTCCCGCCCTGCGCCCCCGGCTCGCCGGCCGCGCTCGCGCTCTTGTAGAGCTCCTCGGCGGCCTTGTGGCTGGCCTTCTCGAGGCGCTCGGAGGCCTCGCGAATCTCCTCGCCCGAGCCCTTCTCGCGGACCTCATGCACCTTCTTCACCGCCTCCTCGATCTCCCGCACGGTGGCGGCGGAGAGCTTCTCCTTGTTCTCCTTGAGGAGCTTCTCCATCTGGTAGGCCAGGTTCTCGGCGCGGTTCTTCTGCTCGACCTCCTCGCGCCGCTGCTTGTCCTCCGCCTCGTGGGATTGGGCGTCCGACACCATCTTCTCCACCTCGTCCTTGGCGAGGCCGGAGGAGTGGGTGATGGTGATCTTGGTCTCCTTCCCGGTGCCCTTGTCCTTGGCCGAGACGTTGAGGATGCCGTTCGCGTCGATGTCGAAGGTCACCTCGATCTGCGGCAGGCCGCGAGGCGCGGGGGGGATGCCCTCGAGGTGGAAGCGCCCGAGCGTTCGGTTGTCGCGCGCCATCTCGCGCTCGCCCTGCAAGACGTGGATCTCGACCGAGGTCTGCCCGTCGGAGGCGGTGGAGAAGGTTTCCGAGCGCTTGCAGGGGATGGTGGTGTTGCGGTCGATGAGGCGGGTCATGACGCCGCCCAGGGTCTCCACCCCCAGGGAGAGCGGGGTCACGTCGAGGAGCAGGATGTCCTTCACCTCGCCGGAGAGCACACCGGCCTGCACGGCCGCGCCCACCGCCACCACCTCGTCCGGGTTCACGCTGCGGTTCGGCTCCTTGCCGAAGAACTTCTTCACCGAGGCGACGATGGCCGGCATGCGGGTCTGGCCGCCCACCAGCACCACCTCGTCGACCTGACCGGACTCGAGCTTGGCGTCGGCGAGGCAGCGCCGGGTGGGGGCGAGGGCGCGCTCGATGAGCGGCTCCACCATCTGCTCGAGCTTGGCGCGGGAGAGCTTGATGGCGAGGTGCTTGGGGCCGGTCTGGTCGGCGGTGAGGAAGGGGAGGTTGATCTCGGTCTCCATCATGGAGGAGAGCTCGATCTTGGCCTTCTCGGCGGCCTCCTTCAGGCGCTGCAGCACCATCTTGTCCTTGGAGACGTCGATGCCGTTGTCCTTTTTGAACTCGGCGATGAGCCAGTCCATGATGAGCAGGTCGATGTTGTCGCCGCCGAGGTGGGTGTCGCCGTTCGTGGCGAGCACCTCCACCACGTTCTCACCCACCTCGAGGATCGAGATGTCGAAGGTGCCGCCGCCGAAGTCGTAGACCGCGATCTTCTCGTTCTTCTTCTTGTCGAGGCCGTAGGCCAGCGCGGCGGCGGTCGGCTCGTTCACGATGCGCTTCACGTTGAGGCCGGCGATCTCCCCGGCGTCCTTGGTGGCCTGGCGCTGGGCGTCGTTGAAGTAGGCCGGGACGGTGATGACCGCGTCGGTCACCTTCTCGCCGAGGTAGTTCTCGGCGGCCCGCTTCAGCTTCAAGAGGACCTGGGCGCTGATCTCCGGCGGCGAGTACTGCTTGCCGTCGATCTCGATGCGCGCGTCCGAGGACGGGCCCTCCACGACCTTGTAGGGGACGCGGCGGATCTCCTCCTGGACCTCCGAGAAGCGCCGGCCCATGAAGCGCTTGATGGAGTAGACGGTGCGCTCGGGGTTGGTGATCGACTGCCGCTTCGCCACCTGCCCGACGAGCCTCTCGTTGTCCTTCGCGTACCCCACCACCGACGGGGTGAGCCGCGAACCCTCCTCGTTCGTGATGACGACGGGCTCCTTGCCCTCCATCACGGCCACCACCGAGTTCGTGGTCCCGAGGTCGATGCCGATGATCTTGGCCATTTTTCTTAGAAACCTCCCAGTGGGGCGAAGCTAAGTCCCCGCCGCGACCTGTCAAACGGCCGAGAGAGAGGGCGGGCGCTCCCCGCCAGGGTGCGTAGCCGGCGACGCAGTTGGCACCCTCACGACGCACCCCAAGCGCCTCGATACCTATCCGTGATTGTCCTGGATCAAGAAAGAACGCTAATCGTTACCATGGTGAACCGATGTTGACGCATTGTGGCACCCCTATTGCTCTACGACCCCGGGCGCTGCGGTCACACCGTACGAGGACGGGAGCCCATCCTTGACGATACAAGCCGCCATCCGGTACCCGCGAGCCGAGCCCCATTCGGGCTCCGGCTACGCGGTGCTGCTCAACGCCAACGCGAAGCTCGTGAACGCGAGGGTGCGCAAGGCCCTCGAGCGCGTGGTCGCGCCGGAGGACCTCTTCTTCTCCAAGAGCGAGATGGACGCGCTCGCCATCGCCGACACCGTGGTGTCGCGGGGTTACGAGACGGTCTTCACGGGCGGAGGGGACGGGACCTTCGTCGGCTGGGTGAACCGCATCCTCGACCGGGTCGCCCTCCGCTCGGCACGCGCTCCCCGCTTCGGGCTCCTCGCCCTCGGGACTGGCAACGCGGTGGCCGAGATGGTCGGCTCGAGGCCCGACGGGCACTTCGCCAACCTGGTGGCGTTCGCGAACGGGCGGTCGGGCCTGCGCTCGCTCAACCTCCTCACCTGCGGGGGTCGGCGCACGCCTTTCGCCGGGGTCGGGATCGACGCCGCGGTGCTGAACGACTATCGCTGGCTCCAGGGGTGTCTCGCCGACACCGGCCTCGGGAAGTTCGCCTCCGGCATCCCGGGCTACGCGCTCTCCATCGCCCTGCGTTCCGTCCCGCGCCACCTCCTCGCGCGGCGGCCCTGCTACTGCGAGATCGTGAACGTCGGCCGGCCCGCCTTCAGGCTCGACGCCCGCGGGCACCAGGCCGGTCCAGCCATCGGCACCGGCGAGCTCCTCTACGCCGGCCCCTGCCGGATGGCGGCGGCGAGCACGGTGCCGTACTACGGCTTCGGCCTCAAGGTCTTCCCCTTCGCCGAGCGGCGCAGGGGCATGCTGCAGCTCAGGGTGGCGACCCACCTCCCGGTGGCGAGCCTGCTCTTCAACCTGCCGCTCGTGTGGTCGGGCGAGTTCAGCCATCCCCACCTCCTCGACTTCCACGTCGAGCGGGTGAGCGTCCGCTTCGAGCGACCCATGCCGCTCCAGGTGGGTGGCGACGCCGAGGGGTGGCGGGACGAGGTGGCCTTCGCCCTCGCGCCCGAGCCGGTCGAGCTCGTGGACTTCAGCGAGCCGAGGCCCCGCCCGACCCTTCTCAACTGACGGGGCTGGCCCGCCTCCCGGACCTCTCACAGGAAGTAGAGCACCCGTCCGTCGGCGTGGAGCGCCTGGAAGACGCCCCGCCGCTCCTCCTCCGAGCGCAGGAGGGCGGTCACCGTGACCGAGAGGTACTTCCCCTGCGCGCTCGGGCGGGTGCGGATCGCCGCCGCCGGGAGCTCGCCCAAGACCGCCTCCACGAGCGCGCGGACGCGCCGCTCGAACTCGCCCTCGGCGAGCCCGATGACCTTGAACTCGTACTCGAGCGGGTAGACGGGGGCGCTCCCCCCTTCGTCGGCCACGGCGCTCACAAGAGGTTCGCCGCCAGCTCGGCGAGCGGCGAGCGCTCGCCCTTCGAGAGGGTGATGTGCCCGGCGAGGCGCTCGGTCCGGAAGCGGTTCGCCACGTGGATGAGGCCGTTGTTGGTGGCGTCGACGTACGGGTTATCGATCTGGTAGGGGTCGCCGGTGAGGACGATCTTGGTCCCGTCGCCCACCCGGGTGATGATGGTCTTCACCTCGTGCGGGGTGAGGTTCTGGGCCTCGTCCACGATGATGTACTGGTTCGGGATGGAGCGCCCGCGGATGTAGGTGAGCGGCTCGATCTCCATGATCCCGAGGTCGATGAGCTCGTGGTACCCGCGCCCTTGCTTCTTCTCGGAGCGCGAGAGGTTCATGAGGTACTCGACGTTGTCGAAGATGGGCTGCATCCAGGGGTTGAGCTTCTCCTCCACGTCCCCGGGCAGGTAGCCGATGTCGCGCCCGAGCGGGAAGATGGGCCGCGACACGAGCAGCTTCTGGTAGACGTTCTCCTCCATGGTCTTCTGCAGGCCCGCCGCGATGGCGAGGAGGGTCTTGCCGGTGCCCGCCTTGCCCACGATGGTGACGAGGCGCACCTCGTCGTTGAGGAGCAGGTCGAGCGCGAAGGACTGCTCCTTGTTGCGCGGCCGGATGCCCCACACCCCCTCCTTGGGGATCTTGATGAGGGGTACGTAGGCCTGGCGGGCCGCGCTGTACTTGCCCACCGCGCTGTGCTGCGGGTTCGCCGCGTCGCGCAGGACCACGAACTCGTTGGGGGGAGGGGGCTCGGCGCTCTCGGCCACCGGGACCGCCTGGGCGGTGTAGAACTCGTTCACCGCCTGGGCGTCGACGTTGAGCTCGGCCACCCCCGACCAGAGGGTGTCGAGGTCCACCTGCTCGACGTCGTAGTCCTCGGCGTGAAGCCCGAGGGCGTCGGCCCGGATGCGGAGGTTCGTGTCCTTGGTCACGAACACCGCCGGGAGCCCCTTCTCGAGGTCGCGCAGCTCGAGGGCGGCGGCCAGGATCCGGTTGTCGGTGGAGTGGCCCTCGCTGAACTCGGAGGGCAGCCTCTTCTCCGACACCACCACCCGCAGGGTCCCCTTGTCGGGGCCGAGGGGGACCCCCTCGCGCAGCTTGCCCTGGGCGCGGAACTCGTCGAGGTAGCGGCTCACCTGGCGGGCGTTGCGCCCGAGGGAGGAGAGGTCGCGCTTGAAGTTGTCGATCTCCTCGATGACGTAGATGGGGATGGCGACGTTGTTATCCCCGAAGCCGAAGATGGAGCGCGGGTCGTGGAGCAGGACGTTCGTGTCGAGGATGAAGTTCTTCTTCAATGCACTCGGCTCCGGGCGAAGGTGGGCTGGCGCCTGATCCTAACAGGGACCGTGGCCGGCTGGCACGCCTCCTCGACCCGCCCGGGGTTCACGGGCCGCCCGGGCGGGCGCGCAGGAGCGCCTTCGCCACCGTCCGGTTCCGGCCGTGGCGCTTCGCGAGGTAGAGGCCCTCGTCGGCGAGGGCGATGAGCTCGCCCTTCTTGCGACCGTCCTCCGGGAAGGTGGAGACGCCGATGGAGAGGGTCACCCGGAGCTCGCCCTGCTCGCTCTGGAACACCGCCTGCTCCACCTTCTCGCGGATGCGCTCGGCGGTGCGCACCGCCCCCGCGCGGTCGGTCTCGGGCATGACGAGCGCGAGCTCCTCTCCCCCGTAGCGGGCGGCCACGTCGGTGGTGCGGGCCTCGGTCTGCAAGAGGCGCGCGATCCCCTTCAGCACGAGGTCGCCGGTCGGGTGCCCGTAGGTATCGTTCACCGCCTTGAAGTGGTCGATGTCGAGGAGCAGGAAGGACACCTTCTTGCCGTAACGCTCGGCGGCCCGCAGGTGCTCGTCGAGGCGCGCCTGGAGCGTCCGGTGGTTGACGAGGCCGGTCAGGCCATCGGTGGTGGCGAGCCGCTCGGTCGCCTCGAACAGGCGGGCCCGCAGGATGGAGTCGCCGGCCTGCAGCGCTACCACCTCGAGCTGGCGCGCCACGTCGCCCCGGTAGGCCTCGGCGGAGCGCGCCCCGAGCACGAGGGTCCCGAGCACCTCGTCGCCGGCGCGCAGCGGCAGGACCTTCAGCGAGACGAGGCCGCGCAGGCGCGTGCCCTCGTCGAAGACCACCGCCTCGGCGAGCCTGAGCGAGCGGCCGGGGAGCGCGGAGCCGAGGCGCACCGCGCAGGCCACGAGCCCGCCGTTGTCCGCGAAGAGCTTGCCCTCGAGGCCGGCGAGGTGCAGGAGCGCCCGGCCCTTCTCGCCGGGCCCCCCCGGGCCCGGCTCGGCCGCGAAGAGGGCCGCGCGGGCCACGCGGTGCTGCGGCTTCTCGCGGCCCGGCTCGACCAGCGTCACCGCGCCGAAGTCCACCGGGGCCATGTCCCGGGCGGCCCCGATCACCGCGTCGAAGACCTCCCTCGGCGTGGTGGTCCGGTTGAGCCGCTCCATCGCCTGGTAGAAGCGCTCCTGCTCGTCGCGCCGGGCCCGCCCGTCCCGGATGAGCCGCTCGGCTGCCGCCGCCCGGGCGAGCTCCCCGGCGAGGCCCACGAGCACCAGCTCCTCGCGCTCGGTGAAGGGCCGGTCGACGAGGCGGTCCGCCAGGACCACCCCGCGCAGGTGGCCGCCCACCCGCGCTCGCAGGGGCACCGCCAGCAGGGCCCTCGGCCGGCGGCCGTCCTCGTAGTGGTTCGCGGCCTTGACCTCGCCGTGGAGCCGTAGCGGGGCCTGACGCTTCACCACCCCGCCGAGCGCCCCCTCGCCGGCCGGGAGCCTCCTCGCGAGGAGGGCGCCCCCTGGCCGCCCCGCCCACAGGCGCAGCTCCGAGTCGTCGGCGCCGAGGAGGTAGGCGGCGGCTGCGCTGGCCTCGAGCGCGCCGCGGGCCACCTCGAGCAGGCTCTCGGCGGCGGTGTCGGTCTCGAGCACGGCCGCCTCGGCCAGCCGGGCCGCCCGCTCGCTGCGCTCCTCCCCCTCTCCGGCGTCGCCAGCCGCGGCGAGGAGCCTCAACTGGCGCGCTCGCTCGTCGAGCTCCCGCATCCGCCGGCCGACCGCGGCCGCCTCGGCCCGGCGTGCGGCGCGCAGCCTCGCCCCGAGGACCCCGTAGAAGAGCAGCGCGAAGAGGA
>Ga0335078_10008263_pt1 | contig 15480 bp, 14 predicted proteins | sample Lox_Sample_32_FD_206711 | JGI IMG/M metagenome (GOLD analysis project Ga0335078, IMG submission 206711) | Soil microbial communities from Loxahatchee National Wildlife Refuge, Florida, United States - Lox_Sample_3.2 | ecosystem: Environmental > Terrestrial > Soil > Wetlands | place: USA... | reverse complement strand
GAGCTAGTGGGTCGTCCATGAACGTTGCGCCCGAAACGTGTTGGTCATGCGGCGATGAGTAGTCGGCGCTCGGCTTTGATGAGGCGTTGGTCGTGGTGGGGTCGGTTGCGGTAGCGGATGTGGTCGGCCATCGCTTTGGCGAGAGTCGGCCAGTCGAGGTAGTCGGCGTTCTTGATGACGAACTCGCCGATGCCCCAGAAGTGGCACTCGATGCGGTTCAGGAAGCTCGCGTAGGTGGGCGTGAAGACGAGCTCGACGTTGCTCGCGGCGGCCCATTCGCGGATCGGCTGGGTGTTGTGGGTGGAGAGGTTGTCGGCGACCAGGTAGATCCGCAGGCGGGGGTCGTAGCGCATCCGGATCTGGCGGTAGTAGGCGAGCACCTCGCCGCTGTTCTTGTGCTCGCGCAGGCGTCCGTGCAGGCGATCGGCGTGGACGTCGTAGTCGCCGAACAGGTAGCGCACCCCGTTGGGCTTCTTGTAGGTCGCCCGCAGCCGCTCAGGGCGCTTCGCCTGCGCCCAGCCCGAGCCGTGGTGGGGGATCAGCTGGATCGGTCCCATCTCATCGAAACAGACGACGACACTGTCCTCGGGTTGGGTTCTGTAGAGCGATAGAACACGCTCGGCCTTCTCGGCGAAGCACGGGTCTGGGCTCCACTTCCACGAGCGAGTGCGCTGGTGGGAGAGCCCCACGCCGATCAGCATCTGGCGCAACGCCTCCTCGCAGAGGAAGATGCCCATCGTCGCGAGGTGCTCGCGCAGCTTGGCAAGAGACCAGCGCGACAGCGGGACGCCCTGCGTGTCGGGACGGGCGCGCGCGAGCGAGATCACCCGGTCGCGCTGCGTGGGCGTCGTCTTCTTCGGGCGCCCGCCCCGATAGTCAGGGTCCAGCGAGTCAAACCCTTTCTCGTTGAACGCGTGGATCACCTTGCGCACATGCGACTCATCGCTGCGCACCACGGCCGCGATCTGCGGTGCCGGCATCCCAGTCGAGGACGCCAGCAGGATCATCGCCCGCTGTCGCTTGGACTGGTACTTAGCGCGCCTGGAGATCGACTTCAGACGAACACCCTCCTCCAGCGACAGCTCGCGCACGAACACCTCCGGCGGACGCATAACCACCTCCCGACTCGAAAACATGCGTCCTGGTTCGCCACCGACGGCGAATTCCCGGTCAAACGTTCATAGACGACCCACTAGCCTGAGCCGGCGGGAGACTCAGGTATCTCACCAGCAGCGGCAGTGGGGGGAACCTCAGGTACCGCACTAGCAGCGGCGGCGGCAGGTATCGCACCAGCAGCGGCAGTGGGAAGCTCAGGTGTCCCACCAGCAGCGGGAGTCCCTTCTCGGCGCCCGAGCGCGGGATGAGGCAAGCATGTGAGCTTGTTGGCGACCGTCCACCACAGCTCGACGCCGAGCGCGATACCCGATACCGCTGCCGGGAGTCCCTTGACAACCGTCCACTTGTGAGGGACGAGCAGCAGGACCACACCCGCCAAGAACGCGATGATCGCGATTTCGTACGTGAAGCCGGCTCGTTTCCATAGACGCGACATCTGCTCGAAGGTATGGGCTTGCTCGGTGCGGGCCGTCGCCCTCAAAGCCTCATCATCAGCGATTTCGGGCACCCATGCGAGAAAGTCGCTAGGCGAAGGACTGCGTGCCAGCGCCAGGAACGAGACTTGCATCGCGAAAAGGAACACGGCTACTGCGACTGTGAGAGCGACAACCGCCCACCGCCACAGCCACGGGTGCGTCGTCGCGGTCAGGAGAACGGCGATCGTTGCAAGCGAGAACCCTGTGAGCAGCGGCGCGACGATACCACCGAGACCCCTCAGGGTCTCTGTGTACCCGAGCAGTTTGGGGCGTTTCCACTGACCTTCGGCTTTCGGCGGAGCGCTTTGATGCCGCTGCTTGCTCATGGGCCGTCTGGGTCCCAGCCGTCCGTAGGGAACCAGCCGCGCCCCTGCTTCTTCACCTTGCGTTCTTGCTCAAGCCCGGGCAGAACGCGGTACAGATAGTTCTGCTTGATCCCCATCTTGGCGGCAAGCTCGGGGATGGTGATACCCGGCTGCCCCTGGATGAATGACCGAGCCTCCGCGGCGCGGGTGCCGCTGCCTTTGCGTCGCCCAGCACGACCTTTAGTCGGCGCTTTGGCTTTCGTCGGAGCTTTTGCTTTGGCGCGCGAGCCACGTGGCCGTCCCGGCCCGCGACGGGTCGCTGCTGGAGGAACAGGAGCGATGCTCACAACCTCGCTCTCGCTACTCGTGGTCGGCCCGACGGTGGCGTACCCGACGCCTGAGAGTGCCGCTGCTGCCGCCTCTAGGCGCGCGTACTCCTCAACGAGCGGCTGGAGCTCCTTGAGTCGGCTCGTAATCTCGTTGCGCTTCTCATCTAGAAAATCAGTCATCGGCCTCGACTTTTTATCTCGTTGGTTAGGGCGGCCACCTCGGTAATCATGGCCCGTCAGGGTCCCAGCCCGAGGACGGCATCACCGGCGGTTCGTCGGAGCCCGTGATACGTCGCGCTCGCCGAACGCGCACCCAGACGTATGCCGCGCCAGCCGCGAGCAACACGCCCGAGAGCGCTCGTGCTGGCAGCCTCAAGGGCTCCTTCAGCATCTAGGCCTTGCCTCCTCCCCCCGCTACAACGCAGGGCTCGACATTCGCCTGGCTCGACGGGATCATACTTGCTGGCCCACGGCCTCTACTTGCGCACCAAACGCCACACGACGGTTCTCGCTCTTGCCACCGCCGACGGCGCCGCCCAGGGCCGCCGAGCGACGGTTTTCTTCTTCTGTAGCGCGCTGTTCGGCGGCACGTTCCGACGCTTCCTTCTGGCGTTCGCGGGCTTCTGTCGCCTCGCGTTCCGATTCTTCGTGCTTTAGCTTTTCCTGTTCGTGGTGCTGTTCTGCTTCCTCGTGAGCTGCTTCGGCCTTGTGTTCGGCTTCTTCGTACGCCTGTTGGCCTTTCTGCTGGGCTTCTTCCTGCGCCTGTTGGGCCTTCTGCTGCGCTTCTTCGTTCTTCTCTTTGGCGGCTTCTGTTGCGCGTTCGTGCGCTTCCGTCCGTTCGCGCTTTTTCTGTTCGAGCGCTTCTTCATGGTCGCGCGTCACTTCTTCTTCGTGCCTTTCGCCGCTGCCGCCGCCTTCGCTTCCGATTCGCGCTGAGCCACTTCGCGTTCAACCCGGCTACCTGGGCCTTCCTGTTCGGTCCAGCCCTTGCCCGTAAGAGCCGCGCAGAATCGGTTGCCGTAGTAGTGACCACCCGTATCGCGCACTTCGACAAGTTCGTGGTCCTTCGCTAGCGAGCAGACCAGTTCGCCTTCAAGTTCAGCCCCCGCCGGTTGAACTCGCCAATAAGACCCCGACCGGCCGAACACGCGATCTATGCCTTCGCAGGCAGCACGACCCGCGCCGCTATACACCGTGAGACGCACACTTGCTTCTACATCTGCAGATGTGCAGCTTTCCTCCGATGAGAACGCGGCCTTCTGCGCCTGCGGGCTAGAGCCTGAACCAACGATGGCGAACAGCCCGCCGGCCACCGCGACGATCGCAATGGCCGCGACGATCCGCCGAGTCCTGCTCCCGAAGATCAGCCGCCAAAGCCGCCCCATGCTCACGAGAGAATGCCACCAACTAGGCGAATTGCGCGACCCAATACGCCACTAGGGAGAAGATGCCTAGCGGCCACTGAGTCGCGCCGTTCGTTCTCTCGGATTTCGATACGTCGCGGGAGCCCGCGCGCACGGATGACCCAGCGATCTTGTTTGCCCCCGCAGCTCATGGCGTCCGCTTGCAGACCAAACGCTACAGGACGCCCCCTGCTTCTGCCGTCACGGCAAAGCGGAGCCGCCACCGCCCAACGTGACGAAGCGGGCGGTGGCGGTCAATTCCCGCGTCTCAGGCGGCAATGCGATCCGCGCTGACGGGTAGGTCGTCCTCGCTCACGAGGTTCGATACCGAGCGCATTCGGCGCGCCGCCTCATGCGCCCGCTGTGGCAGCAGGTGGCTATACACGTCCACGGTGGTCGAGGTTTTCGCGTGGCCCGCGAACGCCGCCACGAGCAGAATGTCCTCGCCTTGTCCGATCGCGTTCGTGATGGCCGTGTGCCGGAGGTCGTGCAGGCGCACGTTCGGCGGCAGGTTCGCCCGATCGGCGTAGCGACGGAATACGCGTGTCACCATGCGCGGGCTCAAGGCTCGCCCGACCGGGCGCATTACGCCATCCCGGCCGCGCTTCCGCTCGACCGTCACGAACACGGGGGCGTCGTCGCTCGTGTCGGCCGCCGTGGCGTAGAGCTTTTCAAGCGCTGCCTGAGCGCCGTCGAGGATCGGGACTAGCCTCTCCCCCGCTTCGGTCTTGGTCGTCAGGTCGTCGTCGTCCTCGGCGTCGATGGCTTCCGGGTCGTCGTAGTTGCCGATGCTTCGGCGCACGTAGAGGATGCGATCCAAGAGATTCACGTCTCCCCACCGCAGACCGACCATCTCGCCGCGCCGCAAGCCTGTGTCGAGAGCGACCGTGAAGAACAGCAGCCATCGGGCATCATCCCTTAGCTTGCCGCTCGGGCCGCGCGAGCACTCGACTAGAAAGCGTGCGACCTGGGCGGGAGTTAGGGCAATCCCGCGCGCTCGACGACGTTGCTTCTGTCCACGCTTGCGCGGCGCGCTCGCGGGATTGACCGCCACGAGTCCCGCGTCTTGCGCGAACGCGAACATCGCGTGCATGTGCCGGCGTATCTTCGCCACGGTCTTCCCCGCCGCTCAGATCGAAAGCCTCGGCGAGCTTGCACAGCTCCCCGTAATCCACAGTGCGGAGAGTCCCGGCTTCAATCCGAGTGAGGCGCCATCGCGCAATCTTGCAGGCGACGGAAAGCTCCTCCACGCTGAGGCCGCACTCCTCGCGCAACTCGCGCACGACTCGTCCGAGTCTCGCCAGCGCCAACTCGGTATCACGATGGCTCGTATCGACGCTCGTGCGGGTGCGGTCCTTTCGTCTCAATGATCGGGGCACGCGCTGAGCCATCACGCCGCGACCGCCCACGACGCCGCTGCACGCACGTCCGGCGCGAGTCGATAGCCGACGCCCCAGGTCGAACAAACCCAGCCCTCGGCACCGACAAGAGCGAGCTTGCGTCGTAGCCGAGAGGCGTGCGAGTCCACGGTGCGCGTTGAGCCTTCCGCGCGGTAGCCCCAGACCGCGCGCAGAATGTCCGCCTTTTCATGGACGCGGGTCGGGTCGCGCGCAAGGTGGGCGAGCAGCGCGAACTCCATCCGGCGAAGCTCGACGGGCACTCCCCCGAACGTGGCCGAGCGCGTCGCAACATCGACCTCGAGCGGACCACACGCCAGCACGGCAGGACCGTCGATCAAGCTGTGGCGCCGCAGCAGCGCGCGCACACGCGCAAGCAGCTCGGCGTACCCATGCGGGCTCCGGGTCACATCATCCGCGCCAGCCTCGAAGGCGCGCAGGACGCTCATGGCGGGCTCACGGCTCGCGCTCATCCACAAGACACGAACGCCCGCTGCGCCCGGCGCAAGCTCGCCAGCACGGAGAGCCCGCAGCACGTCGAAGCCGCGATGCGGCGACTGACCGAAGATGACCAAATCGACCGCGCCGGGGGTGCAACGCTCCCTCACCGTCGCGGGATGGCTTGCTCGATGGACCACGTAGCCGTCAAGCTCAAGCTCCCCCGCGAGGCCGGCGTTCGCGCGCTTCTCGCCATACAGGAGCAGCACGCCCGGGCGCCGGCTCGAAAACTGCTTGTGGGCATCGTGGGCCAAACCCGGCTTCCTTCCCGCACCGAGGAAGGGCACTCCCGCAAAGCACGGACGACCGACGATCCGTAGCGAGCGACTACGGTTCTCCGTGGCATCGAAGGAGTGCCCTTCGGTGCTACGGCCGGGCGGGCGTTGGCGCGCTCGTCCGGCCACTCGGTTTCTTGACTGCGCGCCAGAGCAGAGCAGAACTCGCGGACGATCTCAAGGGGTGCGCACGGGGGCGCGTCGGCCCTCACCCTTTGTCAGCGCCGTCGAATCCTGACGAGCGAAGCCGTGTGGGCAAAGTGTGGGCAAAGCGGCGAAAATGTGCCCGATCCGACCCCCGATCCGTCACACTGAACCAAAGAAAAACCCCGCAGTTGCGGGGGGCTTTTGGGCGATGGGCGATATTGGGCTCGAACCAATGACCTCCGCCTTGTCGAGGCGGCGCTCTCCCAGCTGAGCTAATCGCCCTGAGAGTCCGTCCAAGCCTATCAACGCGGCGGCGCCCGTTCCCTTGCATGCCGCGTCGGCACGACCCCATGACCGCGACGGCTCGGAGCCCGGACGCCGCGCAAGCAGGAGACAGGACAAGCGCGGCGCCCGGGCTGCTTCCGAGCGGTCAGCGGACGATCACTTCGGGTGCTTCGCCGCCCGCGCCAGCTTCGGCTGCGTTCGCTTCGCCGGCTTGCGCTTCTTCGTAGGCTCGCCGAGCTCCGTAGGGGACTCCCTCACGTGAGCCTTCCGATTCGAGCCTGCTCTTGACGGCAGACGCGTAGGCCACGCCGTCGCCCGACTCGATCTTGTTGACGGCCGTGGCGACGGTGTTCGAGGAGATCGCAAAGCCCACGCCGGTGCTTCCGGGCTGCGAGCCGTCGACGCTGGCGGCGTCGCTCGCGATCTGGGAGTTGACGCCGATCACCTGGCCGCGTTCGTTCAGCAGCGGACCGCCGGAGTTGCCGGGGTTGAGCGCCGCGTCGGTCTGGATGGCGCCGGCGATCGTGGCTCCGTCCGGCGCCGATATTTCGCGGTCGAGCGCCGAGACGATCCCACGCGTGAGCGTCTCTTCGAGACCGTAGGGGTTGCCGATCGCGTACACGGCGTCGCCGACCTGGGCGGAGCTCGAGCTGACGAGCGTCAGCGGCTCGAGCCCCAGGCCCGACGGATCGACGCGGATCAGCGCCAGATCGTCGTTGGCTTCTTCGCCGACGATGCTCGCGCTGCGAGTCGTCTTGGACGAGCCACCGGCGTCGATCGTGATGCTGTTGGCGCCCTTGATCACATGATCGTTGGTCAGGATCAGGCCTTCGTCGTTGAGCACGATGCCCGTGCCCTCGTCCTCGCCTTCGTCGGTGACCGCCTTGATGGCAACGACTCCCTTCGAGTCCCTTTCATAGATCTGCGTCGCGCTGAGCCCCGTCGAGGACACGTCGCGGGCGCTGCCGGTCGAGCCGCTGGCGGCGGACGTCGATTCTGCACGCGTCGCCGAGGGAGAGGAAGACCGCCGCGAGGTGCCTCCGACCAGGAGCATCGCCGCGCTTGCGACAGCGCCTCCGACCAGCGCCGCCACAATGACGGATGCGAGCATGCGTTTCACTTGACACCTCCGGTCCGCATTGACCGTCTGATCGTGCCCAACGCCGCTGTGCCCCAGCTAACAATGTCGCAAAGCGCACGTAACGGAACACCAAAACGCCGATAACGACGACCGAAGGGGCGCGTAAGCACCGCTCCGCGCCTCGCCCGGAGCGCCCTGGGACAGAGCCCGAGCCAGCACGCTCGCCGGCTCGCCGCTCGCCGCAGCGGTTGGGCGGCCCCTCACGTCCACGGAGAACGGGCAGCCGGCCCGGTACGCTAAGGAGGCACCCTGGCGACGTGGCGGAGTGGCTACGCAGCGGCCTGCAAAGCCGTCTACACCGGTTCGATTCCGGTCGTCGCCTCTCTCTCCTCCCCAGCCCACAGGCAGTCGTGGGCCCCCGCCGCCCATTGACCGAGGCCCACGGCCCCGGGTCTAAACACCGCCCGCCCCAGCGCCGCCGCTGGCGCAATCGCCGACCAAGCGGACCCTCACTCGCCCGTCTGGTAGGTCTTCTCCTCGGCTTCGACGGTGCCCACGAGGTTTCCGAGCGCCTCGTTCACGTCGTCTCGGTGCAGGCCCCAGTCTTCGCCTTCGTATTCTTCTTCTTCGGGCAGTTCGTGGTCCGCCCTGCGTTCTGCTTCGACGCTCGCTTTCATGCTTGCGAGCTTGACCTGCAGCCAGGTGGCCCCGTCGCTGTGCCTGCACTGGGCGGTCGCCAGGCCCGGCTCGGCGATCCACGGGGTCGAGGCTTCGGGGGCGGGCTGGCCGCCTTCCGCCTCGCCGAGCATCGTCGTGGTGGGCACGTACGGATACAGGTGGCCTTTCGCGGTGTCCTTCTGCTTTGCGAGCGTCGGATTCACACACAGGATTTCGCGCCCTGGCCAGATCGTGCGCGTGAAGATCGAGCTCGGCGCGGGTTCCGGCGGGGATTCTGTGTAGTAGGAGGAGTACGCGATCACGCACCCGGCCTGGGCTTCGGTTTTGCAGGCCGGCACTTCGTCGAAGGAGCCTTTGTCAGGTTCTCCGTCCTGGACTTCGACTGCGCCGCCGAGGATGATCGCCGACACGAGCTGGTGCAGCCATTCCTTGTGTTCTTCTTCGATCAGTTTGTGGATGATGGCCTTCAGCACGGCCGCGCCCTGGGAGTGACCGATCAGCACGAAGCCGCGCCCGCCGTTGTAGCGCGCCATGTATTCTTCGAACGCGGACTTGGCCCCCTGGTAGGCGACCTCCGCGTCGTGCAGCGTGGGTTCTTTCGCCACCAGCGTCACCTGCGGGTATATAGGGGCGTACACCCTGCAGACCTGTGAGAACCGCGATGCCTGCTCGCGTGCGACGAGCTCTTCTTCGGGGCCGACTTCGTGGGGGTTGGCGTTCGGGCCTTCGCGCTTGTTGACGGTGGGGTACACGTAGAAGCAGTCAACGGGTGTGCCGTTGGAGGGCGCTTCCGCTTCGATCGTTTCCTTGCGGGTCTTGCCCGTGTAGGTCACCACCGTCGCAGCGCGCGATTCGAGGCACGGGTCCGCGACGGCCGCCTGTGTCTGCGGGTTGCACAGCCACGTGGTTTCTTCGCTCGCCGGGGTGACCGCTCCTTCGGCGGAGGCGAGAGCCGGCGCGGCCGCGAACGACGCCACGACCATCGCCACCCCGAGCGCCAGGGCCGCCTTCCCGCTGCCGACGATCCGGACCATCGTCTGTGACGCCATCCCTCCCCCTCGTCAGGTCGTTGCCCTATCGACGATCATAACCCGCCGCACCGCCCCCGCGCAGCCGGTTGCGGCGCGTCAGGTTCCCGGCCCGGCCGGCTGGGCGGCGCCGCCCTCCAGCCGCTGTTCGAGCCGGCGCATGCTCCCGGGCATCTCGCGCGCGGCCCGCCTATCCGCGCCTGGGGCGCGCAGGGAGGTGCTTGGCGCGCGTCGAGGTCGAGCGGCGCACTGCGGGGCTCGCGCCGTTGGCTTCAGGGGCTCGTCCGCGCTTGGCGCCGTACATCGCGCTGTCGGCCTTCGCCACCAGCGTGTCCGGGTCGGTGTGCTGGCCGCGGGAGAAGGCCGTGCCGATGCTGACGTTGGGGCGCACGCGCGCGCCGCCCAGCGACACCTCGCGCTGGAGCGACTCGGCCATCCGCGTCGCCAGAGCCTGCGCGCCGTCCTCGCCGCCGACGTCGGGGCAGATCGCCAGGAACTCGTCGCCGCCGAGGCGTCCCACCAGGTCGTGCTCGCGCACGCCCGCTCGCAGGCGCGCCGCCAGGATGCGCAGCAGCTCGTCGCCGGCGGCGTGGCCGTGCAGGTCGTTGACGTCCTTGAAGCCGTCCACGTCCACGAACATCACGGCCCGTTCGCCCTGCGACCCGCGCTCGATGTCGGCGCGGAGAGCGCGCATGACCGCGGCGCGGTTCAGGCAGCCGGTCAGTTCGTCCAGCGTCGCGCGCCGCTCCAGCTCCTCGCGCAGGCGCACGCTGTCGGTGACGTCGGACACGCATGCGATCGCGCCGCTGATCGCGCCGTCCTGGTGCGTCAGCGCCCGCAGGCTGATCGCGCACAGGCGCCGCTCGCGCAGGCCCGGCAGCGACAGTTCGACCTCGACGTCCTGGGGATCCCCCGCCTCCAGGACATCGTGCAGGGCGCGCTCGATGATCGGGCGGTGCGGCTCCACCACGCTCGCCAGCTGCTCATCGACGTGCTGCGCGCGCTCCACCTTCAAGATCTCGTGCAGGCGGTCGTTGGTGTAGACGACGCGCCGGTCGGCGTCCACCTGGAACAGTCCCAGGGGGATCGCGCCGGCGAGCCTGTCCAGCAGCTGCTCGCGCGCCCGCAGCGCCTCGTGCGCGGCCATCTCCTCGGAGATGTCCACCACGTCGCTGACCACGCAGCGTCGCGGGCTGTCGAGCAGGTTGTGGTTGGTGATCTCGAACCACACCCACGAGCCGTCGCGGCGGCGATGGCGCAGGCGCACGCGGCGCCCCATGCCGGGCCTCGCCAGCATCTCCATCCAGTTGTCGATCGCCAGCGCGTGATCGTCGGGGTGCATGAACTCGATCGAGCGGTGCCCCACCATCTCCTCCGCGCTCCAGCCCAGGATCCTGGTCGTCGCCTCGTCGATCTCCGTGATGAAGCTGCGCTCGTCCTTGACGATCGTGGCGAACCGCGGCACCGGCTCGCTCAGCTCCACCAGCTCCCGTGAGAACTCGGCGATCGAGCCGTCGCCCGCGATCGGCACGAACAGGGTCATCACCACCCCGTGGCGCTCCCTCAGATCGACACCGAACACGGCCACCGTTTCCTGCGGCCTCGCCGCCGGGTGCACCAGCCATCTCGCCGCGCCGCCCGACAGCACGCGATCCCACGACTTCAGCAGGCGCACGCGATCCTCCTGCACAACCAGGTCCAGCCCCGAGCGCGCGTCCAGCGCCGGGTTGCCGCGCGCACCAACCGACGCCGGCGGCTTGGTCACCAGGCCGTCGTCCGTCATCGCCACGATCGGAGCGTTGGGGTACTTGCGCAGCAGCGCCTCGAAGGCCCGTTCCAGCGTGTCCGCGTCGATCCGCTCGCCGGCCTCGACCTCGAACAGCGCGTCCGCGTCCGTGTCCGCGTCGTCGTCGCGGCTGGGTTGGCTGTAGGTATCCGGCATGGTGTCTTCGTGACTGGCCATCTGCCGAGACGTGATCGACGCGAGCGGCCGCAAGGATGAGATCTGCGCGCGCGGCTGGACACGCTGCCTGCTCTGGGACGCACGCAACCGGCCGGCGCCGCCCCCCGGTCCGCTCGCGCGCCGGTCCGCTGCCCGCGGCGTCAGCCAGCCGCTGAGACCAGCGCGTCGGTGAGCTGCTCGATGCCCGCGAGCCGCTGCGCCAGATCCTCGCTCAGGCCGTAGCGCACGGCCAGCGCCTGCGGGGCCGTGTAACAGACCTTCGTCTGCTGCCCGTCCGCCCAGATCAGGACCTTCAGCGGCAGGTCGAGCGCCGCCAACGGGCACGCGTCCATCACCGGCGTGCCCGCCCGCGGGCTGCCGAACACCACCACCTTGGTGTCGCGCAGGCGCAGCCCCTCGGCCTCGGCCTCGCCGCTGTGGTCGATCACCGCAAACACCTTCATCCCCTTCTCGCGCACCAGCTCCGTCAGACGCGCGACCGTCTCGCCGACGGGCCGCGGGCTCAGCTTGGTGACGATCCCAGCCTCCGCTGAGATCGATGGCTGCTGCTGACTGGACAGACCGGACACGACGCTCCTCTCTGCTCGGATTGGGAAGCTCAGCCCAGCTGGCGCCGCGCCGATGCCAGTTCTTCGGCCACCACCGGCTGCTGGTTTTCGATCATCAGCCTGTGTTCCAGCACGCCCACCGCCGCCGCCTCGGAGCCGTTCAGCCGCAGCGCGCGGCCGAGATCGTAGAGCGCATACGCATATGTCAGGCACGTTTCGCTGGCGGGCGTGACGCACGCTTCGACGCTCTCGCCCGTCTCCGCCAGAGCGTTGCGCAGCACGGGGATCGCCTGGGCGTACTGTCCCGCCTGCACCAGTTCGTGGCCCTGCGCCTCCAGCTGCGCCGCAAGCGTCGGCGACGCCTGCGCGCTCGGCGGCGGCAGCGCCCCCGGCGCGTTCGCCGCGCTGCGCGCGTTCGCCTTGGCCTGGGCGGCGCCCTGCGCGCCCTGCGCGCCCTGCGAGCCGGACGACGCACCGGACGCGCGATCGGAACCGGCGGACGCGAGCGAGGAGCTGCGCGCACGTGTGTGCGCCGCGAGCTCGCGGTTGCGCGCGGCCCGCGACGTGCCCACGCCCGCCGCTCCGCCGCCGGCGCTGAGACCCACGATCGCCAGCGCCGCCACCACCGCCGCCGCCACCGCCAGCGCCCACGTCGCCAGCCACCGCCAGTACGCGCCGTCGCGCAGCATCCGCGGCCACGGCGACGGCCATCCGATCGCCGCCGGCGAGCGCAGCGCCCGCCCGCCCGCACGTTCGCCGGTCGCGGCGCTCGGCGCCAGCGGCACGCCCGCCGCCTGCGGTACGCCCACCGCCCGGGATGCGACCGCCGCCCGGGGGGCTGCACCCGCAGCCTGGGGTCCATCCGCCGCCCAGGGCGCATCCGCAGCCCGGGGTGCGCCCGCCGCCCGCGGTGCGCCCGCAGCCCGCGGCGCAGCCACACCCCGCGCCTGGTCGAGCCGCACGCCCACGGCCATGCGCGCGCCGCCCCCGTGCTCGTAGCAGCGCTGCACCTGCACGCCCGCCAGCTCCAGCTCCGACACCACGCTGGCGGGGAACTCCACGCCGGCGTCGCGCAGCCGCGCGTAGCTCACCGGGGCGCCAGCCGCCTCCCGCAGCGCCCGCATCACCACCGCCTGCTGGCGCTCGAGCGCGGCCGGCTGGGCGTCGCGTTCGACGTCAGCTGCGGGGGGCCGGCGATGTGAGAGGAACCTCGTGCTCATCGATCAAACCTCGGGGGTCCGTGTGCATGGAGCTACCCACAGCGCATCCCAAATTATGCACCGAAGCGAGCTGTCCGCATACAGCCCCGCGCGGCCCCGCGAACGCCGACCCATCGGCCCCCGCACGGGCGCGGTGGGCGGCCGGTCAGCCTCGCCCGCGCGGGACGGTGAAGGCGAAGCGCCCCACCGGCACCTGCTTGCCCTGCCCGGGCAGCCCCGTCACCGGCATCGCGCCCGCCTCGCCCACCGTCGGCACGTATGTCACCCTGCCTTGCACCGTGCCCGGGCAGCTGTACGGCACGAGCATGCGCATGCTCACGCGCTGGCCCGCGCGCAGGTCCGAGTTGGTGGGACCGCCCGAGCCGCCGATGCTGCAACCGCGGCTGTGCGGATAGCTCAGTTCGACCTCGTACCAGCTCGCGCTGCTGGTGATCGCCACGCGCGAGACGAAGCTGACCTGCACCAGCAGCGATGGCGGGCCGCCCGCCACGGGCCTGTAGCCGGGCGGCACGCCCGCGTCGCACGGCTCGATCGCGGCGCCCTTGGTGCAGTACCTGCGCGCCGGCAGCTCGCGCACGCCGATCGGCGTCCTCAGCTCGGCGCTCGTCAGCGTGCGCGTGTGCGGCGCCACGTAGCCCACCGGCGGGCAGGAGCCGAACAGCGACGCGGGCGTGCCCGGCGCCGCCACGTGGCAGACGTGGCCGTCGCGGTAGCTCACCGCGGCGATCGCGCCGGCCGCTATCTCCGGCCCGCCGGTGTCGCCGCTCGAGCCGTAGCGGCAGCTGCGCGGGCGTCCGGGCGCGCCGAGCGGCGCCAGGCAGCCGCTGGTGGCCTGCGGCAGCACCAGCAGGTACGCGCCGTCCGCGCCGAACGTGGGGGTCGTGCGCAGGCCGCCGCCGGGGCTGCGGTAGGTGATGCTGCGCGCCTGCGGCCCCAGCAGCCCGAAATAGACTTCGCGCAGGTCCCCCGCCGGGCACCTCGGCTGCGACGGCGTGCGCAGGCGCCGGCGCGAGCGCGCGAGGAAGCGCGCGAGCGGGCCGCTCGTGGGTTCGACGCTGCAGCCTCCCACCGCGCGCGCTTCAGCCGCGGGCAGCCCGCTTGCGGGCCAGTTCCGCAATGCCACGTTCACGAACGCGTGGCCGCGCGCGTCGGTGAGCACGCAGCCGAGGTTGTCGAACACGTCGTCCGAGATCGGGTGAAAGCGCCTGTCGTCCCTGAACGCGCCGTCCTGGCCGAGCACGCCGATCGTGCCGTAGTCCACGCGCCCCGCCTGCACGCACGTCAGCCCGCGCGTCGTGCGCGCCACGCGCAGCCCCCACGGCAGCCCGCCGCCGGGATCGGCCACGCGCAGCCCCAGCAGCCGCACGCTGCCGGGGATCGCCACGCCTTCGTTGGAGGTCGGCGACGGCGCCAGCGCCGGACCGAGCGCGGCGCCTCGATGGAACACGCCCGCCGCGTTCAGGCCCACGAGCGTTCCCGCCAGGCCGATCGCCACGTTCACCGCCACCCAGCGCAGGCGACCCGCCCGCCGCCAGCGGACGCGCGTGAGCGCCGGCTCGGCCCGCCCGGGGGCGCGCGCGTCCGCATGCGTCGAGCGCCTGAGCTCCGGCTGCGCCAGATCGGGGGCGCGCGCCGCGCGCACCAGCTCCTCGCGCAGCTGCGGCAGGCAGCTCATCGCGCCTGCTCCAGGCGGTCCCTGAGGCTGCGCAGGCCGCGGCTGACGCGCTGGCGCACAACGCTCGGCGAGCACGACAGCGCGGCGGCCAGCTCCTCGTAGTCGCGCTGCTCCAGCACGCGGCCGCTGACCGCGCGGCGCTGGTCCTCCGGCAGCTCCGCCAGCAGCGCCAGAGCCTGCGCGCCGCCGCCCAGCTCCTCGATGCGCTCCAGCGCCTCGTCGCTCAGCGCCAGCGGCTCCATGCCCAGGCGCCTGCGCGCGCGGTCCTCCACCCTGCCCCGCTCCCACGCATCCGCGAGCTCGTGGCGGGCGATGCCGAACAGCCATGCCCGCGCGCTGCCCAGCTCCGCGCGAAAGCCCGACGCCGAGGACAGCGCCGCGGCGAACACCTCCGCCGTCAGGTCCGCCGCCAGCTCCGCGCGTCCGGTGGCGCGCATGAAGAACGCCAGCACCTCGCGCTCGAAGCGGTCGTAGAACGCGCCGAAGGCGTCCGGGTCGCCGTGCGCGCGCGCCAGCAGCTCCGCGTCGCTGTCTCCGTCTCGCTGCGTCGCTCCCATCACCAACGTATTCCGGTCAGTCGCCACGATGTGACAAAGCATCCTTCAGGTACAGTCGGCTCGTGGAAGTCGCGCTCGCCTCGGCACCGGACATCCGCGCCCGCCTGGACGAGGCGAGCACGCTGTGCGAGATGTTCGCGGCGACCGCGCGCGAACGCCCGCAGCAGGTCGCGCTGCGCACCCCCGGCGGCTCGCAGGAGCTGACCTGGCGCGAGTACGCCGCGCGCGTGGAGGCGATCGCCGGGGGCCTCGACGCGCTCGGCGTCCAGCGCGGCGAGGCCGTCGCGCTGATGATGCTCAACCGGCCCGAGTTCGCGCTGGTGGACTGCGCCGCGGTGCACCTGGGCGCGACCCCCTTCTCCATATACAACACATTCCCGGCCGAGGTGATCGAGCACGTCCTGCGCAACGCCGGCTGCCGCGTGGCCGTCTGCGAGGAGCAGTTCGCGCCCGCCGTGCTCGCAGCCGCCCCCAGCACCGGCGTCGAGCGCATCGTGTG
>Ga0335078_10008262_pt1 | contig 15481 bp, 15 predicted proteins | sample Lox_Sample_32_FD_206711 | JGI IMG/M metagenome (GOLD analysis project Ga0335078, IMG submission 206711) | Soil microbial communities from Loxahatchee National Wildlife Refuge, Florida, United States - Lox_Sample_3.2 | ecosystem: Environmental > Terrestrial > Soil > Wetlands | place: USA... | reverse complement strand
GCTTCGTGCAGCCCTATTCGCGCGCGCTGATCGAGCGCATCCGCGCGACGGGCGTGCCGGTGATCCACTTCGGCACCGGCGCTTCCGGATTCTTTCGCGAACTGCACGCCGCCGGCGGCGGCGTGATGGGAGTGGACTGGCGCGTCGAACTGCTGAAGCGCACCGGCACGCGGCCCGGCCGCCCGAAGCCCCTCGGACGCAGATTCCCAAGCTGGCGGCTGACCGGCAGGCTGGCTCAACGGGGGCAAGCCGTTGCGCAGGGCCAGAGTTGCCAGGCCCGAACGCGCGGGCAACCGGCACTCAGCCTGCCTGCCGCATGACATCCACCGGCGAGACCGTGTCCTCCTTTGCGTCGCGCTTCGGGGTTGTGGGCGGATCCCCGGTAGGGAAGAAACGGGATGCCACAAAAAGCGCCAGCGAGCACACGATAAACACCAGCGAAGCCACCAGCAGGATGCTGCCGATGATCCATAGTCGTTCCACGATCAAAGTATCGCACTTACCGCCTAAGAACAGATACTAGACAAAGGTTAACGCTTCGTCGCGACGCGATCGGTCACACGCGCCAGAACCAGCCGCGGCGATACATCCCATACGCGATCAGCCATAATAGCGCGGTGTAGGCCATGGCGTAGAGCAGCGACGCATTTATGGGCGAAGCCAGCGGCGCAAACACGGCTTGGTACAGCGGCGCCCTCCAGTGGAGCGCGGCGAGCGCTTCATCCAGCAGCTCCGAAATCATGTAGACCGTGATGGCATTCATGCCCATGATAGTCAGCGGCTTCACCGCGCGTTTGAAGCCGCGCACATCCACCACCCAGAGGCAAATGGCGAAGACCGCAAAGTCCAATCCCGCCATGAACAACGCGTACGAACTGGTCCAGAGCTTTTTGTTGATGGGCAGCCAGATGGCGGCCACCAGTCCCAGTGGGATCAGGACGGCGCCGCTCGCCGCGAGCCAGGCGGCGCGCTCGGAAAGCTCGCGCCGCAGGCGCAGGATGTGGCCTGCCAGGATGCCGAACAACGCCGTAGCGATGGCCGGGATGGTGCTGAGGATGCCTTCCGGGTCCCAGGTCTTGGTCTCCGCATAGTTGTGGCTGCCCAGCACGATGCGGTCGATATAGTTCGCCAAGTTGTGCCCCACGGCCAGGTCGCCGGCGCCATAGCCGGGAACCGGCACCAACTTCATGATCAGCCAGTAACCCGCCAGAAGAGACGCGATCCAGATGAGTTGGCCCCGCACGCCCGTGGTCAGGTAAATGGCCGAGGCGATCAGGTAGCAGACGGCGATGCGCTGCAAAACGCCAGGCAATCGCTGGGTGTACACGTTGAGGGGATAAGCGTAGACCAGCAATCCGAGCACAAACAGAATCGCGGCCCGGCGCGCCACCTGCACGAACAAGGCGCGGCGGGCGACCCCTGCCGCCATCCGCTTGCCGAGCGAAAGCGTGATGGCGACGCCCACGATCCATAGAAACGAGGGAAAGACCGTGTCGGTCAGCGTCCAGCCGTTCCACGCGGCATGTTGCAGCGGCGCGTAGGCGTGCGCGCCGTCACCCGGGTTATTGACCAGCACCATCAGCGCCATGGTGGCGCCGCGGAAGACGTCCAGCGAGACGAGTCGCGCCGCGGGGGGCTGTGCGGATTGATCCAATGATCCAAGGTAGCAGGAATTCGTGGACGGCCGGGGAATCCACGTGTGGCGAGTTTTTTTCCGGTGCAGCGAAAGCGGGCGCGGCCTCTCGACAGCCTCGGCGGTTTCGACTTGAGGAAGGTCTCAATTCCAGACAGTCTTCTCCGTTTAGTACACAACCCCGCCGTCCGGCCCTGGGAACTCGCGAAGGCCCATTGCAAACGGGGAAGATAGCGGCCGGCCTGACGGGCCTTGTTTGGCCCCAGCCGTGCGGCTGCCGGTCTGAAACGCATGCCCCAAAGCCAGCCCTCACGCCTTCTCCGGTGGTTCCCCTCGATGACGGACGCGGCGTTCGCGATGCCGCTGGTTTTCCTGTTCTGCGGGATGCAGGGCGCGCACACGCTATTGGGAGATGGCGACACCGGTTGGCACCTGCGCACCGGCGAATGGATTCTGGCGCATGGGCGCGTGCCGGACCGCGATCTGTTTTCCTTTACCAGGCCGGGGCAACCGTGGTTTGCGTGGGAGTGGTTGTGGGATGTGTGGTTCGGCTGGCTGCATCAGCATGCCGGCATGGCGGCGGTGGTTCTGGCCAGCAGCCTGGTCCTGGCGCTGACCTTCGCCTTGCTATTCCGCATGGCGCGCCGGTCGAGCGACGCGCTGGTGGCGCTGGCGCTGACGCTGGCCGCCGCGGCCGGATCGGCCGGGCACTGGCTGGCGCGCCCGCACTTGTTCACCATGCTGTTCACGGTGATCTTCTATTCCATGCTGGATGGCAGCGGCGAGCGCGCCGCGGGCGCGTGCGGGGTCCCCCGGCGGTTGTGGCTGCTGCCGCCGCTGATGGCGGTGTGGACCAATCTGCATGGCGGTTTCTTTGTGGGCATCCTGTTGATCGCGGCTTATGCGGCGGGGCAGTTCGGCGTGCTGCTGGGGGAAACCGGCGAGGCGGGCCGCCGCCAGGCGCTGCGGCGCGGGCGCGGCTATGTGCTGGTGGCCGGCGCCTGCTGCGCCGGGACACTCTGCAACCCCTACGGCTACCGGTTGCACGCGCACATCGCCGCGTACCTGGCCGACGGGTTCTATCGCGGCAACATCATGGAATTCCAGTCGCTGAATTTTCAGAGCGGGCAAGCGCGCTACTTCGAGATCCTGCTGGCGGCGGGCGCGGCGGCGGCTTTCCTGCGGCTGCGCCGGGGGCGGCTGGTCTGGCCGCTGCTGTTCGCCGTATGGGCGCACCTGGCGCTCTATTCGGCCCGCAATGTGGAGATCTTCGTGCTGCTGGCGGCCGCTCCCGCGGCTGAAATGATATCGGAAGGCCTGCGCAGATTGCCGGCCATGCGCCTGGCCGGATGGCTACGGCGCGGGCTGGAGGGTCTGGCATCGTGCACCCGGGAATGGAACGTCTGCGACGCGGGGCCGCGCTGGCACGTGACTAGCGCCGCCGCCATGTTGGCGCTGGCGGCGCTGCTTTATGCTCCGCGATCGCCGGCCGCCTGCCGCGCGGCCTACGATCCCAAGACCTTCCCGGTGGCCGCGGCGGGCCGACTGGAGAAGGCCGGCCTGTTCGGCGGCGTCTTCACCGAGGATCTCTGGGGCGGGTACCTCATCTACCGCGAATATCCCCGCGGGCGCGTTTTCATCGATGGCCGCAGCGATTTTTACGGGCCGGAGTTCGCCGGCAATTACATCAAAGCGATGGGCGCGCAGGCCGGCTGGGAGCGGTATCTGAGCCGCTACGGCGTGGAAACCGTACTGTTGCCGCCGGACACGCCGTTGGCGGGCGCGCTGCGCCAATCCGGCGGCTGGCATCTGATTTATGACGATGGCGTGGCGCTGATTTTCCGTTCAGCGCGGGCCGCGCCATTGCCGTTTGAGCTGGCTTCCGCCGTTTCCTCTGGCGGCGGAGGCGAATCTGTAACTAATCATCGAAAGGACAAACAACTATGACTACGTTTTGGACACGTTTCTGGAATGACGAACAGGGGCAGGACTTGATCGAATACACCCTCATGCTGGCTTTCGTGGCGCTGGCTTCGGCGGCTTTGTTTTCGACCGCCGGGAGCAGCGTCAATGTGATCTGGTCGGGCACCAACTCACAACTGAGCACCGCCGCCGCGGGATCCTAGCGTCCGCCCCTATTGCTTCGCCACCTACCGGCCGATATAGAAGGTGACCTGCACCGGGCGGGGTTGAGTGGCCCGGAGAAGAGGATCGAGGCCGGGGATCCCGCGCGAGGATACGGCACATGAGCGAAGCATGAATCAACGACTGATTTCCGTTCTGGCTTTTGCGTTCATCGTTTCGGCCGGCGCGAGCCTGTTGCTATACCGGCTCTTGTCCAGCCGCGTGACAACGCAGGCCGCGCCCAGGTCCAGCAAACTGCTTCTGGCGGCAAGGGATCTGGCGCCGGGCACCCTGATCCGGGACGCGGATCTCCGCCTGGGAGATTGGAATGGCGCCGCGCCCGAAAGCGCTCTCCAAAAGAGAGAGGATATCGTCGGGCGGGGCGTCATCTCGCCCATCCTGGGCGGCGAGCCCATGGTGGAGAGCCGGTTGGCACTCAAGGGTGGCGGCGCCGGGCTGGCGGCCCTGATCCCCAAGGGCATGCGCGCGGTGGCCATTCGGGTGAACGAAATCGTAGGGGTGGCGGGTTTTGCAGTGCCCGGCATGCGCGTGGATGTGCTGGTGTCGGGCAGTCCGCCGGGGGCGGCGGCCCTGGGCGGCGTCACCAAGACCCTGCTGCAAAACGTGCAAGTGCTCTCGGCCGGCCAGAACTTCCAGAAGGATGCAGAAGGTAAGCCCGTCTCGGTACCGGTGGTCAACCTGTTGGTCACGCCGGCCGAGGCGGAGATGTTGAGTTTGGCCAGCACCCAGACCAGCATTCAACTGGTGCTGCGCAATCCGCTGGACACCGACATCACCAAAACCAGCGGCAGCGCGGTAGGGCAATTGTTCAATGCGGGGATTCCGTTTCCGCCGGCGGCCAAAGCCGCTCCCATGGGGCAGGCGCGGCCGGCCCAGCTCCGCCCTGCGCCTTCGCCCGCGGCATTGCCTCCGCCTCCCAGGCCGCGTGTGGTGGAGGTGATCCAGGGCATCAAGCGGACCGAAATGCAGTTCGAAACGCGGGGGGAGGCGAAGCCATGACCCGGCTCGGTGGATGGCTGGTAGCCTCGCTGATGGCGGTGGCGCTGCCCGCGTCAGGCGCTAACGAGGGCCCCCCGGCGGACCTGGTGGTCACCGTGGGCAAGGCGCTCATCCTGGACATGCCGGCCGACCTGCGGCGCGTCGCGGTAGCCAACGGCGACCTGGCCGAGGCGCTGGTGGTCAATCCGCGCGAGGTTTTGATTAATGGCAAGGCGCCGGGAGAGACCTCCCTGATTCTGTGGCAGCAGGACGGCGCGCGCACCATGTACAACTTGGCCGTGCGCCAGAACAGGGCTCGTATCGAAGCCGTCCGGGAGCAGCTCAAGCGGGGACTGGAAGGCCAGGACGTCAGCCTCGATTTCGAAAACGATACGGTCTTTCTGCGGGGCACCGTAAGGGATCTTTCGAGCGCCGAGCGCGCCGCCAGCATGGCGGCCACGCTGGGCAAATTAGTGAACCTGTTGCGTGTCGAGGTGCCCGCCGCGGAACCCCAGATCCTGCTCCGCGTACGGTTCGCCGATGTGGATCGCTCCGTGGCTACCTCGTTCGGCTTCAACCTGTTGAGCACCGGCGCGACGAACACGGTGGGGCAAGTCACCACCGGCCAGTTCGGACCGGCCGTCCCCACCATCCAGGGCAATGCCGCGCAATTCTCGCTCTCCGATGCGCTCAACGTTTTCCTGTTCCGCGGCGATTTGAACCTGGGCACCCTCATCAAGGCTTTGGAGGCCAAGAACCTGCTGCAAATGCTGGCCGAGCCGAATGTGCTGGCCACCAACGGCAAGCCTGCCAGCTTTGTGGCCGGCGGCGAGTTTCCGTTTCCCGTGGTGCAGGGCGGCGCCGCGGCGGGCGCGGTGACCATCCAGTTCCGGGAATACGGCGTGCGCATCAATTTCTTGCCGGTCGTGACGCCGCGCGGAACCATTCGCCTGCAAGTGGCCCCCGAGGTCAGCTCGCTCGATTACTCCAACGCGCTGAGCTTCGAGGGCTTCACCATTCCGGCACTGGCCACCCGAAAAGTGCAGACGCAAGTCGAGCTGGAGAGCGGCCAGAGCTTCGTAATCGCCGGGTTGCTGGACAACACCATCACCGAAAGCCTCAACAAGATTCCGGGTATCGGCGGCATCCCCTTGCTGGGCAAGCTCTTCCAAAGCCGTTCGCGCACCCGCAACAACTCGGAGTTGATGGTCCTCATCACGCCGGAGTTGGTGCAGCCGATTCCGGGCGGAGCGGCGCGGCCGGACGTCCGCATGCCCGAACAATTTCTGCCCGGGACCGCCACGGCCGCGCCCCGCACGCCCGGTTCCGAGGTGACCGGCGCGATTCCCTCGCCGCCGGTGAAGAAAGACATACCGCTCGAAGAGTTGCTGGAGATCGATAAGCAGAGGACGGCTGTCCAGGCGGCGCCGCAAGCCGGTGCGGCGGCGGGGACCAAGCCCGGAGGAATACGGTAATGGCCTCCCTCGTCCTCGAACCAGATGCATCCAAAGCCCCGGCGACGCCGACCACCGTGGCGGTGGCGATCCAGGCGCCCGAGTTGTGGGAACCTGTGCAGGAAGCGCTGCGGGGTCTGGCGGTGCGCGCGGTTATGGAACAGCGCGACCTGCGGAACTGGCCCTCGCTGCTCGAACGATTGGAGTTTCTGCGGCCGGAAGTCGTGCTGCTGGACATCACCGGTTTGCCCGTGCCGCTCGAAGAAGCCGTGCGCGGGGTGCGCGCCGCTCTGCCCGATTGCATGCTGGTGGCGCTCGACACCACGGCGCAACCGGAAACGATTCTGACCGCCATGCGCGTGGGTGCGAACGAGTTTCTCTACCCGCCGCTGAGCCAGAATCTCCGGAAGGCGGTCGAACGCCGCGGCGAAGCCCGTCCCGTGGCGCGGGAGAACAGCCGCCCGCCGGGCAAGGTCTTCGGATTCCTCTCGGCCAAAGGCGGTTGCGGCGCCACCACCATCGCCTGCCACCTGGCGGCCGAACTGGGCCGCGTCAGCGCGCAGCGGGCCGAGCGCACCTTGCTGGCCGATCTGGACTTGCAGTCGGGAATTGTGGGCTTCCTGATGAAGATCAAATCACCTTACTCCGTTCTGGATGCGCTGCAGAATCTGCACCGCCTGGATTTGAGTTACTGGAACGCGCTGGTATCGGCCGAGTGGCCCGGGTTGGAGATCATCGCGGCGCCGTCCGGCTATCTCCCGAAAGATGCCGTTCCCGGAGAACCGCTCGGGAAAGTCGTCGCGTTTGCGCGGGCGCACTACGCCTGGACCGTGGTCGACCTGGGCTGCACACTGAATCTGGCTACCGTTACGGTGCTCGACGGAATCGACGAGATCTTCCTGGTTACCACCCTGGAAGTGCCGTCGCTGCATCAGGCCAAGCAGGCGGTTCAGACGCTGATCAACGCCGGTTTTGGAAACCGGCTGCGTGTCATCCTGAACCGCACGCCGCAGCGGCCGGACGTGACCGCCGAGGAGTTGGAGCGTATTCTCGGCTTGCCGATCGACACCATGCTGCCCAACGACTACTACGCGCTTTACGACGCTTTTTGCAAAGGCAAGCTGCTGCCGCCCGGCAGTCATCTGAGCCGTCAAATGTCGAGCTTCGCCATGCGTCTGGCGGGCGCGCCGCCCGTGGAAAAGGGCAAGCGCCGGTTCGGCCTGTTCGGATAACGGAGCGCCGGTATGGGCAACGGATGGCAGGTTACACCGCGAGCGCCGGAGGAAACGGGATGGGTGGCGCGGCTTTTCCATAGCGAATCCTCCGCGCCGGAATACCAGCAACTGAAGTTCGTGCTGCATCGCCAGTTGCTGGACCGCCTCAACCTGGAAGCCCTGTCTTCCATTCCGGGCGAGCGCGCCCGGCTGGAGATCCGCACAGCGCTGGTGCACCTGGTGGACCAGGAGAAGACTCCGCTCAGCCGGACTGAGAAGGACCGCGTCGTCGAGGAAGTGCTCGACGAAGTTTTCGGGCTGGGGCCGCTGGAGCCTCTCTTGCAGGATCCCACCATCTCCGACATTCTGGTGACCACCCCTTTCCTGGTGTATGTGGAGCAGGCCGGCAAGCTGCACCGGACGCCCGTGCAGTTCAAGGACAACGCCCACCTGCTGCGTATCATCGAAAAAATAGTAGCGCAAGTCGGCCGCCGGGTGGACGAATCCACGCCCCTGGTGGACGCGCGCCTGCCGGATGGGTCGCGCGTTAATGCCGCCATTCCGCCGGTGGCGGTGGATGGCCCCCTGCTTTCGATCCGCCGTTTCGGACGGCACGCGCTGCGGCCCGAGGACTTGGTGCGCAGCCTGACGCTGACCGAGAGCATGCGCCTGCTGCTGGAATACAGCGTGAAGGCCCGGCTGAATATCCTGATCAGCGGCGGCACCGGCTCAGGCAAGACCACCCTGCTGAATGTGCTCTCCAGCTACATTCCGGAGGACGAGCGCATCGTGACCATCGAAGACGCGGCCGAACTCCGTCTGCAGCAGGTCCACGTGGCGCGCATGGAGACGCGACCGCCCAACATCGAGGGAACCGGCGCCATCCGCATCCGGGAACTGGTCATTAACGCGCTCCGCATGCGGCCGGACCGCATCATCGTGGGAGAGGTGCGCGGCGAGGAAGCGCTGGACATGCTGCAAGCCATGAACACGGGCCATGACGGCTCTCTCACCACGGTTCACGCCAACAGTCCGCGCGAAGCGGTGGGACGGTTGGAGGTGATGGTGGGGATGTCCAACGCCAATATGGGGGTGCGCGCCATCCGCCAGCAGGTCGCCTCGGCCGTGGATTTGTTCGTGCAGGTGTCGCGCTTCAGCGACGGGACCCGGAAGGTCACCCACGTGACGGAGGTCGTCGGCATGGAAGGCGAGCTGGTGACTTTGCAAGACCTGTTTGTATTCGAGAAGAAAGGCATCACCGAGAAGGGGCGGGTGCGGGGAGGCTTCCGCGCCACCGGCATTCGGCCCAAGTTCTACGAACGGCTGGCCGCCTGCGGCCTGGTGCTGCCCGCCGCCGTCTTCGAGAGCAGCCAGGAGGTGGGTTAGCCATGCCCGTCTCCCTGTCGCTGTTTCTGGTTCTGTTCACCTGGGTGCTGCTCTCCATCGCGCTCGGACTGAAGTTCTATGAATGGTGGCGCCGGCGCGAAATGTCGGCCATGCTGCGGACCGCGGCGGAGGATCCCATCCCCGGAGGTTCCCAGTTGCTCCGGAATCTGGCCGCTAGACCGCCGCAACTGGAGGTGTGGTTGGAGCACCTGGCCTTGCTGGCGAAGACCAGGAAGCTGATCCAGCGCGCGGGCGCCAACTGGACGCCGGGCGGATTGCTCCTCACGATGGCGGGCGGGGCGGTGGGGGCGGTGATCCTTTCCCTGATGCTGCCGGCCCTTTTTGTCTGGCCGGGGACGGCCGCCGTGCTGGCCGTAATTCTCGCCTCGCTGCCCTATTTCTACCTCCGCCGCCAGGGCCAGCGCCGGTTGGCGGCCTTCGAAGAGCAATTTCCCGAGGCCCTCGACTTTCTGGCGCGCTCCATGCGCGCCGGCCACGCCTTTACCATCAGCCTGCGCATGGCCAGTGAGGACCTGCCCGACCCGCTGGGCCTGGAGTTTCGCACCCTGTTCAACGAGCAGAATCTGGGCGCGCCGCTCGACAAGGCGCTCTATGACCTGGCGGACCGGGTGCCCCTGCTGGATGTGCGTTTCTTCGTCTCGGCGGTCATCCTGCAGAAACAAACCGGTGGTAACCTGGGCGAGATCCTCACGCGTTTGGGACAAGTCATCCGCGAACGGTTCCGGCTGAAGGGCCAGGTCAAGGCTGCCAGCGCGCATGGCAGGATCACCGCGCTGGTGCTTTCGATTCTGCCCGCGGCCACCGCCGTTCTCATGATGATGGCGGCGCCCGCGTATCTGAAATCGATGATTGACGACCCGGACGGACGGAAGCTCATCGCGGGTTCCATTGTGGGGCAGATCGTGGGCCAGTTGGTGATTCGCAAAATCATCAAAATCAAGGTCTAGAGCAAAGGTTGAAGTATGGCTTTATTGGTTTCCGTGGCATTGTTCGGGTTGCTATCGACGGCCATTGTCGCCTATGGCTACGGGCGTTACGCCAAGCCCGCCGGGCTGCTCAAACAACTGGACCCGGAACCCGCCGCGCCGGTGGCGCTCGACCGCATTGGCCAGCCCAAGCAGTCGCCGCTGGCGCGCCGCCTGCAAGCTCTCGGGCAGCATGCGCCCATCTCGCCCGCGGATGCGCAGGCCACCCGGCGCACGCTGATCGCGGCGGGCTACCGGGCCGAGAGCGCCGTCGCCCTGTTGTACGGCATCAAGCTGCTCACGGCGGCGACGCTGGCCATCCTGTCGATCGTATTCCGGGCGGACATTACGGTGAACCCGGTGCTGCGCATCGTGCTTCCTCTGGCGGCCACCGGCGCCGGTTACTGGATTCCGGGTTTTCTTTTGGAGCGCAAGGTTACCAAGCGTCAGGAAAAGCTGCGTCTCTCGCTGCCCGACGGATTGGATTTGATGGTGGTCTCCGTGGAGGCCGGCTTGGGCCTGGATCAGGCCGTGCAGAACGTTGGCCGCGAACTGGTGGCGGCGCATCCCGAACTCAGCGAGGAACTGGGACTGGTTACGCTTGAGATGCGCGCCGGGAAACGGCGGGCCGAGGCCTTGCGAAATCTGGCGCAGCGCACCGGCGAACCCGAGCTGCGAAAACTGACCGCCATTTTGATCCAGTCGGACCGGTTCGGCACCAGCATGGCCGACGCGCTGCGCACGCATTCCGAGTTCATGCGTGTGCGCCGCCGCCAGGAGGCGGAAGAACGGGCCGCCAAGGTGGGGGTCAAGCTGGTATTTCCCATCTTCTTCTTCATCCTGCCTTCCATCATGGTAGTGGCGGCCGGCCCCGGCATTTTACAGGTTTTTAAGTACTTGTTCCCCATGATGAAGGGGATCCAATGAGAAAGGAGGAACCGCACAAATGAGTAATACGATTTTTCAGGCTGCTCTTTGGCTGTGCGCCGGAGTTGTGCTGGTGCTGCTGGTGGCCCGCCGCCGGAAGCGCAAAAGCATGTAATCGATCCGCCCGGGTAGGGCAGGCGGTTTCGCCTGCCTGCTCTGGCTCCCGTCGGCCGCGGGCGGCGGGCGCTACGCCTCGCTCCATTGCCGCTTCAGGTACGCCAGCGCGCGTCGCAGGGCGCCTTCGGGATTGTCGGTGGCGCCCGATTCCACCGTCAGCCATCCCGCATAGCCCCACTTCTTCAACGCCCGGAAACCCGGGCGATAGTCGAAGGGCAGCGACCCTGGTTCGGTGCGCGCCGCACCGTCGGCCAGATGCACGTAGGCGGTGTACTTGCCGTAACGCGTAAGCGTCTCGCCGATATCCTTCTCCTCCAATTGCATGTGATAAAAATCGCTGAGCGTGCGGAAGCCCGGTGCGCCCACCGCTTCGATAATCTCCGCCGCCTGGCTCTGCCGGTTCATGAAGTGCGTCTCCTTGTGGTTGCACGGTTCCAGCAACAGCGTGATTCCGGTGTGCGCGACGTCCTCGGTAAGCTGCTTCAGTCCGGCGACCAGCAGCTTCTCCTCAACCTCCCGCGCGGTCATCAGCGGAGAAATATCCTGAAACTTGTTGGCCCCGAAGACCGGCACTTCGATCACACAGCCGGCGCCCAACTCTTTCGCCATGCGCAGGCGGCGCCGGTCCAACTCCACTCCCTCGGCGCGCTGCTGCGGATCTGTATCCAATAGCTGAATCGATCCCACAATCGCGCTGACCGCCACGCCGGCGCCCGCCAGTTGCTCCTGGATCGCCTCCACCGGCTGGTGCAGCCACTCGGGGCCCAGTTCTATGCCGTCGTAACCCAGGCGGCCCACCAGCATGGCCCTTTCGCGCAGGCTCGCCTTGGGCAGCGGACTGCGCACTCCGTAGCGCACGCCGCGCACGGTGGGCTGCGCCCCGCCTTTCCGCACCGCCAGCGCCGCGCCTCCCGCCAGCAGCAGTCCCCGCCGGGTAATCTGCTCTGCATTCATATACGCTCCATCGCCCGCGGATCCCAACCGCAAATCTTTCCCTCGAAGTGGCTGGCGTTGGCCAACAGCGCCGGACCCGCCGCTCGCAAGCCGAACACCGCGTCCTCCACTACCGGCTTGCGGGTACGCACGGCCGCCAAGAAATTGGCCAGGTGCGCGGCGTGATCGCTATAGTTCTCCGGCGCCAGAAATTCCTCCACCGGCGTCCGGCGCATGCTGTCCGGCGTGGCCGGCCGCGCCGGGTATTTCTGGCGGTATTCCCGCAGAAACTCCCGCTGCGTCTCCTCCGCGAAGGTTTCGATATTGTATCCCGGCTCGGGCGGACGGTTGTGCCGGGCCAGCCGCACGCCGTCGCCGTGGATGTGCAGGATGCCTTTCTCGCCTACGAACCGGAATCCCGAGGTCTCCTCGGACCCCTGCTCGAAATTCACGCGCAGGACCAGATTGAAAGCCGGATGGTGCGCCCCTTCCGGGTAGTCGGCCAGTCCCAGCATCAGGTCCGGGATTTCCCGCCCGTCGTTCCAGTAACGTGTGCCGCCGCTGGCCATCATGCGTGCCGGTCCTTCCGCGTCGAGCACGAAGTGCACTCCCGAAAACAAGTGCACGAACAGATCGCCCGGCATACCCGTGCCATAGTCGCGATAGTTGTGCCACCAGAAGAACCGCTGCGCGTCGAAGGGCCGCCGCGTGGTGTTGGCCACGAAACGGTCCCAGTCGATCGTCGCCGCCGATGCATCCGGCGGAATCGAATTGCGGAACACCAGTTCATCGCTATCCACGGGCCGCTCCCACCAGGCCTCGATCAGATTCAACTTGCCGATGGCGCCGTCCCGGATCAATTCTTTGGCCTTTTGATAAATGATGGAGCTCACGCGCTGGCTGCCGACCTGAATGATCCGCCCGGTGCTGCGCTGGGCCGCGATCACCGCGTGCCCCTCCTCAATGGAGTGCACCATGGGTTTCTCGCAATACACATCTTTGCCGGCGCGCATGGCGTCGATGGAAGCCTGCGCGTGCCAGTGATCCGGCGTAGCCACAATCACGGCGTCGATATCCTTCCGCGCCAGCAGTTCGCGGTAATCCGGCGTGACGAAGAGATCCTTTCCAAACACCTCCCGCGCGCGTGTGCGCCGGCCCGCGTAAAGATCGGAAACCGCCACCAGCGCGGCCCCTCCCACTTCGTCGAGCGCTACGTGCATATCCGCCGTGCCGCGCCCGCCCAGTCCGATGGCGCCCAGTTGGATGCGATCGTTGGCGGAGACCGCGCGTTGGGCCGCCGCGCCGGCGGCGCTGTCCAGGAGTGCGGCGGCGCTGAGAAACTGGCGTCTGGTAGTGGACATCCTAAACTCCCCCCACGAGTGTAACTCTAACCGCCAGCAGCGCCCAGTCGCCCTTGTGGCGAGCCTCGCAGACCGCCCCGCCCCGTCGCTCCAACTCGGCCTGAACCGCGCCCGCCTCGTGGCGCTCGAAGCCGCTCACCAGGGCCACGCCGCCCGGGCGAAGCGCGCGCAGCAACTCCGGCGCAAGCCGTCCGATCGTCTCCGGGCTGATGTTGGCGGCAATCAAATCGGCCGCGCCCGGGCGCATCGCATCCACCGATCCGATAAACAGGTTCGGCCCAGCGGCGGCGCGCGCGATCTCCACGGCCTCCGGGTCGATGTCGCAGGCCCACACGGGCGCCGCGCCCAACAGCGCCGCGGCCTGCGCCAGAATGCCGGATCCCGTGCCTACGTCCAGCAGGCGCGCGCCGGGACACACGTACGCCTCCAGCGCCTCCAGGCACAACTGGGTGGTCTCGTGCATGCCTGTGCCGAACGCCATCCCGGGGTTCACGACGATGCGGAAGCGCCCCTCCGGCGGCGTGTCGTTGCGCCACTGCGGAACGAGGAAGAATCGCGTGCCCACCAGCAGCGGCTCCCAGTTCGCGCGCGACAGGGCCACCCAGTCGCGTTGTTCTTCCCGCCTCCAGCTCACTGCGTGAAATCGTCCGGCAATCGCGCTGCGTCCGGCGTCGTCCTCGAAGAAGGCGCGCAGCCCGCCGCCCTCCAACTCCACGATACCGGCCGAGCCTTCCGCCCAAAGCTCGGCGATCAGCATGTCGTTTTGCTCCGGCGTGCATTGAATCTCAATGGAAAACATCGGTGCTCAAACGCATTCTCGCACGGGCGCATGCGATGTTCGATACGATATCTGCAGAAGCACAGCAAACTATGAAACTACAAGGCATTTTCCCTCCCATCACCACCCCCTTCGACCACGCCGGCAACATCTACGCCGCCAAGCTCCAGCACAACATCGAAAAGTGGAACCGCACCACGCTCGCCGGATACGTGGTCACCGGCTCGACCGGCGAGAGCGTCATGCTCACCGCCGAAGAGAAGGTCCAATTGTGGGAGATGGTGGCGCGTCACGCGGCGCCGGAGAAACTGTTGATTGCGGGCACCGGCGTCGAAAGCGTGCGCGAGACCGTGAGTCTCACCAATCGCGCGGCCGAGCTGGGCTATAAAGCCGCCCTGGTCAAGACGCCGCACTACTACAAGAATCTGCTTACCCGCGCCGAGGCGCAGACGCTCTATTATCGCACCGTGGCCGACCAGTCTCGCATTCCGGTGATTATCTACAATTTTCCGCAAGCCACCGCGCTCGATATTCCGGCCTCCGCCGTAATCGAGCTTTCGCATCACCCGAATATTATCGGCATCAAGGAAAGCTCCGGCAACATGGAGAAGGTGATGCAGATGCTGCGGGAATCGCGGCCCGGGTTCCAGGTGACCGTGGGATCGGCGCCCACGTTATGGCCGTCGCTGATGATGGGCGCCACCGGCGCGATCCTGGCGTTCGCCAACGCCGCGCCCTACGCGGCCATTGCGATCTGGGAGGCTTACCGCACGCGCGAAGAGGAGGCTGGCCGCGACTGGCAGAACCGGATCGCGCGCGCCGCCATGCTGGTCACCACCAGGCACGGCATCCCCGGCCTGAAGCACGCCATGGATCTGAACGGCTATTACGGCGGTCCGCCGCGTTTGCCGTTGTCGGTTCCGACCCCGGAAGCCAGGCGCGAGATTGAGGAAGCCTTTCGGGATTTGAAAGGCTGATTTACTGCGCTTCGATCTTCACGTCGGTTTGCGCGACCGATTGGGTGTCGCCTTGCCTGGCGGCGGCGCGTATCTGATACACACCCGGCGGAATGGCGGCCGCCGGAATGGTCATCACGTATGGGATTCGGCCCTGCGCATCGGCGTCGGGCAGAGGCAGCGGCGCTTTCTGCAAGCTCTTGCCATTCTGCATGAATTCGATTTCCACCGTAGGCTTGGCGGAGATGGCGTGGTCTTGATACACCACGAAGAACAGCGTCAAATTCGAATTCGGTGCGTGCGGCACGCTATCGTTCAACGTCGGCGTAATGCTGCCCCCCTGATACTGGAAGGTTTCATTGGGATCCAGGCCCTTCACGGCGGGCGTGTAAGAGCGCACCAACGTCAGCGAGGAAATGCCCACGCCTTTGCCTGTGGAGTCGACCGCGAAACCGCTGCGCTCGACTCCCAGCTTGCCGCTCTCGCGATCCATCACCACGGTCTCCAGGCTGTACTTTCCGGGCGGAAGATTAAGCGGCAACTTCTCCACGAAATTGCCCAGCTTCAACTGATCGGCGGTGACGTGTTGTAACGCGCGATCGCGGGTCAGCTT
>Ga0335078_10008261_pt1 | contig 15481 bp, 8 predicted proteins | sample Lox_Sample_32_FD_206711 | JGI IMG/M metagenome (GOLD analysis project Ga0335078, IMG submission 206711) | Soil microbial communities from Loxahatchee National Wildlife Refuge, Florida, United States - Lox_Sample_3.2 | ecosystem: Environmental > Terrestrial > Soil > Wetlands | place: USA: Florida... | reverse complement strand
CTACTTTGTCGAGCAAACGTGGGACCTTACCCCACGCAGCGTCGCATATCTAAAGAAGCTGCAGGTTTGATCTCCGTCGAGGGTCCGGCGGAAACCAATGGATCTGTCGCGGCTCGGTTGCCGCCGAACGCCCTGCGTCGCGTTCAAGGTTGCGTAAACATTGCCGTGGCTGAGCCAGCCCATACGCCCCAAGCAGAAACGGAGCCGGGCATATTCGTCTTCAAATAAAATGAAACGAACCTCGTCTCCAACCGTCCAAGGACTTGATGCATGCCAAGCGTGCTTTCACGTTGATCGAGTTGTTGGTCGTCATCGCTATTATTGCGATCCTGGCGGCAGTGCTGCTGCCGGCCCTGAGCAAAGCAAGAACCAAGAGTCAAGGGGTGATATGCACGGGAAACCTCAAGCAGTTGCAGATTTGCTGGCAACTCTACACCGATGACAACGCGGATAACCTGCCCGGGAATACCGCGTTGAATCCAGGTGATCTCAGCGACCGAGGGGCCTGGACAGCGGATCCGATCTCCTGGCTGCAAGGTAATGCCTGGATGGACACGACACCCACCAACCTGCAACGAGGCGTGTTGTATCGTTACAACCAATCTCTTGGCATCTACCGTTGTCCGGCGGACCGGTCCACGGTGCGGGACCAAGGCATCATCCTGCGCAATCGCAGTGTGTCCATGAGCATGTACATGAACTTCCGGACGGGCCGGGACGACCCTGGCTATGAGCTTTGCTGGCACCGGTTGGCACAGATTCAGCGGCCGGGGCCGAACCGCGCGGCCGTATTCATTGACGAAAATGAAAAGAGCATCCAACAGAGCGCCTTCGGCATCAACGCGCCGGACAGTCTCACCCTCTTCAGTTCTTCTCTTTGGACGTGGATTAGCTTTCCGGCCACCCGCCACAATAACGCTGGATTGCTTAGTTTCGCCGATGGGCACATCGAGACCTGGCGCTGGCACGAGCCCAACACGATGCAGATTGCGCAGCTCAACGACTGGATCGTGGTGAAGCCAGCTATCGCCAATACCGACCGCGATCTAGGCCGCTTTTTTCAGGCCGTCCCGGAGAAGGTCCCGGTCGAATAACCGTCGCCATCAACCAGGCAAGACCCGTGAGCCTAATCGTCTTAAATGCTGGCGGCGGTTGCTATGCGGATGGCGGCTCTTGCATTGCGCAACGGAAGGGGTGTAAGAATTGCGCGTGAAATTGCTCAGCGGAATCTTCGGATTGATTGCAGTCGGCACACTGGTTGCCGCCGAGCCGGCAGCCACGAAACCGGAAATGAGAGTGTACTCCGACCCGGACCATGTTGACGCCGACTTCAGGTTTCAGGGCGAATATGCCAGTGAGAGCGCCAAGCTCGGCGCCCAGGTCCGCGCATTGGGCAACGGCACGTTTCGCACCATGTTCTTTGCCGGAGGGCTGCCCGGTGACGGCTGGGACGGCAAAACCATCATCCAGAAATCCCCCAGCACCGATACCTCAACGCCCGCTGACGCCAAACTCGAAGGCGACAAGGTCGTCATCGGGCAGGTTTACAAAGCCATCTGCGACGGCCAGATCATCATCGGCGAGACCGACACGGGCAAGAAGTTCGAGTTGAAACGCATCACCCGGCGCAGCCCGACGCTCGGCGCTCCTGCACCCGCGGGCGCTATCGTGCTCTTCGACGGCACGAATCTCGACGAATGGCAAGCTGGCGCCAGCATGACGCCGAAGGGATGGATTACCTCGGCGGGTGGCGCGACGACGCGGCGCAGGTTCCAGGACTTTACGCTCCATGTCGAGTTCATGATTTCCTACATGCCAGAGACGCAGTCTATCTACGAGCGTCCGAACAGCGGCGTGTATCTGCAGGAGCGTTACGAGATTCAGATTCTGGATTCCTTCGGCGTCGTGATGGGCCAACACGATTGCGGTGTGCTCTACGCCCAGGTCACACCGGCGATCAACATGTGTTACCCGCCCCTCACCTGGCAAACCTACGACATTGATTTCACTGCTGCCCGATATGACGCCACCGGCAAGAAGACGAAACTCGGCCGCTGCACGGTTCGATTCAACGGCGTAACCATCCTCGACGACGTCGAAATCCTGCACTCGACCCCCGGCGGCATCAAGGAAAGCCCGGAGCCTGCCAGTATCTACCTCCAGGCGCATGGCCACCCGGTCTTTTTCAAGAACGTCTGGGTGCTGGAGAAGAAGTAACGCGCCTGAAGCCTCGTTCGTGGGTTCGCCGACGGCCTATTTACTCAGGTCTAAATAATACAATTCCTTTGCCTCGACCTTCATGCCGGGATTGTGCCCCTGGATCGCAAAGTGGCCAGTCTTGTATTCGGCATCGTCATACGTCATCACCGCCTTGTCATTGATCCAGAATTGAATGTGCGAGCCCACCGCCCGGATGTGATAACGAAACCACTCGCCGTCTTTCGTGAGCAACTCCGTTGCCTTGCCGGTCGGCTTGCCCGGCTTCCATAGCCATCCCGTATAGCCGTCCCCGTGGTTGCAAATCTGAGCTTCGTAGCCTTGCGGGAAGCCGTTCACGTCGTCCCCTGGCGGGTTGGCGCGAAAATAGAAGCCGCTGTTGGGCGTCGCTCCTTGGCTCGTGACGCGGAACATGCCCTTTGCCTCGAAATCGGAACAAGTGGCGTCCGTGTAGATGTGTCCCATACCGCCAATGCCCACAAGGACGCCATCCTGGACTGACCACGTCGCTTTGCCGCGAACCGTCCAACCCTTGAGGTCTTTGCCGTCGAACAACGAAATCCATTTCGAGTTTGCTTCGCCGCTCGACGCACTGAGGGCTACGCCCGCGCATACTAGCATTACTAAGGCTGTTCTTGTCATAATCGCAAAAGAGATGTTGTCGGATGTTGCTCGTTATCAGCCGCGAAGACAAGCCCCCGACGAGTAACAGCCCAGTGTAATTCTTAGGGATATTTGTTGACCTCGTTGGCTGCTTGGTCCTGAATGGGCCACGTTGGGCTGGCGAGCGGCCTGGAAACTGATGCGAATCGTTCTGCGCGACTTCAAAGACCCGTCAATGTCTTCAGCATATTGAGGGTCCTAGGGACGGCCCGCAGGGCATCGGCAACAGGCTCGGTTGATGACCAGCGCAACTGACCGACTTCATTGAATATGTCCATACATACGCGAGCGCCAATTCCCAGGACGGAAGGGGCGCGGGCTCTGCTGTTAAAACTAGGTCACTGCCTCTGCTCTGGCCGTCTTCCACCCTCATCCCGCTTGCCTGGACGGAGCCCATTCCGCGTGGCAGAGGCACAACCCTCTCCCACTGCGAAAGGCAGCGGCCTGCGGGGTTCTTTTGCCTTCAGTGTCTTCTTGGCCATTCTCCTGCTCCCGAATTGCTGCGCTCCCATTTTTGCCGCTGAACCCTCGGATCAAGAGGTGCTGAAGACCCTTACCACCGATCAGCCGCGAGACAAGGCGGTCAGGAAAGGGCTGGAGTTTCTCCAACAGAGCCAAAAACCATCCGGCGCGGTTGGCGAGCGGTATCCGACCGCGCTTTCCGCAATGGCCGTGATGGCTTACTTCGCCGCGGGCCACCCGCCGGCCGACAAGCAATACGGCCCCTGGATTCGCAAGACCATCAACTACGTGCTCTCAAAGCAGAACGCAGACGGATATTTTGGGGAAGCGGACGGAAGCCGGATGTACGGTCACGGACTTTGCACGTTGATGTTGGCCGAAGGGCTGGGCATGCCTCGGGATGACGAGATGGATGAGAACATTCGCAAGGCGCTGAAAAAGGCGGTGCAGGTGACCATCAATGCCGCGCTCATCAAGAAGTCGCCCGAATATGCCGGCGGCTGGCGATATACTCCGGATGCCAAGGACTCCGATCTTAGCCTCTCGGGCTGGCAACTGATGGGTTTGCACGCCACCCAGCAGGTCGGCATTTCCGTCCCGGAAAGCGTCATCCACGGCGCAGTCGAGTACACGAAAAAGATGGTGAGTGAAGACGGCAAGGTGGGTTACCAAAATCCCAATGACGAGCACCCGGCGTTGCGCGGACTCGCGCTGCTCGCACTGGTCATCGGCCACCAGGAGAAGCTGCCCGTGGCAAGAAAGATCCTCGATCGGATCTGGGCGGACCCCATTGCCTGGCAGGGAAACCATTTCTACTACCGTGTCTATTATGACGCGGTGGGCATGAGCCGCGCGTTCCCGGACGAATGGGAGAAGTACCTCCCGAAATACGAGGCGGTCCTGTTGCCTCATCAAAATGCTGACGGTTCGTTCGACACTTCGGTTGATGGTGAGGCGAAGGACGCCGGCCCCATCTACACCACGAGCATGGCGGTGATGGCCCTGGCCGTCGAACGTCACGTCCTGCCGGCTTACCAGCGGTAGTGCGGCCCTGGCGAGGTGAGCGGTTGGATTAGCCTTCCCTTTCGTTTGAGATATAAACCGGCGCGATTAACCCGATGAACAATTTGCGGGCTTTACGCGTCAGTAGCTTCTTGTAACCACGTTTCTATGATCGATACAGTTCCAGCGGCTGAGGCGCCGGCCATCGAAGTCCAATGGGTTGCCCGGCTTCGGAAGGCGCGCGGGCAAATGCTCGGGGAGATGCACAAAATCATCGTCGGGCAGGAGGAGGTGCTCGAGCAGTTGATCTACGCGGTATTGTGCCGGGGCCATTGCCTGCTGGAAGGAGTGCCCGGCCTCGCCAAAACGGTCATGGTGCAGACCCTCGGGGCGACGCTGAACCTGAGCTTCCGGCGCATCCAGTTCACGCCGGATTTGATGCCCTCGGACATCACCGGCACGGACATCATCCAGGAGGATGCGCAAACCGGGCGGCGCCAGTTGGAGTTCATCCCGGGGCCGGTGTTTGCGAATCTGCTGCTTGCCGATGAGATCAATCGCACGCCGCCCAAGACCCAGGCGGCGCTGCTGGAGGCGATGCAGGAGCGCCGCACGACCTGCCGGGGACGGACCTACGAATTGCCCAACCCCTTCTTCGTGCTCGCGACCCAGAATCCCATTGAACAGGAAGGCACCTACACTTTGCCCGAAGCCCAGTTGGACCGGTTCATGTTCATGGTCAAGATCGGCTACCCGACGCGCCCCGACGAGATCGAGATATTGAAGCGCACGACGGGGGACCACGCCCCTAAAATCGAGCCCCTGTTCTCGGCGGAAGAGATTCTGCAGCTTCAGACCGTGGTCCGCCGAGTGCCAATTCCCGATCATGTGTACGATTACGTGGTGACGTTGGTGCAATCAACCCGTCCCGGCATTGGGGAAGTGCCCGACGTGACACGTTGGCTTCAGTGGGGCGCGGGACCGCGGGCGGGTCAGCAACTGATTCTAGGCGGCAAGGCGAGGGCGCTGTTGCAAGGCCGTTATCATGTGACCACCGAGGATATCGCCGCGCTAGCCAAACCCGTGCTGCGCCACCGGGTGATCTGCAACTTCGCCGCCCAGGCCAGTGGCCTGAACACCGACATCCTCGTTGACCGCCTGATCGAGCACTTGAACCGGACGGTGGCTCAGGCCTGACCTCCTGGCTTATGAGCCTGCTGCAGACGGTTCAACAAGAGGTCATCGAGCGGCTCGGCAATTTGAGCATCACTGCCCGGCAGGCCGTGGAGAGCGTGCTCGCCGGCCAACATCGCTCGGTGCGCCGAGGCCTCTCGGTGGAGTTCGTCGGCCACCGCGAATACCAGCCCGGCGACGACTTGCGGCACCTGGACTGGCTGGTCTGGGCGCGCAGCGATCGCTACGATATCCGCCAATACGAGGAAGAGACGAAGCTTCGCGCCACGATCCTCTTGGATGTTTCGGGCTCGATGGGATATGCCTTCGGACCCCAGACCAAGCTCGATTATGCGCGTTCGCTCGCCGCCGCGCTCGGTTTCTTGATGATCCGCCAGAGCGATGCGGTGGGCTTGGTGACTTGCGACACCGCCATCCGTGAGTTTCTTCCGCCTGGATCAACAATGGCTCATTTTCTCAATGTCCTGGCGGCGCTGGAGAAGGTCCGGCCCGGCGGCGAAACCAGCCTCGCCGCGGTGTTGGATGAAATTGCGGAGAGGCTGACCCGCCGTGGTTTGGTCATCCTCATTACCGATGCCTTCGATGACCCGGCCGCTTTCCTTAAATCCATCCAGTTTCTGCGCTACCGGAAGCAGGAGGTGCGTCTGTTCCAGGTCCTGGACCCCCAGGAGCAGTTGTTCCCCTTCCGAGGCATGATCGAGTTCATCGGGCTGGAGCACGAACCGAGGTTGAGGCTGGATGGCGACCGGGTGCGCGCCCACTACCAGGCGGTGTTCCAACAGCACCAGGACCGTTTAGCGACGGGTTGCCACGCCGCGTGTGTGCAGCTTGAAACGTGCAGGACGAACGAGGAGTTATCCACCGTGCTGATTCGCGCCTTGGCCATGCGATGATCGAGTTCCTCAACCCAATTCTGTTCGGCGGGTTGTTGGCGCTTTCGGCTCCGGTGATCATCCATTTGCTGCACCGCCGCAAGATCAAACAGGTGGATTGGGGGGCCATGCGGTTCCTGCTGGAGATGCTGGCCAAACGGCGGCGGCGCCTGGTCTTGGATGAAATCCTGCTTTTACTGGTTCGCGTGCTGACGATCGCTTGCGTCGCGATCGCGATGCTTCGTCCTGCTCTGAACCGGCACAACGGGCGGGGCAACGGCGCCGCCATCTCACGCCAGGGCCGCACCGCCGCGGTGCTCCTGGTGGATGACAGTGTTTCTTCGAGGGCCGGGCGCGCCCAGCCCGCCTTTGATATTATGAAAAAACTCGGCCTCGCCTACCTCGACTCGTTGGCGCCCGGCGACGAGGTCAGTCTCTTGCTCATGTCCCAGCTTGGCACCCCGCCCAGTGATCCTCTGTTCGATGTCGAAGGCATCAAGTCGTTCGTCTCGGCTCTGAAGCCGTCTTATGCCTCGACCGATATTCCCGCGCTCATGGATGCCGGGCTGAACCAACTGAAACGGCATATCAATCCGGGCGCGGAGTTGGTCTTGTTGACGGACGGCCGAAAGGACGGCTGGCGTGAAGAGGACAAGGTCCGCTGGGATGATCTTCGGGAAAGGCTGCGCGGGCCGAAAAACGCGCCCGTGGGCAGCCGGCAACGGCCACAGGTCATCGTGTTGTCTCCAGCCTCCGTGGGTCGGGAGGAGAACCTCGGGATTACCGCGATCGGAATGGACCGCTCCTTGGTATCGGCCGGCAGTCCGGCTGGAATTCGCGTGACCGTATCCAATTTCGGAATTCAGGGCAGCCGCGAAGTGACGGTACAAATCGCCGTGAACGGCGAGGCAGCCGGCTCGAAGCATATCGAGGTTCCTGCGGCCGGGCAGGAAGTGGCCGGCTTCGCCTACACGTTCCCCGAGCCCGGAAGTTATGCCGTCGAGGCGTCGCTGGCGGACCATCAAGACCTCTTGGCGGCGGATGACCGGCGCGCCGTCTCCATCCAGGTGGAATCAAGCCTGCCGGTGCTGCTGGTGGATGGTTTGGCCTCGCAAGGATTGGAGAACAAGCTCGGCTTCCTGCAATACGCGCTGGCACCTGAAACCGATCATTCTGGCGCATTCAAGGTTACTCGCATTCCGCTGGTCCAATTCACGGCTTCGATGTTGCAGGATTACCGCGTCGTCGTGCTCGGTGACGCGCGCGTGTTGGAACCCGCGATGGTTGACGCGCTCGAGCGGTTCGTCGTCGCAGGCGGAGGCATCCTCGTAGGCTTGGGGCCTGACAGCGACCGCGAATTGATAAACCGCTATTGGGCCCGCAACGGCGAAGGCTTCCTGCCCTGCCCCTTGGCGGGCGCAGTCACTCCCCCAACCGCCCCGGTTCCGGCCGCCATCAACCTCGGCAGTCCGGTGTTTAGCGGCTTTGGACCAAAAAACGACGAGGCCTGGAAAGCCGCCAAGGTCAGGTCTTATTTCAAGCTCGATGCCAGGCAAGTCAAGGCGTCCGACCTGGACCCGTTGCTGACCTTGGACAATGAAGACTTGCTCGTGGCGGAGCGGCGCCGCGGCCTGGGTTTGGTGACTCTTGTCGCTACCAGCTTGAACGCAGACTGGACCGACCTTCCCTTGCAGGCAGCGTATGTTCCGCTAGTGCGTGGCATTGTGGGCCACTTGGGTAGCTTCATTATTCCTCCCCGAAACTTGGAGCCCGGGGGCCAAATTGTTTACGCGCGAGTCAAGGATCCGGCCAAAGCCATGCGCGCGGAGGATGCCTCCGGAAAACCCTTGAAGCTCACCCTCGGAGCATGGGAAGGGCGCGACGCCGTCATCAGCGAACCGTTGATGGAACCCGGCGTCTTCGTGTTGCATGACCCAACCGAACCCAAGCCCATCTACTACGCGGTCGCGGTTTCCGCAGCCGAGAGCGCGCTGGCCCCTGTGAACGACCGGGAAATGGCGGGCAACTTTGAAGGCGGCCTCAGCATCTTCCATACGCCCGAACAGGTTGCCGCGAGCCTCGATCCCGCTCGCCGCCTTTCGGTCGAGCTTTGGAAATGGTTCTTGGCGGCGGCGCTGGGGCTGATGTTTGTTGAAGCCTGGCTGACGCGCCGCGAAGCAACCTCAGGCTCCGGAAATAGGGCTGTGTGAGCAACCCCGCTGCAACCATCGGTCCGAGTTGGCAACTCAAGCTCACAGGTTGGCCATGGTGGGCTGTCCTGCTGTTGGCCATTGCCGGAGTCTGGGCCCTGGTTCGCCTGCATCGGAATGAATTGGCCGTCTTGGCCCCCAAGGCCCGCCAGTGGCTGCTCTGGCTGCGTGGCACTGCGCTCGCCCTCTTGGTCTCGTTCCTGATGGAACCCTCCTTGACCCGCAGGACCACGGAACGTGTCCTGCCCCTGACGGCTGTTGTCATTGATCAATCCGGGTCCATGGCAGTGAAAGATGAGTCCATGGCGCCTGGAGCCAAACTGGCGGAGGCCATTGGGCTGAAGCTGTTGCCGGCAGACGTCCGGCCTCTTAAAACAAATGCGGTCGAACAGGCGGCTTCGGATCAGGCGATCCTCACGGGGGCGAAAGAAGGCACTCCACTTGCCAGGTCGCTGGCCAGCCTGTCTGCGCTTTCGCGATACGAGCGCGCGGTGATGCTGGCACAACAGACCGTCGTCCCCACCCTGCAAAAACGGTCTCGCGTCAAGACCTTTGCCATGGACACAGGTCTGGCGCCGCTGGACCTGAGCAAGCCGGCCAAATTGTTGCCCAACCGGGCAACTGATTTTGAGGCGAGCCTGGCCGCGCTGGCGCGCAATTGGGCCCAGGAATACGTGGGGGGCATCGTCCTTCTCACCGACGGCCGCCAAACCTCGGGCGCCGACCCGACGCCGGTAATCCGTTCCCTCCGCGCTCGCGGCGTGTTGCTTTCCGGCATTATGCTCGGGGACCCCGCTGCGCCGCCTGACGCGGTCGTGGCCGAAATCTCCGGCAGCAGCGAGGTGTTCCTCGGCGAGCCGGTCCAATTGAGCGTGCGCTATCGAGTCACCGGCGCCGACGAAATGGATTGGAACCTGGTGCTCACCCGGGAAGGAAAAGAACTCGAGCGCCGCACGGTGCGTGGCAATGGCCATTGGCAATACGAGGCGTTCGCTCTTGCCGCCACCAACGCCGGGATCAACCTGTACCAGGCGCGACTGGAACTCTCGTCGGAGCAAAGTGCGGATTGGCTGCTGAAGCCCACAGGCACGGTCACCCTGGAATCGTGGAACAATATCGGCGGTAACAGCGTGGCTGACCTCGTCGAAAACCCCGCCTTCCAAAAAGCGCCTTCCAGCACCACGACTCTTGATCAGCTTGAATACGGCAACCGCGGCCAGCAATACGGCACCCGCCTCCGCGGTTTCCTCGTACCATCCCAAAGCGGCAATTACATCTTCTGGATCAGCTCCGACGATAGCTCCGAGCTTTGGCTGAGCCCATCGGAGAATCCGAAGGAAAAAGCCAAGGTGGCCTTCGTAGCCGGATTCGTTCAACGCGGCACATGGGATGGACAGCCGTCGCAAAAAAGTCAGCCGATTACGCTCAAGGCGAGACGGCCCTATTACTTTGAGGCTCTGCACAAGCAGGGCAGCGGCGAGGATTTCCTGACTGTGGGCTGGCAGTTGCCCGACGGCACGATGGAACGGCCGATTCCCTCATCCCGGCTCGCCGATTATGATGAAAAAACGGTCGCCGCCCTGAATCAGCGCAAAGTGGAGGTGCTCCACGCGAGAACCAACCAGTGGAAGGAAGCCAGCCTGGTGAACAACTCCGCCGAATGCTCGGTGGTCGTCAACCAGGACCCGATCAAAGTATTGTTGGTGGACTCGACTCCGCGTTGGGAAAGCCGCTATCTCGCGGCCATGTTCGAGCGCGACCGCCGCGTCATCCTTACGCGGCGGTATCATTCAGTGATCATCCAGGATCAAAACCTGCCGCTGCTGCCCAGGAACCAGGCGGAGTGGGATGGCTACGACATGATCTGCCTTGGTGATCTGGACGGGAACGAAATGCCGCCTGAGCAACAGAATTATCTCGTGAACTTCGTTGCGAGGCGCGGCGGATTCCTGGTGTGCATCGCCGGGCCGCGGGGTTTGCCTCGGGCCTTCAGCCTCGGTGCCCTGGCCAATCTCCTGCCGGTCCGCGTGTCGTTGGAACCCGGGAAGGCTCCCGAACCGGTGACCGTCGCGTTGACCCCGCAGGGCGTGGATCATCCAATCATGCAGATTCTCAACGACCCCGGCTATAACCAGAAGTTGTGGCCGCTCCTGCCGCCGTTGCAGTGGACCGCTGATTTCGTAGTGGCCAAGCCCGGCGCAACCGTGCTCCTGAACGCGCAAAACCCCGCCAAAACTCCGATTGTTGCCATCCAAAGGTATGGCGCCGGCCGGGTGTTTTGGATGGGGACGGAAGAATCCTGGCGTTGGCGCGACCGGCTCGGAGAACGCGTGCATCAGACCTTCTGGCTGCAAGTGATGCGGTGGGGCCTGACCGGACGGTTGCGCGGCAAAGACCCGCGGCTCCAAGTCGGCTTGGATCGCTATTTGATGTCCCCAACCGACTCCGCTGAGCTCAAAGCTAGAGTTGCCACCGGTCGCGGCGATCCTGTGGCCGATCCGCCGGTAGTCAAACTGCGAAGGATCGGCGATAATGGGGAGGTGATTGCCGGCTCAGAAAAGACCTTGGAGATGCTGCCGATGCCCGAAGCGCCGGGTATCTGGCGCCTCTCCCTGCAGGGATTGGAAGAAGGCTTGTGGCGCGTCACCACCAACCCTCGCTCGAGCGAGCTCCAGGGATTGGCCGAGAGCCGCGATCTCATCGTCCGCAGCGAAAGCGGTGTTGAAGGTCTCGATTTGAGTGGCGACCTGCCCGGCTTGACCCGGATGGCCAATGTGGGCGGCCATCAAGCGGGAACCGCGGATCAGGCCGAAGCCTTGATGAAGGACCTCGCCTCAAAGCTCAAGCCCCGCAACCAGGAACACCGTGAAACCATTCGACTGTGGAACAACTATGCTTCGATGGTGCTGGTGATGGCCTTATTGTGCACGGAATGGATATTGCGCAAACGCCACGGATTGCCGTAATGCAAGAACCGAGTCTCAAACTCCCCGAGGTGATCGCTACCAGGCTGCGTCAATTCGAACGCCTCGGAACGTCGGTTTCGCTCTTCCGCGGGCTGGCGGAATGCGTACTGGCCTTCTGCCTGGGGCTCCTCCTGCTCTCGCTGCTGGAGTGGGTGCTGAAACCGCAACTCGCGTCTCGCACCTGGCTATCGGGGACCAGCTATCTTCTTCTCGGTGCCGGGCTGCTGTGGCGAGTAGGGTTTCCGCTGTTCCGGAACCGTCGCCAACGGCAGCTTGCCTGGGATTTCGAAACGGCTGCGAAAGGCCATTTTCAAGAGCGGATCATCGCGGCGGTTGAAATGTCGGAATCGCCGCCCGGCGACCCGCCCGGGGTTAGCACGTGGATGATGGCAAGAACGGTCGAATTGGCGGCGGAGGAGATCGGCGTCGTGAACCCCCGCCTCCTGGTCGAGCGCGCGCCGGCTGCCAAAGCCTGGAGGAGGGCCGCCGCGAGTGCGTTAGTGCTGGCGGCGGCGTGTATGGTTCCGGGCTTTGCTCCACGCGCCTGGCTGGTGCTGTCTCCGCGTGCGTCCACCACACCCTTGTCAAACATCGCGCTCTTCGTCCAGCCTGGCAACTGCCGTGTCCGGCTCGGCACCCCGCTCGAAATAAAGGCCACGGGCGTTAACCTGCCCGAACAGGTCAGCGCTCGCTTTCGCTGGGATGATGGTTACCAGGAGTCTGTCCAACTGGCGCGGAGCAACACCAATGAGTTCATTCTCAAGCTCGCGGCGCTGTCGCAAGGGTTCCGCTACTCCGTGCAGGCGGGAGAGGCGGAGAGCCGGACCTTCACCGTAAAGTTGGATTTGCCCCCGCGCATCGCCAGGATGCAAGTGCGAATCGAGCCGCCGGCTTATACCCATTGGACCAACCGAATCGTGGAAGGAGGCAGCGCGGAATTCCTGGCCGGCAGCCGCATCCGGCTGCTCGTCGAACCGGCAGATGAGAAGGTCGCCGTTGCGGAATGGGTCCCGGAAACGTTCGAAATCCGCCGGCTCACCGAAGATCACAACCGCCTGGTTCTCGATCTGCAGCCGACCAACGAAATTGCCTACCACATCCGCTTGCAAGGGGCGAACCAGCTTCGATTCGAGTCCGCTCAGAAATGGTCTCTGCGGCCGGTGCCGGACCAACCTCCGACCGCGCGCCTGGTGGCGGTTGGCACCGAAGCAGGCCTAGTGCAGCGCGATGAGGTCCTGCCGTTGCAGGCTCTGGCGAGCGACGACGTCGGAGTCAAGCGCGCCGAACTGGTCGTGCTCAGCAAAGACTCCCAGGCGGATCTAAGACCGATCTACGCCGGCGGCGCGGAGCTCAATCGCGAGGTCAAAGCATCGGTGAATTATGATCTGGCGGAACTGGGCGCTTTCGCGGGCGACGAAGTGCAGTTCCAGTTGGTGGTCACCGATTCACTGGACCAAACCACGCGCAGCGAACCGCTCGTGTTCACACTCGGTTCCCGCGACAACTACCTCGAAGCGCAACTCGCCGCGCGATTGAAGCAACTGCTCTCCGCGATGGCGCTGCAGCTCGATTTTTTGCAACAAACTCGCGCCTCCTGGTTGTCCATCGCGAGAAACTACCGCGAAGACGACCCCGCCGCCCAGTTGCCGGCGGTGACGGTGCTCAAGAGCCGGCTGACGGAGTTCGGCCGCGAGGCGCAGAGTATTGGCCAGCGCCTGGTAAGCGAGTCAGAAACGAACAACCTGCCGGACGCCCGTCTGATGTATCGGCTGGGATCAACCATCTCCGCGTGGGGTGGACAGCAGGAGGAAATGCTGCTCGGCAATTGCGCGCGGCTCGAGCAAGCCAGGGGCACCAATGTCTTCGAGATGTTCAATCTGGGCCGGGAGCTTTTCAGCCGTGCGCTCATCAGGCTCGATCAGTACAAGCACGTGGTTGCCGTGCTGCAGGGCGCTTTGGAAGCCGATGTCCTCGCCACCCGCTGCGAAAGCGCCCAGGGCCGCTACAAGCGCGGACTGCCAGTTATGCGAGGCGAAAACGTGATTGCGCCGCTGGGCCAGGCCAGCTCGGGTCTGCTTGCGACCTTCTGCGAGGGCGTGGACCTCACCGGCAAGGTTCTGGAGCAGAGGAACGATGTTCCGCGCTTCGACAATTACGCTCCTGCCAATCGCCGCGAATACTGGAGCTGCCGCTACGAGGGCGACCTCCTTATCCCGGATGCCGGCGATTGGACTCTGGCATGTGTCTCGGATGACGGGGTCCGTCTATTCGTGGATGGGAAGTCCGTGCTCCCTCCCGAGTCCTGGAGCGCCCACCCGGCCACCCAATACCAAACCGATCTGAAGCTCGCCTCGGGGTGGCATCCGCTCGTCATTGAGTTCTTTCAGGCTGCTTCCTTATCCAAGCTACAATTCCTCGCGGCCAGGAAGGGCCAGGGATTGCAGCAGGTGCCGGCCCAATGGCTGCGGCCGCCTGCAGCCCGGAACCCTAAACCCGACCTGGCGGCGAACACCACTCTTGCTCCGCTGGTTAAGGAGGGCCTCAAAGACCGCGTCCGGAACAGTCTGGCGACAACGGTTTCCGTGCCGCCGACGCTGATTCCCATGACGAACGAGGTTCAAAACGAGAACCTTACCCGCATCGTCCGCGAGAAGGCTCCGGTGGGCGAAGCCCTCGCGACCAACCTCGCGGCCTTCGCCTCCTGGAAGAGCGAAGACTCGCAGAAAGCCGAGGCCCAGGCGGACGATTTGACCGCGGCTTCTAAAGCCGCCCAGCGCATCCTGCGCGAGGAACTGGACAAGTACCGCTGGCGTTATGAGGGTGCGGCGGCCCTGAAAGACATTCAAAACGCCATCGAGGAGCTGCGCGAACTAAACCAGGAGTTGCGCCAGCAACCGCATCAGGACAACCACACGGAGCAAGCGCAATCCAAAATTCAACTCGCCAAGTCGTGGGAAAAAGAACTGCAGAGAGCGACCGCTGCGGCCTCCCATCAATTCTTCGAGACCGCAAAGCAAAAAGACGCCACCCTTGCCGAACGTGTGGCGGCCTTGAGCGCCTCCACGGAAACGGAGAAAAAGCTGCAACCGGCCATCGAGAGGCTGGCCACAAGCCTCAATGAAGACCGAGGTAAGGATGATTATACCGGCCAGGTTGATCAACGTCTCAACGCCATAACCGACCGCTATCGCGAGTTGAACGACCTCCAGGAGAAAATCAATCGTGAGCAGGTCGCTGCCGAGGCGCGCAAAGCATTCCCTCCGGCTCGCGCTTTCGCCCGCTCACAAGCCCTCCAGAACGATCCCGGGCTGGCGGCGAAATTCGAGAACATGAAGGAGCGAGTTGACGACGTCTTGAGAGCACAGCGCATCATCGGAGACTACACGGAAGCTCAACAACTGGATGACCTCGCCAGCGACTCCCCGCAGACGTCCAAAGGCAAGGAGACCGCACAGCTCTTGCGAGACCTTGCTGGACGCACCGATCGTAACCCGCCCAGCCTCGCCCAGACGATCCCGCCGCCAATGCGCCAGGAAACCGCGGCACTCGCACAGCAGGAATCAACTCCCTCGCAGTCGGCCAATGCGCTCGCCGCGCCCCGTCTGGCCCTGGCGCTGGAAAGCTCGCGGCTCCTGCTGCAGTCCGACCGCAAAGCCGCCGTTGCCTATGGCCTCCTCGGTGAAGACCTGGGAGCGCTGGTGGATCAACCCGACAAGCTCGACGCCCCGGCGCTCAAACCGCTCGCCGATCGCGCCGCCGCGCTAGCCGGGGAGAAAGGAGACGAAGCCCGCCAGGCCGAAATACGGGCGGCCAATGAACGCCTCAAACAACTCGCCAGCGACCGCCCCGACAATCCCGAGGCCCTCGCCGGCCGCCTGGAGGAAATGTCCGCCCT
>Ga0335078_10008260_pt1 | contig 15482 bp, 12 predicted proteins | sample Lox_Sample_32_FD_206711 | JGI IMG/M metagenome (GOLD analysis project Ga0335078, IMG submission 206711) | Soil microbial communities from Loxahatchee National Wildlife Refuge, Florida, United States - Lox_Sample_3.2 | ecosystem: Environmental > Terrestrial > Soil > Wetlands | place: USA... | reverse complement strand
CGAAACGGATGAACGCGCGCTCCGAGCTGTTCACGCCGATGTCGCATTCGGGAAAGGTGGAAAACGCGAGCGCCTTCTCCATGATTTTCTGCGCTTGTTCTCTGGTTAGCATGGTTTCGTCTCACAAAGAGCGGCTCAAGCCCCGTGCGGGCTGAAGCCCGCCCTTCAGTCAGTCCGTTTGAATTACATTCACCTGGCGGAAGCGTGCGGGCGAACAGCCGTGGCTGACGGAGTTGATCTGCTCGGGCTCGCCCTTACCGTCGTTGGGCGCGCCCCACTGCTGCCAATAGCTGGGTCCGGCGATCAGGTCGAGCGACTGCCAGAAGTCCGTGGTGCGCGACTGGTAGGCCACCCGCGAGACCATGCCCTGCTTCTTGCCGTGCTTGATTTCCCAAAAGGCATCGCCGCCGAACTGGAAATTGTAGCGCTGCTGATCGATCGAGAAGCTGCCATCGCCATCGATCAGGATGCCATCGTCGACGCCCGAGATCAGGTCGTCGAGATTGGTCCCGGACTGGCCCGGTTCGAGCCAGACATTGGGCATGCGCTGGAACGGAACGCTGGCCCAGTTGTCGGCATAGCAGCAGGCGCGCGACTCGCGCTCGCCGATCAGATGGGCCTGGTCGCGGATGGTCTGATAGTGTTTGAAAATGCCCTTCTCGATAATGGGAAACTTGGTGGCCTTCACTCCATCGTCGTCGAAGCCCGTGGTGGCTAAGCCGCGGTCGTTGGTGCGGTCGCCCCATATGTTCATCAGGTCACTGCCCACGCGCAGCGTGCCCATCTTGTCCGTGGTCAGGAAGCTGGTGCCGGCGAAGTTGGCCTCGTATCCCAGCGCGCGATCCAGTTCCGTGGAATGCCCGATGCTTTCGTGAATGGTGAGCCAGAGATGGCTGGGCATCAACACGAGGTCCTTCTTGCCGGGTGTGACCGGCGGCGCGTTGAGATGCTCGATCACCTCCGTGCGGATGCGCTGCGCGTTTTCGACCAGGTTCATCAGCGGCACATATTCGTACCCGGCGGTGACCTGCTGGGGCTGATAACGCCGTGACTTCGAAAGTCCGCGCTTGAAATCCACCGCCGTGGCGTTCACCACGGCGTAGGTCTGCAAGTTGAGCTGCTGGATGGAAGATCCCGCCGCAGACGCGAAGTATTTGTCTTCGGAGCGGAACGACAGGTTGCAGTTGGCCGAGAAGACGCCTTTCTCCTTCTTCACCTCACCGGCGGCCGTGCGAATCAATTCCAGCTTCTCTTCGAGCGGCACCGCGAACGGGTCGCGTTCATGCGGCGTCTGCCAGCGCTCGCGATAGACAGGGACCGGTGCCAGTTCCACCGGCTTGGAGCGGATGGCGGCGTTGGCGCGCGCCACCGCCACCGCCTCGCCGGTCATGCGCGCGATTTCCTCTTTGGTCACCAGCGGAGAGGCGGCGAAGCCCCATGCGCCATCCACGATCACGCGCACGCCGAAACCGAACGATCCGCCATCGGACACTACCGGCACTTCCAGCGTCTTGCCCGTGCCGCGCTCGGGGTTTAGCCGCACGGTGAGAAACTGCTGGCGGTAGCGAATGATGCGGATATCGGCGTACGAAGCTTTGAGCTTCCTGGCTTCGCGCAAAGCTACCGCGCCCAGGTTTTCCAGATCGGGGTTGGGTTTGGTGGAACCTTGCGGCGCGGCGAATAGGCGCGTGGCCAGCGCCGCGGCCGTGCCGGACCCGAGGAACGCGCGTCTGGTAAGCATCAGGTATCACCTCCCGAAATACTGAGTATACACGCCGGATTCACTTGCCGATGCGCGGTCCAAACGCATACAATGATTTTCGGCGGTGTTTCCGCCGCTTAGAGGGGGACTGTGCCGGATCGCGCAATTCTATTCCTGTTCAGTGTGGTGGTGGAGATCGCGTCGCTGGCGGCGGCCGGCTGGCTGCTGGCCAGCGGTCAAGCCGGATCGGTGGATGGTCTCTTCCTGTTTCTGACTTGCCTGTTGATGGCGCTGGCGTTCGGGCTGTATCTCGCGTTTATGATCCGGCGCGCCATGCAACCGGCCCCGGCGCCCGCGGCGCAGCCAGCCAAATCTCCTGCGGCCGCCACGGCGAAGGCCAAGCCGGCGCCCGCTCCCGCGGCGCAAGTGTAATAAAATACGCGCGGAGCAGTGGGGCGGGCCGCAGGCCGGCACTGTCTACGGCCAACGCGCTACTACTTCTTCGGCGCGGCCTTTTTGGCGGCGGGCGCTACCGGCGGCGGCCCTTCGCGCTTGAACACGATGCTGACGATCTTGACGGGCGTCAGCGGTTTGTCCTCTGCATTCCTGGGCACGCTGATAATTTTGTGCACCACATCCTGCCCTTCAATCACCTGTCCGAAAATCGTGTGTTTCCCGTTCAGGTGCGGTGTGGGCACCTCGGTGATGAAGAACTGACACCCGCCGGTGTGCGGCTGCCCGATGTTCGCCATGGCCAGGCGTCCCGGCACATCAAACTTCAGGTTCGGCGCAAATTCGTCGGGAATAGTGAAACCCGGATCGCCCATTCCCGAGCCCAGCGGATCGCCGCCCTGGATCATGAAATTGGGGATCACGCGGTGGAAGATGGTTCCGGGGTAGAGCGGGCGCGTGACCATCTGCCCGGTCTTGGGGTCTTTCCACGCCTTGGCGCCCATCGCCAGAGCCCGGAAGTTTCTCACCGTGATGGGCGCTTCCTTCTCGAAGAACTTCACTCTAATGGCGCCCATGGATGTGTTGATCGTGGCGTACAAGCCCGGCTCGGGGGCGGGCGGCGTGGCGGGCGCCGCGGCGGGGGGCGTCTGGGCGAACGCCCCGGCCACCATAGCGAGCAAACCAATCGTTGTTTTCATAGGGATCATTTCCTTTCACCGGCGGGCACCGCAGCGCTCCGCCTCAGTGGACAATAGCCCCTTATTCTATCCTGTTTCGCGGCGTGATAAGCTATCCAAGGCAATGCAGAAACTCTGGCTTTTACCCTGCCTGGCCGCGACGCTGATGGCGGCCGATGTGTCCGGCAAATGGACCGGAACCGTCAATGTGGAGGACCCTAGCGGGGGCCCCAACATCGAGGTCCGGGTGCGCGCCGACCTGTTGCAGAAGGCTGACGCGATCACCGGCGCCATCGGGAGGCAGGAGGACCAGCAAGGCGAAACCATCCGCGGCGCCACGCTGGATGGCCAACGCCTGACCTTCGAAGTTTCGTCGACGGAAGCCAACGGCCTAGTCAAGTTCGTCCTCACGCTCGATGGCGACCGGCTGGATGGCGAAATGAGCGGGTCCATGGATGGCTCCGCTATCACCGGCAAAGTCCACCTGACCCGTGCGCCCTAGCGGGTGTATAGTGGGGCGGACGCCCTCGTCCGCACGCGACCCCCCGGGTCGCGCTCTTATCCATCGTCCGCAACTCTCACCACCGCCGGCTTTCTCGTTTCATCCACGGTCAAACAAAAGATGTCCGGCCGCGCGTAGTGCCCGGTCACATCCAGGTCGTACTTAGCGCGCGCCAGGTCGCCAAGGTCCAGGTCCGCTGTTAGAACGGCTTCGCCCGCGCGATGCGGTCCCGCCAACACCTGGCCGAACGGGCCTACGATCACACTGCCGCCCCCAATCAGCACGGTGTCCGGCTCAACCATTTGCGCCAGGTCATACGCGGGCGGGCAGTCCGCTCGGCGCAGATACTGGCACGCGGAGAGCACAAAGCATCGTCCTTCGAGGGCGATATGCCGCATCGTGGGAAGCCATGTTTCCCGATCGTCCACGGTGGGCGCGCAATATAGCTCGATGCCCTTGCCATACATCGCCATCCGCAGCAGCGGCATGTAGTTCTCCCAGCACACTACCGCGCCCACGCGACCGGCAGCCGTTGCAAATACGGGAAGGGTGGAACCATCGCCGAAGCCCCACACCAGTCTCTCTGCTGCCGTGGGCATCACCTTGCGATGTTTGCCGCGCAGGCTCCCATCCGGCGCGAAGAACAGGACCGTGCAGTAAAGCGTTCCGCCGTCGCGCTCAATCACACCTATCACGAGGTCCAGCGCATGGTCGCGCGCCAGGGCGCCGAGCGCATCGCAGCCAGGGCCCGGGATTTCCACGGCGCCTTCGTAGTAGACGCGAAACTGTTCGCGGCCCGCGGGCGTGCGGGAGCCCACGCGCGCACCGAAGTCCAGTCCCTTCGGATAGCCGCCGACAAACGCTTCCGGAAAGACAACCATCCGGGCGCCTCGGCGTGCGGCATCCAGCGTCAGATCCGCAGCTTTCCGCAGCGTTCGCTCGCGGTCGAACAAGATCGATCCGGCCTGCACTACAGCGACGGTTACACGATTCTCAGCCAAGCGGCCTCCTCCCGATCGGGCCGCCCACCGCGCCCGATCCTCTTGGTAAAATAGAACTTACCACCCCCCGAAGGAGATTGCTTGCCCGATCAGGAAAACCCGCCGCAAGGTCCGCCCGCGCCCCCGCCCGGCCCCCAGATGCCTCTGGGCGGCGGCGGCGACCGGAACCTCGTCCCCATCAATATCGAAGACGAGATGAAGCGGTCCTACCTCGACTACGCCATGAGCGTGATTGTGGGCCGCGCCCTGCCCGACGTCCGCGACGGCCTCAAGCCCGTGCATCGCCGCATTCTGTTCGGCATGCACGAGATGGGGCTCACGCCCAACCGCCCCACGCGCAAGTGCGCCAAGATCATCGGCGAGGTGATGGGCAAGTATCACCCGCACGGCGACGTGCCCATCTACGACGCCCTGGTGCGCATGGCGCAGCCGTTCAACATGCGCTACACGCTGGTGGAAGGGCAGGGGAATTTCGGCTCCGTCGACGGCGATTCACCCGCGGCCATGCGGTACACCGAAGCCCGTCTGGCGCGCATCACCACTTCCCTGCTGGAGGATATCGACAAGGAAACGGTCGATTTCCGCCCCAACTACGACGAAAGCGAGCAGGAGCCCGAGGTGTTGCCCACGCGCGTGCCGAACCTGCTAATCAATGGCTCGGCCGGCATCGCGGTGGGCATGGCCACCAATATTCCGCCGCACAACCTCACCGAAATCGTCAACGCGACCATTGCGCTCATCCAGAATCCGCACACGCCACTGGCCAAGATCCTCGAAATGGTTCCGGGGCCCGATTTTCCGACCGGCGGCTTCATCCTCGGCCGCCAGGGCATTATCGACGCCTTCACCAAGGGCCGCGGGCAACTGAAGCTGCGCGCCAAGGCCGCCATCGAGAGCCGCGCCAAGGACCGAGAGGACATCGTGGTCACCGAGATCCCCTACCAGGTGAACAAAGCGCGGCTCATCGAGAACGCCTCCGCCCTGGTGAACGAAAAAAAGATCGAAGGCATTTCCGATATCCGCGACGAGAGCGACCGCGACGGCACGCGCATCGTCTTCGAGCTGAAGCGCGGCGAGCAGGCCGAAGTGGTCCTGAACAATCTCTACAAGCACACGCAGTTGCAAATCGGCTTCGGCGTGATCATGCTCTCCATCGTCAACGGCCAGCCGCGCGAGCTGGGCCTGATCGATTGCATCAAGTGCTTCATCGAGCACCGTGTGGAAGTGGTCCGGCGGCGCACCGACTTTGAGCTGCGCAAGGCCCGCGAACGCGAGCATCTCCTGCTCGGATTCAAGAAAGCGCTGGATAACCTGGACGAGGTGATCCGCATGATCCGCGCGGCGCGCGCTCCCCGCGAGGCCCGCGATTCGCTGATCGCCGCCTTCCAGTTCACCGAGCGGCAGGCGCAGGCCATCATCGAGCTGCAGTTGCAGCGCCTGACTGGCATGGAGCAGCAGAAGATCGCCGACGAGCTGGCAGAAATCCAGCGGCGCATAGTCGCGTACTTGGAACTGCTGGGCTCCGAGAAGTTGGTGCGCGACGCCATTATCGAAGAGCTGAAGGAAGTCCGCAAGGCTTATGGCGACGAGCGCCGCACCCAGATCATCGAAGACACCGGCGAAATCCGCCTAGAAGACCTGGTGGCGGTCGAAGACGTGGCGGTCACTGTCACCCACGGCGGATATCTCAAGCGCACGTCGGTGGATACGTACCGCAGGCAATCGCGCGGCGGCAAGGGCCGCATCGGCATGGGCACGCGCACCGAGGATTTCCTCGAGCACCTGATCGTGGCCTCCACCCACAGCTACCTGCTGATCTTCACAGACAAAGGCCGCGTGTACTGGCTCAAGATCTACGAGATTCCGGACGCCGCCACCGTGGGCAAGGGCAAGCATGTTTCGAACCTGATCAATTTGCAGCCGGACGATACCGTGAAGGCGTTCATGGCGGTGCGCGAGTTCGTACCCGATCAGTTCATCGTGATGGCCACCAAGCATGGGGTGATCAAGAAGTGCGAGCTCACCGAGTTCGACAACCCCATGTCGCGCGGCATCATCGCGGTGACCTTGGATGAAGGCGACGAGTTAATCGCGGCGCGCCTGACCAACGGCACGAACTACATCTTCCTGGGCTCGCACGACGGACAGGCCATCCGGTTCGCCGAAGGCCAGGTGCGTCACATGGGCCGGCCGGCGCGCGGCGTGCGCGGCATGGACTTGGACGCGGGCGACTACCTGGTAGGCATGGAGATTGTCGAAGAGGAGGGCCTGATTCTATCCATCTCCGAGAATGGCTTCGGCAAGCGCACCAGGCTGACCGATTACCGCCTGCAATCGCGCGGCGGCAAGGGTGTCATCAATATGAAGACCTCCACGCGCAACGGCAAGGTGGTAGGCATCCTTTCGGTGAGGGAAGATACCGACCTGATGATCGTGACCAAGAACGGCAAGATCATCCGCCTGGAATCGGCCGAGATCCGGCAGGCGGGCCGCTCCACGCAGGGAGTCCGTCTGGTGCGGATGGAGGAAGACGACCAGGTGGCGGCCGCATCGGTGATTCCAGAAACGGAGAACGGCGACGGGAAGAACGGCGAGAACGGGCAGCCGGAGCTGCCGCTGCAATAAATTCAGCGCCGCGGACCTTGCCCGCCGCGCGAGGGCTGGCTCTCCATGCCGACGCGCAAAATGCGGTTGATGCGGGTCTGATAGCCCTTGCCGTTGCCCTTGAGCCAGGCCAACACGCGTCCGCGTCAAGGCGAATCGTCAGTTGCTTTTGACCGGAGGCCACGCCGCCGTCTTCGTAAAGAAGGACTTGCCGAGGGGCGGGATGTCCGAATAGTCGATATCGGCGTCCTTCATGCGATCAAGCCTCGTCAAGTCGCTTAGGGTAGGTTTCTTGCTCCCGTCGGTTTTCGTATCACCTGGCACTGTAGCTTCTTTTGTAGTTATCCGCAAACGCCACTTAGTTTATCGATCCAGACTCGATCCGGCTGCGGGCAGGATTGCCCGCCCTCCAGTCGGCCCGCTGCGCTAAGCTAATGTTGTGCGACTCCTGGTAGTAGAAGACGAAAAGCGGATCGCAGATTTCCTGTGCCGGGGCCTCCAGGGCGCGGGCTACGCCGTGGATGCCGCGCTCAATGGCGGCACCGCCCTGGAGTTCGTGCATGCCACCGACTACGACCTAGTCATCCTGGATATCATGCTGCCCGATATGGACGGTCTCCAGGTGCTCGAAAGAATGCGCAGCCGCAAAGCCGGCCCGCCGGTGCTCATCTTGAGCGCGCGCGGCGCGCTCGACGATCGCGTGCGCGGCCTGGAGCAGGGCGCCGACGACTACCTGGTCAAGCCTTTCGCATTCGTCGAGTTGCTGGCCCGCGTGCGCGCCCTCCTGCGCCGCGGCCAGCCCGCGCCCGAACGCCTGCAGGTGGCCGACCTCACGCTCGACTGCATCCGCCGCAAAGTCACCCGCGCCGCCGAGCCCATCGACCTGGCTCCCAAGGAATTCGGCATCCTGGAGTACATGATGCGCAACAAGGGCCGCCCGCTCAGCCGCACCATGATCGTTGAGCACGTTTGGGACATGGACTACGATGGCCTTACCAACATCGTCGACGTCTATATCCGCCACCTGCGCAGCAAGATCGACGACCGCTTCTCGCAGAAGCTGATCCACACCGTGCGCGGTATCGGGTACATGATCGAAGCGCCCGTCGAGAAGCCCCCGGAGCCTCCCACGGAACTGCCCGTGGAGCCGCAGGCGTAACGTGTCGCAGAAGCGTCATCTCACGCGCGGACTGCGCTTCCGCCTCACTGCCGGATACGCGTTGCTGTTCGCGCTGCTGCTACTGGGCACCGCCGCTCTCTTCCGCGAGCGCCTGGCCTACACCCTGAATTCGGAAGCTCACGATCTGCTGGAGCAGGAGTGGGCCGCGATGAAAGGGTATTTGCACGTCGAGAGAGTTTCCGCGCATGGACATGCCGCCGAGCACGAACCTTGCCCGCCCTACAAGGCCACTTGGGAGTACGATAAGGTCGATCCGGATGAAGACTTTGCCGTGGAGCGGCTGCGGCGCGTCTATGTGCTCAGAGATGCCAAAGGCTGCGTGATGGAAGTCTCCACCATCTATGAGTCCATTGGCATCGAGCAGCCCCAGGAAATCGAAGCGGCCATCAAGAGCGGCCAGCCCGTCTGGAAGCGGCGCCTCAGCCCGCATGGCATCCCTTACTTGATCCGCGGCGGCGTGGTCTTCGACGACAAGCACCACAGCCCGTTCTACGTGGCGGTCGGCCGTCCCATGGACGAAGGCGAGCAGATCCTGCAGCGCTACACCTGGATGTACGCCGCGCTGATCCCGTTCTCGCTGCTCTGCGGATCATTGCTGGGATGGTTCCTCGCCGGCCGCGGGCTGATGCCGGTGATGCAGGTGGCGCAAGCCGCCCAACGCATCACGGGCTCCAACCTGAGCTTGCGTATCCCCACACGCGCCGCTGGAGATGAGCTGGATTACCTCATCCTTACGTTTAACCGCATGATCGAGCGGCTGGAAAGCTCCTTCCAGCAGATCCGGCAGTTCTCGACGGATGTCTCGCACGAATTGCGCACCCCCATCACCGCCATCCGCGGCCAACTCGAGGTGGCGCTGTTTACGGCCAAAACCGTGGATCAGTATCGCGATGCGACGCTGAATTCCCTGCAGGATATCGAGCGGCTTTCGCAAATCGTGCGGGCCTTGCTGCTGCTTTCGCAAGCCGAGTCCGGGCAGCTCGCCCTGCAGAAGGCCCGGCTGGATCTGGCCGCCGTGGTGCGCGACATCGTCGACCAATTCCAGATACCGGCCGAAGGCGCCCGCGTGGAGCTGTCCGCCGATCTGCCGCCGGAATGCGCCGCCGAAGTGGACCGCGTGCAGATCGAGCGGATGCTCTCCAACCTGCTCTCCAACGCCCTGAAGTTTACGCCCCCGGGCGGCCGCGTACACGTGGCTCTGCGCAGCTTGCCCGAATCGATTTCGATCGAGGTGGAGGACACCGGCTGCGGCATCTCCGAGGAGCACATTCCGCACATTTTCGAGCGCTTCTACCGCGTGCCGGCGCAGGAAACCGTCGCGAATCCGGAGCCGGGGCTGGGTCTTGGGCTAAGCTTCGTGGCCTGGATCGCGAAGGCCCACGGCGGCACGATTCGCGTTCACAGTGCGCCGGGAAAAGGCACGCGCTTCACCGTATCGCTGCCCGCCGCGGCAGCCGAAGGGGTGCCTGGGGAACCTGTGCCGGCCGGAGCCGCAGGTGGGGCTGGGGGATGAATGAACTTTAATCCGAAGTTTACCCAGCCTTCATTCCGCTTTCTTAATCTAAGGAATGTGCGGCTCCTCTCGTACGGTGTGATCGGTGTGCTTCTGGCATTGGGTGGCTCCCATCGGGTGCGCGGCCAGGACCCGACGCCCAGCGTTCAACAGTCCGTGGATCAGTATTTTGCCGGAGTCGTGACAGCCCTGACCGACGCTAGCATTACGCTCACGCGCACAGTCCTGGGCAAAGCCACGGTGCGCAGCTTCGCCATTAACGCCGAGACCGTGGTGCAGCCTCCGGGCGGCAAGCCCAAGCTGAAGCAGAAGGTGACGGTGAAGTGGGTGAGCGGCGAGAACGGCGACCTGGCGCTGAAGATCATTCTGCGCGGGTCGGCGCCGGCGCCCAAGAAACAGTGACGCGCGACTGGCTTGGGTTGCCTCCCCTCCGCAGGTTCTCTGGCGTTATTTACTGGCAGCTCATTGAAACGGATGCGTCGCCGCCTACTCCGATGGAACCACCGGCGCTTCCTTCTAAACTTCCTTTCCCATTCTTCCCGCCAAGCCTGAACCATGGTCTCAAAGGTGGTACCCGTATCCATCCCCCTACCACACGCCAGACCGGCCTCCCAACCCGCCGGATTGCCGAACCCGCCACCCGGTCCATGTCGCCGGGGGCCAAATTGACCCGCTAACAAGGCTTCAGTGGACAGCCGCCCCTACTTAACCCGCTGCTGCAATTCCGCCACCGCGGCCGTCATCTGCGGAGTCGGGGAGGCATCGGCCCCTTCGATCGCCTCCAGCACGTGACTTAGCTCGCCGTTGACCCGCGCTTTGTCCGGCGAATTAGTGCGGCTCATCAGCTCCACTACCTTCATCGCCAGATCGAACTGCTGCTTCAGCCCGGCCGGCGGCGTCTTCACCCGCGGGTCCATCTTCACCGTGAGCGGCTGGGTGAAGGACTTGCCGTCCACGGTCAGCTTCACGGTATACTCGCCGGGCAGGGCAATCGGACCGCGCGGCTCGCGCGGCGTATCATGATAGGTCGCGGTCATGGGATAGTCGTGGCGCAGCGCATCCGGCTGCGTATATCTGAGGTCCCAGACGAATCGATGCATGCCCGGCGCAGCGGACGGAATCTGCGGCGGGCGGATCCAGTAAGACGGATAAGTCAAATCGTTTTCGGCGGGCGGTGGTTGGTCAGCACTCGAATAACGCCGCACTAACTTGCCGGTGGCATCCAACACTTCAATCACAACCGAGTCTGACAGAGTCTTCAAATAGTAATAGAGAATCGCCCCGTCCGGAGGATTCTGCCCGCCCGGCTCCTCGGGCGGCAGCGGCGTATCGGTGTTCTTGTTCCAGCGGACGCGCACGGCGGTCTGCGGCTTGAACAGGTGCGCGCCGGAGCCCGCAATCGCCGCGCTCAGTTGCCGCAGCGGCGTGATGTCATCCAGGATCCAGAACGACCGGCCGTGCGTCCCCGCCACCAGGTCGTCCTCGTGGATGGTCAGATCGCGGATCGACGTGGCCGGCATGTTGAGCCGCAGCGGCGCCCAATCGTCGCCATCGTTGAACGAGACCCACACGGCTCGCTCGGAACCGGCGAACAGCAGGCCCTTGCGCCGCGGATCTTCGCGCACCGTGTTGATGGGCGCGTTGTCGGGCAGGCCGCGTGTGATTTCCTTCCACGTTTTGCCGAAGTCGTGCGTGCGCCAGATGTGCGGCGCCAAGTCGTCGAGCCGGAAGCGGTTGATGGCCGCGTATGCGGAGGCCGCATCAAAATGCGACGCGTCCATCACTGATACTTTGCTCCAGGGCGTGAGCGCGGGCGGCGTGACATTCGTCCAGGTCTTGCCCGCATCGCGCGTGATCTGGATCAGGCCGTCGTCGGTGCCCACCCAAATCACGTTGCCGTCTTTGTAAGATGGCGCAATAGTGTAGATAACGCCGCGATGCTTGCCCTTCTCCGGGTCGGCAGCGGTGAACACGCCCAGGCTCGGCGGAATCTGGTAAGATGCGCGGGTCAGGTCGGGGCTGATCTCTTCCCAGGACTGGCCGCCGTTTGCGGTGCGCAGCAGAACCTGCGAGCCGAGATACAGAATGTGCGGATCAACCGGTGAAAACAGCAACGGCATGGTGCGCACGAAGCGGTACTTACCGCCGCGCCGGCCCAGCGACGGACCGACGGATTGCACCTCGCCGGTCGCCTCGTCATAGCGGGTTACTTTGCCGCCATAGATGATGCCGGGATGCAAGGGATCGGGCGCCACGTGGCCGTACTCTTCCACGCCCACGGGATGCCAGTCGCGGAAGGTGATTTCGCCATCGTCGCCGCGGCTGGACGTGCCCACGGAGCCGCTCTCCTGCTGCCCGCCATAGACCCAGTAGGGGAAGCGATTGTCGGTGATCACGTGATAGAACTGCGCGGTGGGCTGGTTGTACCAGGAGCTCCAGGTTTCGCCGCCGTTCAGGCTGATGGTTGCGCCCTGGTCGGACGCCAGCAGGATGATGCTGGGGTCGTCGGGGTTGATCCAGATGGTGTGATAATCATCGCCGCCGGGCGCGCCCTTGATGGATGTGAAAGTCGCGCCGGCGTCCATCGAGCGGTAAGTGGAAGTGTTGGCGACGTAGATCACGTCCTTGTCTTTCGGATCGACGCGCACGCAGGCGAAATCGGAGCCGCGCCCCCAAACGCGCGCTTCGTGGTTGACGCGCTGCCAGTTGGCGCCGGCGTCATCGGAGCGGTAGACGCCGCCTTCTTTTGCATCCACCAGCGCGTACATACGGCGCGGATCGCCGGGCGCGATGGCGATGCCAATGCGCCCCAGCCCTTGCGCCACCGTGGGGAGGCCGCCGGTGAGCGGCTGCCAGGTGCTGCCGCCGTCGGTGGACTTGAACAGCCCGCTGCCCGGCCCTTTGAATGACTCGCCGATCTCCCAGGGCGCCTGGCGCGCGGCCCACAACACGGCATACACGGTCTGCGCGTTGGAGGGATCGAAGGCCAGGTCCACGGCGCCGGTGTTCTCGTCCTTGTAGAGCACCTTCTGCCAGGTGGCGCCGCCATCGGTGGAGCGGTACACGCCCCGCTCGGCGTTGGGGCCGTAGGGATGGCCGAGCGCCGCCGCGAAAACGCGCTGCGAGTCGTGCGGATCGACGAGGATGGCGGAGATCTGCTGCGCGTCGTGGAGGCCGAGGTGTTGCCAGCTTTGGCCGCCGTCGGCCGATTTGTAGATGCCGTCACCGACCGAGAGGTCCGGCCGCTGGAGACCCTCGCCGCTGCCCACATAAATGATGCGCGGATCGGAGGGCGCCACCGCCAGTGCGCCGATGGAGCCGGTGGCCTGATCGTCGAAGATCGGCTTCCAGACGCGCCCGGCGTCGGTGCTCTTCCACACGCCGCCATTGTTCGCGCCGATGTAGAACACGTCTGGCTGGCCGGGGACGCCGCTGGCGGCCACGGTGCGCCCGCCGCGAAACGGCCCGATCATGCGCCAGCGCAGCCCGCTGTAGAGTTCGGGGCCGAACGATTGCGCGCCGGCGATGGGCGCCAACAGGGCCGCCACCATCCACTTCGTCAGGGCGCTCATGCGTTCTCGCCGCCGAACCCGGCCGCCGCGCGTTGGCCGGCTTCTTCAGGTGTGACCATTCACTCTTTATACACGATCCCCGCCTTCATGACAAAGCGCACGTGCTGCAAGGTGCGCACGTCGCTCAGCGGATCGCCATTCACCGCAATTACGTCAGCCCATTTACCCGGCTCCAGGGCGCCGGTGCGGTTGGACCAGCCCATCAATTCGGCCGCGTTGATCGTACCAGTCTGCACCGCGGCCAGCGGTGTCATGCCAAGGCGCGTCACATAGACCTCCACTTCGTGCGCGTTCAGGCCGTGCGGATACACGGCGGCGTCCGTGCCCAGCGCCACCTTCACGCCGGCGGCGACGGCTTTCCGCTGGTTTTCCACCACGGCGGCGCTGACATCGGTCATCTTCTTCTGGAACATCGCGGGCAGATGCCCGTTCTCCCGCACCCAGTCGATGAGGTAGAGGGTGGGCACCAGCCAGGTGCCGTGCTGCTTCATGGCGGCAATGTCGTCTGCGTCGATATAGGTGCCGTGTTCGATGGAGTCGACGCCTGCCTGGGTGGCGAACAGAATGCCCTCCGCGCCATGCGCGTGCGCGGCAACCCGGCGGCCCAGCCGGTGCGCATCGGCCACCAGCGCTTTCAATTCGTCCAGGCTGTATTGGCTGGCCTGCGGATCGTCACCCTTCGACAGCACGCCGCCGGTGGCACAGACTTTGATCAGATCGACGCCGTACTTGATATTCTGGCGCACGCGCTGCTGCACGGCGGCGATGCCGTCGGCCACGCCTTCCGTGGTGGCGTGGTATTCGGCGGGCAGGAAATTGTTGTCGCAGTGGCCGCCGGTAATGCTCAGCGGCGGCCCGCTCACCTGCATGTGCGGACCCGGGAGGTAGCCGGCGTCGATGTAGTCGCGCAGAGCCACGTCGGAGTAGCCGGATGCGCCGACGTTGCGCACGCTGGTGAATCCGGCCTCCAGCGTGATCTTCGCGAAGCGGACGCCGTTGAGCGCTTCCCGGATGGAGTCGGTGGAGAGGCGGGTGTAGGCGTCGAATTCGGTGCCGAAGGTGAGATGCGTATGCACGTCGATCAGGCCGGGGAGCACAGTCATGGAGCGCAGGTCGATTTCGCGATCCCCGGGCTGGGCGGGTGTGGACCCGGTGGCGGCAATCGCGGTGATGCGGTCGCCTTTGACCACGATGGTTTGATCGGCCGGCTCCGCGCCGGTCCGGACATTGAGTACGTGGCCGGCGCGAATCAGAATTCTGGGCTGCTGTGCGGCCATGGCGGGGGCCAGCGCGATGGCGAGTATCAGGGGGCGGCAGAATGACATCTGGGGAGTATAACACTGCGGTAGCGTGGCTGAAGCCCCGCGCGGGCTCAAGCCCGCCCTCCATCTGGCGCTATGCTGATCTGGTGAGCGAGAGACTGTACTATACCGATTCCTACTTGCGCGAGTTCCGCGCGCGCGTGACGGACCGCTCCGGCGACGGGCACCGCATCTACCTGGACCGCACCGCGTTTTATCCGGCATCGGGCGGGCAGCCACACGATACGGGTTCGATCGCGGGAGTGCCGCTGGTGGACGTGGAAGACGAAGAGGAGCGCATCGCGCATGTGGTGGCGGCGGCGGTCGACGCGGATGAGGTGGAGTGCCGCATCGACTGGGCGCGCCGCTTCGATCACATGCAGCAGCACAGCGGACAGCATCTGCTCTCGGCGGTCTTCGTGGAGCGGTTCGGCATGGGGACCGTCAGCTTCCACCTGGGACAGGAAAGCTCCACGATCGACCTAGAAACCGCCACGCTCGATCCAGCGCGCGCGCTGGAGGCCGAGCGGCGCGCCAACGACGCGGTTTTTGAGAACCGACCGCTCACGGTTTCATTCGAGGATGCCGCCGAGACGCGCGACCTGCGCAAGCCATCCGAGCGCGCCGGCACGCTGCGCGTCGTCACCATCGACGGCCTGGACCGCAGCGCTTGCGGCGGCACGCACGTCGCGCGCACCGGAGAGATCGGGCCGATCCTGCTGCGCAAGCTGGAGCGCATCCGCAATACCATGCGCGTGGAGTTCCTGTGTGGCGGGCGGGCCGTGAGCCGCGCGCGCGCCGATTTCGACGCGCTCTCCCGCGTGGCGCAGATGGTTTCCGGATCGCTCGACGAGTCTCCTGCACTGGTGGCCGCGCAATTCGAGGCGGCCCGCAATGGCGAGAAGCTGCGCCGCAAACTGGAAGCGGACCTGGCGCACTATCAGGGCCTCACGATGTACACCACCACGGCGCCGGAT
>Ga0335078_10008258_pt1 | contig 15483 bp, 12 predicted proteins | sample Lox_Sample_32_FD_206711 | JGI IMG/M metagenome (GOLD analysis project Ga0335078, IMG submission 206711) | Soil microbial communities from Loxahatchee National Wildlife Refuge, Florida, United States - Lox_Sample_3.2 | ecosystem: Environmental > Terrestrial > Soil > Wetlands | place: USA... | reverse complement strand
GCCCTCCACTGCCTCCCCCACCCCGACTGCCACCCGCTGCTCCACCACTCATGATCGAAGCGCTTCGACGCTGTCACCTGTGTCAGCCGCTGTCAAGGCTTGGCTCTCCGTTACGGATTCGCCACACCTTCTGACTAATCGCCGGTTACCTCTTGCTCGGGGTAAATGGCCTGACGTAACCTCGGCGCAACATCGAAGCGCTTCGACAATCCATTCGACCGCTCTTGCCGACACCACGACGGACGAAAGGTTGTGCCAGTTATGCGAGCCGAGCCATGAGAGCCGCCCATGCCCCCACGGGGGGCACCAGCATGAACCGCCGGGCCTTCTTCGGCACCGCCGCAGCCGCGGCCGGCGCCGTCGCCGCCGCGCCGTTATTAGCGGGCTGCGGCCAGTCCGGGGGCAGTGGCACCGGTACCACCAGCCAGAGCGAGATCGAAAAGATCATGCCGAGCTATGTGCCGAGCAACCTGATCAAGCCGCAGTACGCGAGCGTGGATGGCTCGTCACCCGGCTTCCTCACCTACCCGACCACGCTGGTGCACACGGTGCGCGAGGTCCCCGGCGATGGCGGCAGCTTCACCGGGATCACCCCGCTGTGGGCGTCGATCCCATCCCCCAGCGGCAACACCTACTACGCAGCGGTGAACAAGGCGCTGGGGGCCACGCTCACCATGCAGCCGTCCAACGGGAACACCTACAACAACATCCTGCCGCCGCTGTTCTCCGGCAACAAACTGCCGGACTGGATCCAGATCCCGACGTTCTGGACCGCCCCACTGAACTTCGGCCAGGCGGTCGGGGCCAAGCTGGCCGACCTGACCCCGTACCTGTCCGGGGACAAGGTCAAGCAGTACCCGAACCTGGCCGCGCTGTTCCCCGGCGCGTGGCAGGCGGGCATCTGGAACAACAAGATCTACGGCATCCCGGTGTTCCCGACCGAGTTCACCGTGGCCGGCTACCTGTACTACCGGGCCGACATCCTGGCCAAGAAGGGCCTCGGCACGCCACAGATCAAGAACATCGACGACCTGTACAACCTGGGCAAGGAGATCAACGACCCGAAGAACAAGCAGTGGGCGTTCGACGACATCTGGACCGCTCTGCTGCAGCCGTTCGACATCCCGCCCAACCCGCCCAACTGGGCCACCAACGACAAGGGTGACCTGCTCGCCGCGTGGGAGACGCCGCAGATCATCGAGGCGATGAACTGGCTGGCTAAGGTGGTCAAGGCCGGGATGATGAACCCGGACGCGATCGCCCAGGACACCAACTCGGCCAAGCAGCGGTTCTGGAGCGGCCAGGAACTGATCACGTTCGACGGGCAGGGCGCCTGGCTCGGCGCCGACACCCAGTCCGGCCAGGCGGCCGACAAGAGCTACGTGCGGCTGGCGTTCCCGTTCTTCACCGCGAGCGGGTCCGGCACCCCGAAGATCGCGCTGGCCAACGGGACCGAGTGGTTCAGCTACCTGAACAAGAACCTGAGCAAGAGCCAGATCGAGGAACTACTACGGGTGGCCAACTACCTGGCCGCGCCGTTCGGCTCCTACGAGTACACCCTGGTCACGTTCGGCGCGCCGGCCACCGACTACACCATGTCCAGCACAGGGCCGGTGCTGACCACGACGGGCAACAAGCAGGTCGCGCAGACCTACTCGTTCCTCGCCTCACCCAACCAGGTGCTCAGCAGTCCCGGCTACGCCGCGACGACCCGGGCCCGCGCCGTATTCGAGCAGCAGAACGCCAAATACGGCTACAAGCCGCTGTTCTACGACATGAACATCTCGCCGCCGGCCAGCCTGAACAACGCGATGGCCGCGGCCACGTTCACCGCCAGCACCGGGAACATCATCCAGGAGGTGGTCCGGGGCCGGAGCACGATCGCCGACTTCCAGTCCGCGGTCAAGGAGTGGCAGCGCAACGGCGGCAACGCGCTGCGCACGTACTTCGACCACATCCGCGCCAAGTACGGCGACGCGTAGCCGGGCCCGGATGTCCGCCACCACGACTCGGCCGCAGAGCGCGGCTGGTGCGGAGCAGCGCCGGGCTGGCCAGGCCAAGGCCGGCCCGGCGCGGCGGAAGACCCCGTGGCGGGTCCGGCTGCGCCGGGACCGGTCGCTGATCCTGATGACGCTGCCCGCGGTGCTGCTGCTGGGCGTGTTCGGCTACACCCCGATGCTCGGCCTGGTCATGGCGTTCCAGAGCTACGACCTGTACGACGGATTCCTGCACAGCCCATGGGTCGGCTTCGCCAACTTCCAGCAGTTGTTCACCGACCCGGGGTTCTGGCACGCGTTCACCAACACGCTGGTGCTGTTCTCGGTGCAGTTGCTGCTGTTCTTCCCGGTGCCGATCGCGCTGGCCATCCTGCTGGACAGCCTGCTCAGCCGCCGGGCCCGGGGGGTCATCCAGGGCGTGGTCACGCTGCCGCACTTCTTCTCCTGGGTGATGGTGATCACCATCTTCCAGCAGATGCTCGGCGGCACCGGGCTGCTGGACACGTTCCTGCGCCAGCACGGCGTGGCCAACCCGGTCAACATCATGACCGACCCGGGCGCGTTCAAGTTCCTGGTCGCCTCCCAGCTGATCTGGAAAGAGGCCGGCTGGTCGATGATCGTCTACCTGGCCGCGCTGGCCGCGATCAGCCCGTCGCTGTACGAGGCGGCCGCGGTGGACGGGGCCGGCTGGTGGCAGCGGCTGCGGCACATCACGCTGCCCGGGCTGAAGGGGATCACGGTGCTGCTGCTGATCCTGAACCTGGGCTACGCGCTCACGTTCGGCTTCGAGCAGATGCTGATCCAGCGGGGCGCGGTCGGGCCCAACGCGTCCGAGGTGATCACCACGTTCGCGTACCAGTTCGGCATCGTCGAGGGGAACTTCAGCTACGGCGCGGCCGCCGGCCTGTTCCTGGGCGTCACCTCGCTGATCCTGATCCTGGCCGCCAACAAGGTGGCCCACCTGTTCGGCGAAGACGGCCTGTACCACCACAAGTGAGGGAGCCCGGATGACCACGCTCGCGCAGCGGCGCCGCGATCCGCGGCGGCCGGTCTGGCAGGAGCAGCCGTCAGCGGCCGGCCAGGGGGCCAAGGCGGGCACGATCGCGATCATCCTGCTGCTGGTCCTGCTGCCGATGTACTCCATCGTGCTGACCAGCTTCTCCACCCAGGCGTCGATCAACATCGCGGGCGGCCTGGTGCTGGTGCCGCACGGGCTGACCCTGAACGCTTACGAACTGATCATCCAGGGCGGCGTGGTCGGCCGGGCGCTGCTGATCAGCCTGGCTATCACCGCGGTCGGCACGGCGTTCTCCATGGTGGTCACGGTGCTGGCCGCGTACGGGCTGTCCCGCAAGGGCTCGTTCGGGCACCGCACGATCTTGTGGATCATGCTGGTCACGATGTTCTTCAACGGCGGCATCATCCCGCTGTTCCTGGTGGTGTCGGCGCTGGGCGGCTACAACCAGTACTGGGCGCTGATCCTGCCCAGCGCGGTGTCGGTGTTCAACATCATCGTGATGCGGGCGTTCTTCACCAACACCGCCAGCGACGTCATCGAGAGCGCCCGGATCGACGGGGCCGGCGACTGGACCATCCTGCGCCGGATCGTGCTGCCCATGTCCAAGGCGGTCACCGCGGTGGTCGCGCTGTTCTACGCGGTGGGCTACTGGAACTCGTGGTTCAACGTGCTGCTGTTCATGCCGGCCGACAGCGTGCGCTGGCCGTTGCAGATGGTCATGTACGACTACGTCACGATGGGCATGACCATGCCGGGCAGCGGCACCACCGGGATCGGATCGGTGCTCGGCAACCAGCAGATCGCGCCGCTGTCGCTGCAGATGGCGGTGGTCGCGCTCACCGTCGTCCCGGTGCTGATCGCCTACCCGTTCGTGCAGAAGCACTTCACCAAGGGTGTGCTGCTCGGCGCGATCAAGGGCTAGCGGCTGCTCCCTGGAGAGGACCCGACCGATGCGCATCATTGCCCCGTTAGCGGTCATTGCCGCGCTGGCCGGGCTGGCTGGCCCGGTCACGGCGGCCAGCAGTCCGCCGTCCGCCGCCTACACCTGGCGGAACGCGCAGATCGTCGGGGGCGGGTTCGTGGACGGCATCGTGTTCAACCCCACCGAGCCCGGGCTGGCCTACGCCCGGACCGACATCGGCGGCGCCTACCGCTGGGATCCCGGCGCGCGGCGGTGGGTCCCGCTGATGGACTTCACCGGCTTCGATGACTGGAACGTGCTGGGCGTGCAGTCCATCGCCACCGACCCCATCGACCCGGGCAAGGTCTGGGTCGCGGCCGGGCAGTACACCCAGCCGTGGGCGCTGCCGCTGGACGGGGAGATCCTGCGGTCGGACGACCAGGGCCGCAGCTGGCAGGTCACCGACCTGCCGATCCAGCTCGCGTCCAACCAGGACGGCCGGAACATGGGCGAGCGGCTGGCCGTGGACCCGGACGACGACCGCATCCTGTACCTGGCTTCGCCCGCGAACGGACTGTGGCGAAGCACCGATGGCGGGGTGACCTGGGCCCCGGTGGCCAGCTTCCCGGTGACCAGCACGCCGGACGACATCGGCCTGTCGTTCGTCACGTTCGATCCCGACGGGAGTCACCGCGGCCAGCCGACGAAGACGATCTTCGTGGGCGACGCCACCGGCACCAGCTTGTACGAGAGCACCGACGCCGGGGCCACCTGGCAGCCGGTGCCGGGCCAGCCCACCGGGATGCTGCCGCAGCACGGCGACGTGGCCAGCGACGGCACGCTGTATGTGGACTACGCCAACCAGCCCGGGCCGAACGGGATGACCGACGGCAGCGTATGGAAGTACAGCACCCGCACCGGGGTGTGGGCCAACATCACCCCCGAGGTGCCGGGCGCGGACGGCAACCCCGCCTTCGGCTATGCCGGGCTGGCCGTGGACCCGGAGCATCCCGGCACGGTCATGGTGGCCACCAACGACCGCTGGTTCCCGGTCGACACCATCTACCGGTCCACTGACGGGGGCGCGACCTGGGAAGACATCGGCGCCCGCGCCAAGCTGGACATCTCGGCGTCGCCGTTCCTGGCCTGGGGCGCCGCGCCCAAGTTCGGCTGGTGGATTGGGTCGATCGCGATCGACCCGTTCAACCCGAACCATGTGCTGTTCGGCACCGGGGCCACCGTGTTCGGCTCGGACGACGTCAACGCCGCCGACCACGGCCAGCCCACCAGCTGGTCGTCGGCGGCCGCCGAGGGCATCGAGGAGACCGCGGTCAACGACCTGGTCGCGCCGGCCGCGGGACCGTGCACGCTGCTGTCCGCGGTCGGCGACCTGGGCGGGTTCTGCCACACCAGCCTGGCCAGCTCACCGTCGGCCGGGATGATCCAGCCCATCCTGGGCAGCGGCGAGAGCATCGGCGAGGCCGGCGCGGCCCCGCTGGACGTGGCCGAGGTCGGCTACTCCGGCGGCGACTGGTCCACTGACGGCGGCGCGTCCTGGACCGCGATGACGCTGCCGCCGGGCAGCTCGGCCGGGGCCGGCGTGGTGGCGGTGTCGGCCGACGGGTCGCGCATCGTCTGGGCCCCGGTGGACGCGCCCCCGGCGTACAGCACGGACGGCGGGCAGACCTGGACGCCGGTGACCGGGCTGGCCCAGGGCCTAATGCCGGTGGCCGACCCGGTCCAGGCTGGGATGTTCTACGCGTTCAACCCGGCCGACGGCACGGTCCTGAAGTCCACCGACGGCGGGGCCACGTTCACCGCCGCGGCCACCGGGCTGCCCGACGGCGTCGGGTCCGAGCAGTCCAGCAGCGCCCCGCAACTGCACACCGTGCCCGGCCGGGCCGGAGATCTGTGGCTGACCGCGGGCGACGGCGCGCTCTACCACTCCACCGGCGGGGCACTGGCGTTCAGCAAAATAGGAAGCGTGGGCACGGTGGCCACGCTGGGCTTCGGGCGGGCCGCGCCGGGGGCCGGGTATCCGGCCATCTACCTGACCGGGATCGTCGGCGGCGTGCAGGGCATCTTCCGGTCCACCGACGGGGGCGGAAGCTGGCTGCGGATCAACACCGGCGCGCGGCAGTGGGCCTGGATCGGGCAGACCATCACCGGCGACCCGCGGGTGTTCGGCCGGGTGTACCTGGGCACGAACGGGCGCGGCATCCTGTACGGGGACCCGGCCGGCGGCCGGTGAGCGGGCCGGGCATCTGGGACGGCCAGCCGGCCGCGGCCTGGGAGGACGCGTTCGCCGCGGGCAACGGCCGGCACGGTGCGCTGGCCTACGGCCAGCCGCGGGACGAGAAGGTGATCGTCACGCAGCACCGCCTGGTCCAGCCGAACGGAACCGCGGGCCAGCCGCCGCCAGAGCTGGCCGCGCGGCTGGCCGAGGTGCGGGCGCTGCTGCTGGCCGGGGAGTCGGCGGCGGCGCTGGAGCGGTTCTGCGCGGGCTGGCCGGAGCATCCGCCGCAGCCGTTCCACCCCGCGTTCGCGGTCCGGTCGGCGCTGCCGGGCCTGGGCCCGGTGACCGGGTACCGGCGGGCCGTGGACTTCGCGTCCGGCCTGATCACCGCGGAGTGGTCCGGGTTGGATGGGGCGGCCGGGCGGCGCACCTGCTTCGTGTCCCGGGCGCGGGACGTGGTGGTCCAGCACGTCGCGGCCGGGCGGCTGGACCTGGTGGTGCGGCACGACGTGGCGCTGCCCGGCGCGCCCAGCGGCCTGCGTGTCCGGCCGCGGGTACGGGCCGCGGGGCGGGAGGCGGTGCTGGACGTGCGGCTGGGCTACCCCGCGCCGGAAACCGGAGGGTATTCGGGCACCACCCGGGTCATCGCCGGCCAAGGCGGCCGGTGCACCGCCGAGGCGGACGCGGTGCGGGTGACCGGCGCGGCCGAGGTGCTGCTGCTGACCCAGGTGAACGGGCCGGGGCTGGCCGGGACGGCGGACTACCCGACCCTGGTGGCCGAGCACACCGATCTACACCGGGCCGCCTACGGCCAGGTCCGCCTGGACCTGGGGGCCAGCCCGGCGGACCGGGCCCGGCCGGTGGGCGAGCTGCTGGCCGGGCAGGCGGCCCGCCCGGGCCGGCCGCTGCCTGCACTGCTGGAGAAGCTGTTCGACTCCGGCCGGTACCTGCTGCTGGCCTCCAGTGGGTTGCTGCCGCCCCGGCTGACCGGGCTGTGGCAGGGCGACTGGCACGCCGCCTGGGGCAACTGCCTGAGCGGCAACGCCAACCTCAACCTGCAGCTGGCCGGGGCGGTGACCGCGGACGTGCCCGCGGCGGTGCACGCACTGGCCGGGCTGGTCGCGGCCCAGCTCGACGACTGGCGGGTCAACGCGCGGCGGGTCTTCGGCTGCGCGGGCGTCCTGGCCCCGGCTCAGGGTGACGGGACCGACGGGCTGCTCCGTCTCTTCGCTCCCGACTGGCCGCACCAGCTCTGGACGGCCGGTGCCGACTGGCTGCTGGTCCCGCTGCTCGATTACGCCGATGCCACCGGGGACGCCGAGTTCCTGCGTACCGCGGTGCTGCCCGCCCTGACCGAGCTGGCCCGCTTCTACCAGGACTTCCTGACCGTGCGCGATGCGGCCGGCCGGGTGGTGTTCGCCCCGTCGTACTCACCGGAGAACTGGCCGGCCGGCTGGGCCGCGGCGGCGCTGAACGCGACCATGGACATCGCCGCCGCCCGGCACGCGCTGACCGAAGCCGCGCTGGCGGTGGACCGTTGCGCACCGGGTGACAGCCGGCCGCGGGACTGGCGCGAGCTGGCCGGGCGGCTGCCGCCGTACCAGGTCAACCCGGACCAGGCGCTGGCCGAGTGGGCCTGGCCGCCGGGTGGCCCGCCCCTGCCGGACCGCTATGACCACCGGCATGTCAGCCATCTGTACCCGGTCTGGCCGCTGCACGAGATCACCCCGGCGGACACCCCGGAACTGGCCGCCGCGGCGGTGCGGGCGCTGCGGCTGCGCGGCGCGGAAAACGGTTCGGCCCACGGCTGGCTGCACCAGGCGCTGGCCGCCGCCCGGCTGCACCAGCCGGGGCTGGCCGGCGCCCGTCTGGCCGGGCTGACCGGCCAGGACTTCTTCTTCCGCTCGCTGATGAGCAGCCACTACCCCGGGCGGCAGGTGTACAACGCGGACGCGGCCTGCGCGCTGCCCGGCCTGCTCACCGAGTTGCTGGCCGACTCGGTGCCGCCCCGGCCCGGGCGGTCGGCCCGGCTGGTGCTACTGCCCGCCGTGCCCGGCTTCCTGCCCGCTGGCCGGCTGCACGGCGCCCGCACGCTGCTGCCTGGCCGGCTCGACCTGGCCTGGGACCTGCACGCGGGAACCGCGACGGCCGACCTGACCACCCCGGCCAGCCAGCCCATCGACCTGACCTGCCCGGCCGCCACAGAACAGGCGCGCTGCACGGCTAACGTGCCGGTCCGCCCGCTGCGGCCCGGGACCTGGCGGCTCGACCTGACCGCCGCCGACCCCGTACACATCACCCTGACCTGGACGCCCACCTCCGAGCCCGCACCACATAACTGAGCGGCTCGAGATGAACATCGCAGTGTTGATGTTGGCGGACCGGACACAATTGGGGCCGTAACTCCAACATCAACAAGAAGGCTCCGCTCCGGTCAGTCCCACTGGCCACACTAGTCTCAGAGGGCTCATCAGGCTGGCCCACGCCCCGGGCGCCGGGCTGCGGGGGCCGCGGGGCGCCGGGCTGGGGTGGCGGGTAGTTCGGTGGGCGGGCAGGCGAAGCGCTTCGCGGGCGGTGGCCGGGCTGGTGGTGGGCCGGGCGGGCGGCCGTGTTCGGCCCCGCCGAACGGTGCCGAAACGGGCTGCAAGCTGGGCAAAAAGCGGAGGGCCGGAACGCGGGGCGATGATATTGTGGACATCAGTCACATCGGGCCGATGAGGTAAACCGGGGTCGAAGCGCTTCGATTTCGGTCATCTGGGGAGGGCGCAGATGGCGGCGACACTCGCCGACGTGGCCCGTCACGCGGGGGTGGCCGCCAGCACGGTGTCCTACGTGCTCAGCGGGAAGCGCTCGGTATCCGCGGCGACCCGGCGCCGGGTCGAGCGCAGCATCGAACTGCTCGACTACCACCCGCACGCGGGCGCCCGGGCCCTGGCCAGCAACCGGTCGAACATCATCGCGCTGGTCGTGCCGCTGCGCGGGGACCTGTACATGCCGGTGATGATGGAGATCGCCATCGCGGTGACCACCACGGCGCGGCGGTTCGGCTACGACGTCCTGCTGCTGACCAACGAGGAGGGCCCGGAGGGCATCCGCCGGGTTGCGGTCAGCGCCCGGGCCGACGCCATGATCCTGATGGACGTGAGCATGGCCGACGAGCGCGTCCCGATGCTGCGGGAGACCGGCATCGACGCGGTGCTGATCGGGGTACCCGCCGACACGGCCGGGCTGGCCTGCGTCGACCTCGACTTCGCCGCGGCCGGCGGGCTATGCGTCGAGCACCTGGCCGGGCTCGGCCACCGGGAGGTCGCGTTCATCGGCGAGGCGCCCGCCGTGTACCAGCGGCGCAGCGGGTTCGCGGAGCGGACGCTGCGCGGCGCGGCCGAGCACGCGGCGGCGCGCGGCATCCGGCTGGTGCACCGGCCCTGCGAGGCCAGCCACGAGGCGGCGGCCGGGGCGATCACCCGGATCCTGCAGGACCGGCCGGGCACCACCGGTCTCGTGGTGCAGAACGAGGCGATCATCTCGCCGCTGCTCAGCGTGCTGCGCACGGCCGGACGGACGGTGCCCGAGGATATGTCGGTGGTGGCCATCTGCCCGGACGAGGTGGCCGAGCGGACGGCGCCGCACCTGACGTCGGTGGCAATTCCCGCCCAGGACATGGGCCGCCGGGCGGTGGAAATGCTCACCCGCCGGCTGGCCGACGGCGCGGCCACCGAGGTGGCGCTGCTGCCGCCGGAACTGACCGTACGGGGCAGCACCGGCCGGGCCCCGGCCAGCTGAGCCTGCCCGGCTCAGCGGACGGCAGCGACCAGCGCCCAGACCACCTTGACCGGGAACTCGCCGGGCCCGGCCTGACCCGGCTCGGCGGCCGGGTAGTAGTACCCCCACTGGCGGCTGACCTGCTGCACCATTAATAGGCCGCGGCCGCTCTCGCTGTCCTCGCTGACCGGGCCCGCGCCCTGCAGCGGCGGGGCGGGATTGCCGTCCCACACCTCGACCAGCACCTGGCGCTCGTCCGAGGCCATCCGGAACCCGATGGGCGGCAGGCCGCCGGACGGTCCGGCCAGGATGCCCTGGCTGCCCGCCCAGCCGCGGCTGGCCGGGGCGGCCGCGCGCAGCGCGTTGGTCATCAGCTCAGAGACGACCAGTTCCACCGAGTCGGCCAGGCCACCCTGGCCCCACTCGAACAGCACCAGCTTGGCGTGCAGCCGGGCACAAGGCACCGCGCCAGGAAGCGCACCAAACACCAGCTCAGAACGCAGCAGCCAGCCAGTATCCGGGCGGGCCGGCCCCGGATCTTCGGCGGCAAGCACGGAATACGGGCCGGTGCTGAACCGGTGCATCGCGGGGATCACCTCCCCGGAGTTCGGGTACCTCGCGCGTGCCGGTTCCGGACCCGGCAAATGCGGCGACGTATCATACGTCTCAGTATCGTGCGTGCACTGGCCACATCTCGGCAGCAACACGCGCGGCACTTACCGGCATTATGCGCCTTTTGCCCTGCTCATGTAGGGTCCATGGTCCTGTTTCGTATGAGCACGGAGACGATATGGCCCTGACCCCCAGCCCTACCGTCCGGCGCAAGCGTCTCGGCACCGAGCTGCGCCGCCTGCGTGAGCAGGCCCGCTTAACCTGTGAGGGGGTGGGCCAGCGGCTGGACTGCTCGGGCACCCGGATCAGCCGGATGGAGACGGGGCGGATCAACGCGCGGCCTGGCGACGTGCGGGAACTGCTCGAGGTCTACGGCGTCACCGGCGCAGCCGCCGACGCGCTCGTCGAACTGGCCCGTGAGGCCCGGCGGAAGGGCTGGTGGCACCGGTTCGGCCCGGTCACGCCGAGCTGGCTGGAGCCGTATCTGGGCCTGGAAGCCGAGGCCGCCAGGCTGCGAGATTTTCAGCCCATGGTGCTACCGGGCCTGGTCCAGACCGAGGACTATGCCCGGGCGATGTTGCGCACCGCGCCCGGCGCCGGGCCGGCCGACGGCATCGAGCAGCAGGTGGCGTTGCGGATGGAAAGACAGGTGGTGCTCGGCGGCACCCCGCCGCCGGAGCTGTGCCTGGTGCTGAGCGAGGGCGCGCTGCGGGTGCAAATGGGCGGGCCCAGCGTGCTGCGGGCCCAGCTGCGGAAGCTGGCCGAGATGGCCGGCCGGGGCCGGGTCACGCTGCAGGTGCTGCCGGCCGGCGCGGCGGCCCAGGCGTACCCGGTCAGCCCGTTTACCATCTTCGACTTCGAAGACCCGGCTGACCCTCCGGTGGTGTACACCGAATACCTGACCGGCGGCCTGGTGCTGGACGATCCGGGCGAGGTGCAGGCCTACACGGTGGTGTTCGAGCGGCTGCGCGCCGAGGCGCTGGGCCCCGGCCCGTCCCGGGAACTGATCGCCGGGCTGGCCGCTAGCTGAGCGGATGGCCTGGGGCCAGGTAGCGGGCGATCTGCCGGGCCAGGTCGGTGCTGTAGTTGTGGAAGGAGATGCTCTTCGGGCCGAGCGTGGTGGTGATGGCGATCGTGATGTGCTGCGGCGGCAGGTAGGCGAAGATCGCGTTGAAGCCGTTGAAGCTGGGATTCTGGGTGATCCAGCCGTGGTCGATGAACAGGCCCATGCCGTAGTAGACGCCGGGCTTGATCCGCGAGATGCGCGCGGTCTGCATCCGGTAGTCGCGCCGGGACAGCAGCGCCCCGGTGCCGATGTCCTGCGCGGTGCGGGCCAGATCGGTGATGTCCCCGGTCATGATCTCGCCGGTGCCGCAGGTCCAGGACGGGCTCCAGAACGTGGACTCCTCGTACTTCCCGCGCTCGGAGGTGAACGCGTGCAGCACCGGAGAGGGGATCTTCGGGGTGCTGGTGATGTCGGTGCCGGTCAACCCGAGCGGGCCGAGCACCTGGCGGCGCATCAGCCGGGCCAGCGGCTCGCCGGTCGCCCGGGATAGCGCCATGCCGAGCAGGACGAAGTTGGTGTGCGCGTAGCGGAGCTTGCCGGGCGTGCCGAACAGCTTCGGGTTGATGCCGTAGGCGATCAGTTCCCGCTGGGTCCACTGCCGGAACGGATTGGCTTCCAGCTTGCGCACGAAGGCCGGCTGGGCCACGTAGTCGGCGTAGCCGGCCCTGGCCTCGATCAGCATGGCCAGGGTGACCTGGGCGGCGTGCGGCAGCTTCGGGAACCAGCGGGACAGCCGGTCGTTCAGGCTGATCCGGTGCTCGGCCCGCAGGCGCAGCAGCAGCGTGCTGAGGTAGGCGAAGGCCACCGAGCCGATCCGGAAGTGCATGGCGGTGGTGGCGGGCACCGCGGTCATCGACTTGCCCAGCGCGGTCGTGACGATGTCGCGCCGCCCCTCCCGGACGCTGAGGATGACCGAGTTGAGGTCGTCGCGCTTCAGCTCGGCCCGGGCCAGCGCCAGGATGTGGGCCCGGGCGGAGGCGCCCGGCCCCGCCTGGGCAGTGGCTGGCTGGGCCGTGGCTGGCTGGGCGAGCAGGGCCAGGGCCAGAGCCGGGCCGGCCAGGACCGCGGTGGCGGCTCGCAGCCCGGACACATGGAGACTATGCGTGATCATGACATTACATTTTGCAACCACAGTGGCCCCGGCGGCAACAGGGACCCCAGCGGGCCATCCGTTAACGCGGGTCTTCGGCCTCCATCATGTGCTCCTGCAGGGCACCGAGCACCGCCGGCCAGCCCTGGTCGTATTCGGCCCGGGCCGCAGCAACCAATGCGGCCTGGCAAGCCTCGGGTTCGGGCCTCGGCTCCGCCCCAGGCTCAGTCCTCGGGGAGGTGGCAGACGGCCTCGACGTTGTTGCCGTCGGGGTCGCGGACGAACGCACCGTAGTAGCTGGCGTGATACTCCGGCCAGAGCCGTGGCTCGTGCAGCACTTCCGCGCCGGTGCCGACCGCGGCGGCGAAGAAGTCCCGGACCGCGGCCCGGCTGGGCGCCTCGAACGCCAGATGGGACTCGCGGAAGCCCTCACCGGTGTTATGCGGGCCGATCCAGAAATCCGGCTTGCCGCCGATCCCGTAGCCGACGACGGTTCCGAAGTCCATGACCCGGCCGCCGCCCACGGTGGGCAGCACGGCGTCATAGAACGCCGCGCTCGCGGCCGGGTCTTCACACTGGATCGAGACGTGATCGAGCATCTGGATATCCCCCCGTAACCCGAAAAACTCAGTATCAGCTGATCAGTGGCCCGGATCGAGCCGGGCCAGCACGCGGCCCTGCTCGGCCAGGTGGCGGCCCTGCTTGAGCTGGGTGTCGTGGATGACACGCAGGGTGGCGATGATCCCGTCCAGAGCCTGGCCGTGCTCGGCCAGGCTGCTCCCCTGGCCGGCCTGCTCATCGCGCAGCGCCTGCATCAGCTTGCGCTGGGAGCCGAACGCGGTGTTCAGGTCGGCGACGTCCCGGTCCACCATGGCGAACAGGTCGGCCGCCCGCCGGCCCTCGTGCTGCGCCTCGGCCAGCGCGGCCACCTGAGTTTCCAGGACTTCCAGCCGCTTCAGGATCTCGTCGAAATCGCTCACCCAAGCCTCCGCGCGCGCTCTGGGATACGAGCATAAGCCGCCCAGCCGGGCGGGCAGGCCGCTTCAAGGTCAATGCCCGCGGTTTGCCCGGCGCTGGTCGCGGAGCTGCTCCAGGTCGGCCAGCGGGCCTAGGTGCCGCAGCTTGCCCGGGCTGATGACGGAGCGGACGGCGTGCACCTGCCCGCCCGCGATCTCCAGCACGAACACGTTGGCGATGCGGCCGCCCGAATCCAGGCAGAGCGCACCGGGCTGGCCGTTCACCTCGGTGGGGCGGATCAGGATGCCCGCCTCCTGGATCTGCTGGCCCAGCCCGACCAGCAGCCGGCTGACCCGGTCCGGGCCGGTGATCGGACGCGGCCAGCGTGGCTGGACGCCCGCGTTGTCGCCCATCACGACCACGTCCGCGGCCAGCATGCCGACCAGCCCGTCCAGGTCCCCGTCCTGCACCGCGCGGAAGAACGTCGCGGCCAGCTCGTCCCGCTTGCCGCGGGACGCCTCGAAGCGGGGCTTGCCGTCGGCCACGTGCCGCCGGGCGCGCAGCGCCAGCTGACGGCAGTTGTCCTCGGTCTTGCCCACGATCGACGCGACCTCGTCATAGCCGTAGCTGAACACGTCATGCAGCAGGAACACGGCCCGCTCGACCGGGGTCAGCCGCTCCAGCAGCAGCAGGAAGGCCATGGACAGGGTGTCCGCCTGCTCGGCCGCGGCGGCCGGGTCGTCCGGCGCCGGGCCGGCCGCCGTGGCGTTGTCCGCGGTCAGCAGCGGCTCCGGCAGCCAATCACCCGGGTAGGCCTCGCGGCGCGCACGGGCCGAGCGCAGCTCGTCGATGCACAGCCGGGTGGTCACCGCGGACAGATACGCCTTGGGCGATTCGATGCCGGTCCCGGCCGATTCGGCGCGGTGATAGCGCAAGAACGCCTCCTGCAGCACGTCCTCGGCCTCGGTGACGCTGCCCAGCATCCGGTACGCGATGGCGAACATCAGCGGCCGGTACTGCTGGTAGGCGGTACCGCTGGTCACGGTGGGCACCATTCGGCGGGGCACCGGCGCCCGGCTAGGCACCGGCGGTGGCGGACCGGGCCGGGGCGGCCAGCCCGCGTGTGAACCCCAGCCGCCAGCTCGGAAACTGCGGCTGCCAGCCCAGCTCCCGCTGGGCCTTGGCGTTCGCGCAGCCGCGGACCTGGGTCATCATCGAGATGCCGACCTCGCCCGCGGCCAGCCGTCCCAGCCAGGCCGGGATGTGGTAGGGCGGCTTGCCGCCTACTGCCTGGGCCAGGAAAGGCAACCATTCCGCCACGGTAGCTGGCTCATCATCGACCACGTTGTACAGCCCCGGGCTACCGTGCTCGATGGCCGCCGCGGTGGCCGTGGCCGCGTCGGCCACGTGCAGGAACGACCAGATACCCGCGCCGCTGCCGATGACCGGCACCTTGCGCTTGCGGGCCAGGTCGAAGAACTCGTCGCTGGCCCCGTAGCCGTACAGCGATCCGTAGCGCAGCACCAGCCCGTCCAGCCCGGCCGCCGCGGGGACCACCTGCTCCAGGTGGCGGAACGCGGCCAGCGTCTCGCGCTGGCCCGCGGGCGGGTCCGGGTCCAGCGGATCATCCTCGGACTGCACCGGCGGGCCGCTGCGGTCGCCGGGCCAGCCCGCGTAGCTCTGGGCGATGAACCGCCGCGCGCCGGCCGCCTGGGCCGCGGCCAGCAGATGGTCGGTGCCCACCGTACGCAGCTGGTTGGTGGCGGCGAACTCGCGGTCGAAACGGCGCAGGTTGCCGAGGTTGGCCCCGGCCAGCGTGGTCATCTGGTGAATGACCACCTCCG